>Ga0310786_10004809_pt1 | contig 18611 bp, 13 predicted proteins | sample AusTroGonzalo_MG_FD_203881 | JGI IMG/M metagenome (GOLD analysis project Ga0310786, IMG submission 203881) | Bovine rumen microbial communities from tropical cattle in Woodstock, Queensland, Australia - Gonzalo_03 (v2) (version 2) | ecosystem: Host-associated > Mammals > Digestive system >... | reverse complement strand
GGCAAGGGCTGTGGCTATGGCTCTACAACTTGTGCTCCGACTTATCCTGTGCAGGGAATTTGCCCTCAAGGCTGGCATCTTCCGTCTAAAGAAGAATTTGAAACGTTAATTGAAGCTTTGGGGGGCAAGTATACGTCTGGACCGAAACTCAAGTCGAAAAGTGGTTGGAAAGATAGCGGTAACGGCACGGACGATTACGAATTTTCTGCACTTCCTTCGGGACGAAGAACAGCTGATGGAGTTTACGATTTGCTAGGCGAGTACGGAGACTTGTGGTCTTCTTCGATGGTGGATGAAACTAACGCGTATGTGCTGGTTTTGACTGCCGTTTTTAGGACGGATGTTCTTTCTGCCGATATGAGAAACGCTTTTGCTGTTCGCTGCATTAAAGACTAGTTTCTAGTTACGGTTTAAATAAAAAATGCCTCCCCTTTGAGTTCATTGGGGAGGCTTTTCTAATGGTGTGATTGTCTAAGCGAACAACCTAATCACGCGCTTGATGCCTGCAACAAAGCGGTCGATGTCGCGTTCGAGCGTGTAGGCGCCAAAGCTCAAGCGGAGCGTAGCGTCAAGCCCAAAGCGGTCCATCACTGGTTGCGCGCAATGGTGCCCGCTGCGTACGGCGACGTTTTCTTCGTCGAGAATCATCGCTGCATCGCCGACTGCAATTCCGTCTAAAGTAATGCTGATGAGCGCTCCGCGTTCCTTGGGGTTCCCGAGAACCTTCACTTGCGGGATTTCGGCGAGCTGCTTCAAGGCGTACTGCGTGATTTGCGCTTCGTGTTCACGGATGTTGTCGAGGCCTTTTTCGTTCAGCCATTCCACAGCCTTTCCGAGACCGATGACTTCGGCGATGGCGGGCGTTCCCGCTTCAAAGCGAGCCGGCACGTCGGCGTAAGTCGTCTTTTCGAATGTCACGTTCTTGATCATTTCGCCACCGCCGTGCCAAGGCGGCATGCTGTCGAGCACGTCGTACTTGCCGTAAAGCACGCCGATGCCGGTCGGGCCGTACATCTTGTGACCGCTGAAGGCGAGGAAGTCGCAGTCGAGCTTTTGCACATCGATCTTGATGTGCGAAGAACTCTGGGCGGCGTCAATCAACACCTTTGCTTGCGGGGCGAGCTTGCGCACCGTGGAGATGATTTCTTCGATCGGATTGACCGTTCCGACGGAGTTGCTCACGTGGGCGACGGCGACCATCTTGGTGCGGGGCGTGAGCAAGTTGGGGAGCGCTGCCAAATCCAAGTCGCCATCGTCCTTGACGGGGATGACCTTGATTTTTGCGCCCTTCATTTCGGCAACGAGTTGCCAGCTCACGATGTTCGCGTGATGTTCCAAGGCGCTGATTAAAACTTCGTCGCCTTCGTTAAAGAACTTGCGTCCGTAGCTCCATGCCACGAGATTGATGCTCTCGGTGGTGCCACGGGTAAAGACAATTTCGTCTTCGGATTTTGCATTGATGAACTTCGCAATGTCCTTGCGCGTCTTTTCGAACGCTTCCGTGGTGCGGGCGCTCAGGCGGTAAACGCCGCGTTTTACGGAACTATAATGTTCGCGGTAAAAATCGTCCATCGCGTCGATGACGCAGGCGGGCTTTTGTGTCGTGGCGGTGCTGTCCAAAAAGGCGAGGGGCTTTGGCTCCTTGTCGCCTTCGACGAGCATCGGGAATTCATTGCGTGTGAGTTCTGCATTAAACATAGTGCCAAAGATAGAAATCCAATCTAAATGGTGGTCAGTAATAGTAAAATATTATTAGTGTTCCACAATTTTTTTGTTTATTCTTTAAGTATTGGTTATAATTCGTAATATATTTAAACTATTCAATCGGTTTTCACGACGGGTTAATCGTCATCCCGAGCTATGCGAGGGATCCAGTGAAGTTTTAAAGAGGCAAAGATGAAAAAGTTTTTGATGGCGGGTTTGGTTTCCGCAATTTTGGCCCAGGGGGCTTTTGCGCAGGATGCGCTCCGCAAGGCTGTCGATTCGAACAATTGGAAAAAGGTTCGCAAAATCGTAGATTCCGGTGAAATGGAAGAAATTTATTGCGGCAAGATGTCTGCAAAGAATGCGTCCAATATTTACGCGAAAGTTTTCAAGCAGATGCCGGACGAAGCTTTTGCGGCTTGCCCGTCCCAGTTTGCTTATGGTTTTGGCTCGAAGGTTTGCGGTATGGCAAGTGCCGCCAATGCTTGCACGGGCGTGATCAAGTATTTGTTTGCCGATGCCGAAAAGGGGAGCGGCAAGGCTCTCAAGACTCTTGACGAAGTGACGAAAGCTGCGGTCAAGACAAAGGCGTTTGCAAAGCAGTCCCTCGTGAGTGTCGATACGACGGTCTGGAAACCCTGCCCCAAGAAGGGGGCTGCAAGAACCAAGTGCATTGCCCAATGCAAGGTGGATGCCAATTCCTTGATGGCCATCGATCGCGATGTGAACTGCAAGAAGAATCCGGAACAGATGGTGGACAAGACGATTCGCGTCTACAAGCCGTCTCCGGTTTTTGCTAGCCTCCGTAACGGTTATTCGGAAGGTTTCTGGAAGGCTCCGATGTCTGTTGCCGGAACGTACGCCGCTCTCACGAGCAAGTATGCCAAGGTGCTTTCGATCCCCGATACTGCAGTGACGGGCGTGAATTACGTAAAGACTTGGGCTGCAAAGCACAAGGCCGAAAAGACTTCGCTTCCGGGCGGTCAGCTGTTCCGCTTCTGCACGGCCTGGAAGGGCAAAGTGGACCCGATTCTTTCTGCTGAAGGTTTCAGCACTCGCTGCCCGGTGTTCAAGAACTTTGTTGACAAACGTGACAAACAAGTTTATAAGGTCAAGGAAATCGGTGGCGTTAATTGGTTCGTCGAAAACTTGAATTACGACGTGAAGGACGGCTCGATGTGCTATGACCGCGATGATGCAAACTGCAAGACGTTCGGCCGCCTTTACACGCAAGAAGCTGCCAAGACCGCTTGTCCTGCTGGTTACCATCTTGCCACGGACGAAGACTGGAAAAAGCTTGAAGAATATGCCGGTGGTGCCCGCGAAGCCGCTCTCAAGCTCAAGAGCAACGGTAGCGACGATTACGCCTTCACGGCTATGTTCGGTGGTTATGCCAACAAGAGCGGCGTCTGCACCACAATGGGCGATGGCGCATACTTCTGGACGGCCGATGTAGCCGAAGATTCTCGTGGCAAGGCTCGCACAATGTTCGCATCCGATAAGGACGTTGCCTCCATCACGGTGGATGCAGGTTTCTATCTTGCGGTCCGTTGTGTAGCCGGAGCTGAATAAATGGAAAACCTCAAATCGGGCGCGTTTGCGCCCACCTGTTCGCGCGAAACCTGGATCAAGCGCCAAGCGCTAATGACCAAGGTCCGTGATTTCTTTGTTCGTCGTAATGCGCTCGAAGTCGAGACGCCCGTGCTTTCTGCCTATGGCGGAACGGACCCGCAGCTCGATTACTTTGAGATCGAAGACCCGAAGCGCTTCATGATGACGAGCCCGGAATTTCACATGAAGCGTTTGCTTGCCGCGAACTTCGGGGACATTTTCCAGATTACCAAGTCATTCCGCAAGGACGAATTCGGCGGCCACCACAACAACGAATTCTCGATGGTGGAGTGGTACCGCGTGGGCATGCCGCAAGAAAAACTCATGGACGAAGTCGAAGACCTCGTGAGCGAAATCATCGGCAAAAAGCTGAACGCCCGCCGTACCCGCTGGATTGATGCATTCAAGAATTACGCCGGCGTCGATCCGTTCTGCGAAAAGCTTACGGACTTCGCGGATGCTTGCGCTGCGCGCGATGTTCCTGTGCCTGTTGGCAGCGAAACGCTCACTCGCGAAGAGTGGTGGGACTACATGATGGTGTTCCTGGTCGAACCCGCATTGGCGAGTAACGGCCCCGAGTTCATCTTGGATTATCCGCCATCGCAGGCTGCGCTTGCGCAGACCTACACCGACGCTGACGGCCGTGTGTGGGCTCGCCGCTTTGAACTTTTCGTGGATCAGGTGGAACTTTGCAACGGCTATACGGAACTTACGGATGCCGTGGAACAGCGCCGTCGCTTCAATGCGGACTTGGAAATTCGCAAGGGGATGAACAAGCCTCTGCCTCCGCTGGACGAACGTTTCCTCGCGGCTCTTGAATCGGGAATGCCTGCCTGTTCTGGTGTGGCGCTTGGACTCGACCGCCTGTTCATGCTCGCCCTCGGCAAAAACGAAATCGCCGACGTCATCCTGTTCCCCAGCCCGATAGCTTGATTAGACGAAAGTACGGACCATTGGTCCTATAGACGAGAGACGAAAGAAAAATAATGGCACTCCGTGCTCTTTTATAGGGCGGCGTAGCCGCGATACAATCTTCTCTTGTCTTTCGTCTAAATTACTTCCCTAACAGTCTCTTGAGTTCGTGACGGACTCGGAGTTCGTTTAGCGTGCCGACGTCCACGTGCTGGATCTTGTCGTCCTTGTCCACGACAAAGCTTACGGGAATCACGCTTGGACTGCCGAGCGCCTTGAGCGCGTCGTAGTTCCAGTGGAACATTGTCCACGGAATTTCCATGCTCTTCTTGTACTTGCGGGCGACCTTCTTCGACTCGTCCTCGTCAATCATCAGAATCTTGAGCCCCTTCGGGCCGAATTCCTCGTTAAACTGCTTGAGAGTTGGCAGTTCCGCCCTGCAGGCGGGGCACCAGGAGGCCGTAAGCACAATCAGCGTTGCGGTTCCTTTTTCGCTGGCGTAGTCCGACTTTCCGCCCATCACGTTATCCGCTGTGAAGTTCACGACCGTTTCCGGGAAGTCGAATCGTCGGTCTTGCTGCTTTCCGATAGCGAATAGCGCAATAACGAGGAAAACGATTCCCCCGATCAAAGCCAATAATTGGTAAGTGGATAAACGCATTGTGTAAAGAATTTATGAAATTTTCGGGCTTTTTAAATTATATTCTAGTGCATGGCATATAACATTCAAGATCTTTTAGCAGAAATGGTTAAACGAGGAGCGTCCGACTTGCATATTACGGCCGGCGCACCCCCTCTTATTCGTCTTTCCGGTAAGCTGACCCCCATCGGGGAGAACAAGCTCAAGCCCGACGAAACCATGCGTATGACTTACAGCTTGATGAATGAAGCCCAGAAAAAGACTTTTGAGCAGCAGAAGGAATGCGACTTTTCATTCGGCATTGCAAATCTTGCGCGTTTCCGTGCGAACGCTTACTTGCAGCGTGGCTGCGTGGCGCTTGCCCTCCGTATTATTCCGCTTGATATCAAGACTTTCAAGGACCTTGGCCTCCCGAAGATCATGGCCGAATTTACGACCCGCCCCTCCGGACTCGTCCTGGTGACGGGTGCTACCGGTTCCGGTAAGTCCACGACCTTGGCCGCCATGATCGACAAGATCAACAAGGAACGTCACGACCACATTTTGACGGTTGAAGACCCGATCGAATTTTTGCACAAGCATCAGGGTTGCATGATCAACCAGCGCGAAGTCGGTAGCGATACGCACAGCTTTGCCCAGGCACTCAAGATGGCTCTCCGTCAGGACCCGGATGTGGTGCTCATCGGCGAAATGCGTGACCTCGAAACGATCCGCGCCGCCTTGACCATTGCGGAAACCGGTCACTTGACCTTTGCGACGCTCCATACGAACTCCTGCGTGCAGACCATCAACCGTGTGGTCGACGCATTCCCGAAGGGCGAACAGCAGACCGTGCGTACGCAGCTCTCGTTCGTGCTCCAGGGCGTCATCTGCCAGACCCTCCTCCCGAAGATTGGCGGTGGTCGAGTGATGGCTTACGAAGTCATGAACGTGACGCCGGGTATCCGTGCGTTGATCCGTGACGACAAGGTCCACCAGATTGAATCCATGATCGAAATCGGTCAGAAGTTCGGCATGAACACGATGAACATGTGCTTGTGCGACCTCGTCAAGAACCATAAGATTGACCGCTTCGATGCGCTTGCCCGTTCGTCTAGCCCGGACCAGTTGGAACAGTTGTTCGTAAAGGAAGGGGTGTAGTCAATGGCTGAATTTTTATACAAGGCGCAAAACTCGCAGGGCAACAGCTTCGAAGGAACTCTCGAAGCAAAGGACAAGGCCGAAGCCGAAGCCCTCTTGCTCCGTCGCCGCCTGGTCATTACGAGCTTAAAGAAAAAGCCGACCGAAATCAAGATCAAGATCGGTTCCGGCATCAAGACCGAAGACATCACCCGTTTTACGCGTATGTTCTCGTCTATGTGCTCGGCTGGTCTTCCGATGTTGCAGTGTTTGAACATTCTCGAAGCGCAGTGCGAAAACCCGGAACTCAAGAGCGTTGTGCATAAACTTACGCAGTCGATTAACGGTGGTTCGTCGCTTGCCGATGCCTTGTCGCAGCACCCGAAGGTGTTCGACTCCCTTTACTGCAACATGGTGGCCGCCGGTGAAGCGGGCGGTATTCTTGAAGGCATTCTTGCCCGTTTGGCCGAAACTCTCGAAAACAACCAGCGCCTCAAACGCAAGGTGAAAAAGGCTTTGACTTACCCGGTCATGGTTATCATCGTGGGTATTCTCGTCGTGATCGCCCTTATGACGTTCGTGGTGCCGACGTTCGCGGAACAGTTCGCCGCCCTTGATGCAGAACTCCCTGCCCCGACGCAGGTGGTGATGAATATTTCTGACTTTATTCGAAATAACGGTGCGTTCCTGTTTATCGGGCTGATCATTGTCGTCTTTGCATATAAGATGGTGATGCGAATACCCGCGGCACAGTTTGCGATGGACAAGTTTACGCTCAAGGTTCCAAAGCTAGGTGACCTACAGATTAAATCCGCAACGGCAGGCTTTGCACGTACGCTCGGTACGCTTTTGAATGCCGGTGTGTCCGTGATGGACGCCTTGAAGGTCGTCGCGTCGACCGCTGGTAACAAAGTTGTGGAAAAGGCGATTCTAAAGATTTCGATTGGTATTGCAGGTGGTAAGTCCATCGCCGAGCCGATGGAAGAAGTGGGCATCTTCCCGCCCATGGTGATCCAGATGACTGGCGTCGGTGAAAAGACCGGTAATTTGGGCGGTATGCTTTTGAAGCTCGCGGACTTCTACGACGAAGAAGTGGACGCCGCCGTGGACGCCGTCGTGAGTATGATTGAACCGATTATCATCGTGTTCTTGGGCGGTGCTGTCGGTGGCCTCCTGATTGCAATGTATATGCCGATGTTCAGCATGGGCGACGCCATCAAGGGATAATAAACTGCGTAATACTTCGTTGCTCGCCCTCTCGCCGTAGGGAACTACGGCTTCGGAGCTCGCGCCTTGTCTTACTTGTTTCTTATCCCTTGCTGAGATTACGCTACGCGGAGTTGATTCCTGCTCTCGCTAGGTTTCCGTACGCCTTTACTGAAAAATCTTTCGCTACGTCGCACTGCGCCTGGTCATGCTCGGTTTTGAGCGAAATCTTAGAAATGCTTTTGTGTCATCCTGAGCGAAGTGTAACGAAGTCGAAGGATCTATGACATTGACTAAAAGACGAGGTTCTTGCCTCGCCTTTTTTACTGTCATGCCGGACTCTGTTCCGGCATCGCCTTTCGTCATCCTGGAGCTTCGAAGAGGCGATAGGATCCATACGTTTTTACTCTTTCCACCCGGTGTATTTCGCGGTTTCGAGAATCTCGTTGGCGTTTTGAACGCGTTCAGCGGTGGGCGATTGCGTGTCTTTGAGCGCGTAGTCGATTTCGAGTTCCTTGTACTTGCTTAGCGCGAATGCGTGGTAGGGGAGGACTTCGACGCGTTTGACGTTGTGGAGCGAGCGGATAAAGTCGCGGGTACGCGTGAGCGCTTCGTCGTTGTCGCTGATGCCCGGCACAAGCACGTGGCGGATCCAGATGGGCTTTTTGATTTCGTCCAGGTAGCGGAAGAATTCGATGATGTTCTCGTTGCCGAGTCCCGTGAGGCTCTTGTGCGCTTCGCCGTCGATGTGCTTGATGTCGACGAGCAGAAGGTCTGTCGCTTTCATCAATCGTTCGATTTTAGCGAATGTTTCGCCGGTGCGTCGGAACGTGACTCCACAAGTGTCGAGGCATGTGTGGACGCCTGCGGCTTTAGCGGCTTCGAAGAACTCGATCATAAAGTCGATTTGCGCGAGCGGTTCGCCACCGCTTACGGTAATGCCGCCGTTACTGCCCCAGTAGGGCTTGTAGCGAATAGCCTTTTTCAGCAAGTCTTCTGCCGAAATTTCGAAGGAGCCGTTCTCGGTTCCGTTTGCGCTTTTTGTGCCGAAGTCCCAGGTTTCCGGGTTGTGGCAGAACTTGCAGCGCATGGGGCAGCCCTGCATAAAGACGACGAATCGAATTCCCGGTCCATCGACCGAGCCGAATGTTTCAAGCTTGTTGATTCTTCCGAGAGTCATGACTCAAAAATAAAAAAGTCTTGCTCTGCATAAAAGTCTTTTTTCTCATATAATACAAACACTCCAAAAAAAGACGCTCGAGGCGGATTTTTGTGCTTTTTTGCTTGAAAAATATGCGTTTTTTGATAGCGCGTACATCTATATTTAAAGGTGTGATAAGGAGGAAACCTTTATGAAAAAATCATGGATTGCTTTGATGGCTGTGTCGGCTTTTGCTGTGCTTACCGCCTGTTCCGATGATTCTGTCGTTGATAATGGGAGCGCTTCTGCTGTGGGCCAGGGCGGAGAATCTGCAGGGGCGCTGGCTTCCTCTGATTACGAGGTGGGCGAGGGGTCGTGCAGCGGCGGATATTTGGCGAAGCGTGCGGAGTGGCGCGATGAATCCGTTGATTTTGTGATGAACGAAGACGGTTCCGCTGTCTTTTGGCTGAATACGATTTCTGTGTGCGCCGATTATGGGCATGTAACAGATGTCAAGCTGGATCGAAAAGAAGATACTTTGTTCGTCCACGATGCTTTCGAATATTATCCAGGATCTGATTCTGGCATCAGGCATAATTGCATTTGTTTTGCCGATTACAGGATAAAAGTTCCTGCAGAGTATATTGGTGTCAAGTTCCTGAATTTTAACGATGTTTACGCCATCGTTTACAAGGATCTCGAGTAAGGGAAAATTTCTATCTTTGGCGTTGTGCCAAGGATAGTTAAGCTTAACGATAGAATCCAGTATTTGCAGGTCTCGTACGAGCCGCTGAGCGCAGATGTTGTCACCGTGCGTGGCGATAGTGCGTGGTGGATTTTTGACGTTGGCGCCTGCGATATGGCGGTCGATTTTATCAATGCCTTGCCGCGCAGTCTCGTAAGTGAAAATGTCGCACTTCTCGAAAACAGCGAAGGCGCTGTACCTGCGGCAATTCCGCTCAAAAAGAACATCGTCATTTCGCATTTCCATCGCGACCACTTGTTGAATGTCGTGCGCCATTGCAATGGCGAGGTCACGCTTGATTTCGATACGCTTTATGTCGGTTCGCATGCGTCCAAGGTCGTGGGCGAAATGAGCGACCGCGAAAAGGTTACCGTGACATCGCCACTCTCGTTTGACGATGGCGTACACATCGAAATCTTGCCGATTCCGAACAGCCATGCGAAAGGCTCGCTAGTTCTCGTCGTGGACGATTTCGTGTTCTTAGGCGATGCGACTTACCCGATGGTGGGGCACGGAGAGCCTGACATGTACAACGTGCAGATTCTCGAACAGCAAATCAAGATGCTCAAGTCACTTAATGCATCGCGCTTTTGCCTGAGCCACAAGCGTGGCCTTGTGCGCGACCGCAATTCCGTCATCCAGTTCCTGGAATCCGTGCTTGCCCGCCGCCAGAAGAACGAGAATTACATTGTGGCGTGATTTGGGGTTCTGAAAAAGCGAAAAATGCGAAAAAGTGCTACCACAAAGCCGAAAAAACTCAGTTTGGTAGCATGATTTTATAATAAAGTAATTCGTTTTGTGGCTGCAAAACGCAAAGTCTGCTTGAAAATGCTACTAAACGATGTGAAAATCCATGATTGGTAGCATCGAAGTTGGCTGGATGTTAAATTTTATTACGTGTAAAGTAAAATTTATGCTACCAAATTGCACTGAAATGCCGATTTGGTAGCACTTTTTGCCAAATTCGGGACTTTGCGTCCTTCTCAAGAACAAGAAAGGTTCCCTTTCGGGAACCTTTTCGCTTAAATTCACTTTCGCGCTTTGCCTTGGGATTCCCGCTCGGAGGCGGGAATGACATCAAAGGGCGTTTGCAATTAAAGCACGCCGTGTGCCTGGCGGGCAATAACGTCGAGCTGCTGTTCGCGAGTGAGCTTGATGAAGCGCACGGCGTAGCCAGAAACGCGGATCGTGAAGTTCTGGTATTCTTCCTTTTCCGGATGTTCCATGGCGTCCTTCAGCTTTTCGACACCGAACACGTTCACGTTCAAGTGGTGGCTGCTCTGGCCGAAGTAACCGTCGAGAACCTGCACCAACTTGTTGGTACGTTCTTCGTCATCGTGACCGAGAGCGTCCGGGTTGATCGTCTGCGTGTTGCTGATACCGTCGAGAGCGTATTCGTACGGAATCTTGGCGACAGAGTTGAGAGATGCCAAGAGGCCGTTCTTTTCGGCACCGTAGCTCGGGCTTGCACCCGGAGAGAACGGTTCACCCTGCTTACGACCGTCCGGGAGAGCACCCGTTGCCTTACCGTAAACAACGTTACTCGTGATGGTAAGGATGGACGTGGTCGGTTCAGAGTCGCGGTAAGTCGGCGTGTGCTTGATCTTAGCCATGAACGTCTTGAGGAGCCAAACGGCGATATCGTCTGCGCGGTCGTCGTCGTTTCCATAACGCGGGAAGTCGCCTTCGATCTGGAAGTCTTCGGCAAGGCCCGTAGCCGGGTCGCGGATGACCTTGACCTTCGCGTACTTGATGGCAGAAAGGCTATCGACAACGTGGCTGAAGCCTGCGATACCCGTTGCGAACGTACGGCGAACGTTGGTATCGATGAGGGCCATTTCGGCGGCTTCGTAGTAGTACTTGTCGTGCATGTAGTGGATCAAGTTGAGCGTATTCACGTACAAGTGAGCGATCCAGTCCATGTAGAGTTCGAACTTGTGGACAACTTCATCGTAGTCGAGGTATTCGCTGGAGATTGGCGGATATTCCGGACCAACCTGCGTACCCTTCACGAGGCATTCATCCTTACCGCCGTTGATGGCGTAGAGGAGCGTCTTGGCGAGGTTTGCGCGAGCACCGAAGAACTGCATTTCCTTACCGGTCTGGGTTGCAGAAACACAGCAGCAGATGCTGTAGTCGTCGCCCCAAATCGGACGCATCGTGTCATCGTTTTCGTACTGGATGGCACTGGTCTTCACGGAGATTTCAGCAGCGAACTTCTTGAAGCTAGCCGGCAGACGCGGGCTGTAGAGAATCGTGAGGTTCGGTTCCGGAGACGGGCCCATGTTCACGAGCGTGTGCAAGAAGCGGTAGTCGTTCTTGGTCACCTGATGGCGGCCGTCCTGGCCAAGGCCAGCGACTTCGAGCGTAGCCCACACCGGGTCGCCGCTGAAGAGTTCGTTGTAGCTAGTGATACGGGCGAACTTGACCATGCGAAGCTTCATCACGAAATGGTCGATGATTTCCTGAGCTTCGGTTTCGTTGATGACGCCGTTCTGCAAGTCACGGGTCATGTAAATGTCGATGAAGGTAGAAACGCGGCCAACGCTCATGGCGGCACCGTTCTGCGTCTTGATGGCAGCGAGGTAGCCGAAGTAGAGCCACTGCACGGCTTCGCGGGCGTTCTTTGCCGGCTTGGAGATGTCATAGCCGTAAATCTTGGCCATGACCTTCATGCCTTCGAGGGCCTTGATCTGTTCTGCAAGTTCTTCGCGTTCGCGGATCACGTGTTCGCGCATATCCGTTTCGTCGGTCAGAGCCTTGTCGGCCTTCTTCTGGGCGATGAGGTAGTCGATACCGTAAAGAGCGACGCGGCGGTAGTCACCGACGATACGTCCACGGCCGTATGTATCCGGAAGACCCGTAATGATGTGGGCCTTGCGGGCCATACGCATAGCAGGCGTATAAGCGTCGAAAACGCCCTGGTTGTGAGTCTTGTGGAATTCCGTGAAAATGCGGTGAAGTTCTTCGCTCGGCGTGTAACCGTAGTTCTTGCAAGATTCTTCAGCCATCTTGATGCCACCGAACGGCATGAATGCGCGCTTGAGCGGCTTATCGGTCTGGAGACCTACGATCTTTTCGAGATCCTTAGTTTCTTCGGCGATGTAGCCTGCCTGATGGCTTGTGAGAGTGGAGACAACGTCTGTGTCCATGTCGAGGACGCCACCCTTTGCAATTTCTCTTTTCTGCAGTTCCTGAAGTTCTGCCCAAAGCTTGTTGGTTGCTTCTGTAGGTCCCTGCAAGAACGACTTGTCGCCGTCGTAGGGAGTATAGTTTTTCTGGATAAAGTCGCGGACGTTAATTTCGTCTTGCCAGCGACCGCCTTTAAAGCCTGTCCATGCTTCCTGCATATAGCCTCTTTTGCTCGTGCATAACCAAATGTTATAACTGAAAAATCACTTAATTTTTCTGGTTGAAAAATTGGTTTTGCGGCGATTTATCTTTTTTTTCTTCATTTTTTCAATGTAAACCGCAATATACATATTAAAAAAGGGGTGGGCAAGGTATAAAATGCACCAAAAGATTCCGAAATGGCCTTTCAAAAAGCTTACGAAAATATTATGTGTCCAAAAAGTGAAAAATGCGGTTTTTTATGTAAAAAGGGCTTCATAAAGTGTAAAATACGGTTGATACAGATGGTTTTAAATTTACTCTAGCTAGGCGTGTTTTGCGCGAAATATAAACTATTTTATAAACAAGAAAAACGAGGTCAATATGAATAAGATTCTTCTTCCCATAGCTGCAGTAGCACTCTTGGCTGCATGCTCCGAAAATAACACTGACGCAAATTTTGCTGCTCCGCAGCCGGGCGTTGCTTCCTCCAGTTCCGAAGCTATCGGAACTCCGGTGGATCAGTCTTCCAGCTCTGCCGAAGTTGTTGTGCCGCCGGAAGTTTCTTCTAGCTCCGAAGCGGTCGTTCCTCCGGTTGAGTTGTCTTCTAGCTCTGCAGCATCTGAGTTCACTTATAGCGTTCCGACGCTGACTGAAATTAATCCGAATTATGCTTATACTTTCTATGGTGCAGAACTTACGGGTGTGGAACACTTTAAGTATGGCCGTTTCGAAGCCCGCATGAAAATGGCTTCCATTTCGGGCTCCGTGAGCTCCATGTTCCTCAATTATGATAATTCTTGGATGAAGGAATATGAACCGTGGAACGAAATCGATATTGAAATTCTTGGCAAGAATCCGAATGAATGGCAGTCCAATATCATCACTCGCGAAGGTGATCCGTCCATTAACAAGACCACGACTTCTGAAGTTGTTCATCCGTTCGATTACGACGCCACGAAGGAATTCCACTTGTATGCGATTGTCTGGACTCCGGAATATGTCTCTTGGGAAATCGATAGCGTCGAAGTGCGCCGCGATATTCTTGGTGGCTCCCATGGTACCCATGCCGATGCTGACCAGGTCGCATTCCTGACCGAAGAACAGAGCCTCCGCTTCAATTTGTGGGCTTCTAAGACTCCGTCCTGGACTGGCAAGTTCACGGGTATCGGCCTTCCGATTGAACAGCAGATTGACTACGTGCGCGTCTATTCTTATGACGAAGCCACCAAGGGCTTTACGCTCTCCTGGCAGGATGACTTCGATGGCGAAGACATCGATCCGCAGCATTGGACTGTTGGTGACTGGGAAATGGAAAACGTATGGTACCGTGGCCAGAATATCAAGGTCCAGAATGGCGTTTGCAGAATTATCATGGACTACGAAGCCAACTAAAAACATCAAGAATTGTGGTGTATAGAGAGGAAGGCTCACGGAGTAATCCGTGGGCTTTTTTTGATATTTAGTTATTCGTCGTTCGTTGTTGGTCATGGGTTACTTTTCTTCTAAAATGAATAATTGTATATTGACCAATGACCAACTGCTAAAGAGGTTTATTATGAAGAAATTTGCAATGGCGGCTATCGCTGCAGTATCGCTTGTCTTTATGGCTTGCGGCCCCTCTAAAATCGAAATCCAGGAGGCTTCTGTTGAAAGTGATGTGCTGATTGAAGTGCGTCAGGTGCTCAACGATTCGATAAGCCTTTTTGTGGGTAATACGTTTTATTTGAATTCCAGACAAATTGTCGCTGACGATATGTACCCGCTGTATGCGAGTACGCGTGACCCGGCCGAATTCGAAAAGCTCACGGCCACGGACGAAATCAATAGCGACGAAGAGTTCCTGAACTATTTGCGTCGCAAGTCCCCGGACCTCATCAACGTGGGGATCGTGATTGGCGAAACGGCTTACAACGAGGTCGGCTTTGAAGAGGCTGCCGCTGTCGAAAAGCTCACCAAGATTTTCCAGAAAGTCCAGGGTGGTTCGCTCAAGCTCTTCCATGAAAAAGAAGGCCAACTTACGGACATGAAGAAGATTTATTAGTTCCTAGTTACTAGAGTCGTCATGCTGAGTCGAAGACGAAGCATCCAGTCAATTTTCAATTGGAATTGTGGCTGGATGGGGCTACGCCCCTCAGGAGGACGTTCCTTAATGTCACCCCGGCCAAAGGTCGCTGAACCTGTCGAAGTGTGCCGGGGTCGCTTTTTTATATAGCGGAGCCGGTAGCCATACCTTAAAGCGGCGTAGGCCGCGACCTCATAGCTCATAGCTCATAGCTTATTTTTCTACATTTACGCGCGAAAAAATCAAAGGTAAAACTATGTCCGAAAAAATGACTTCTGCGCAGGTGCGCGAATCTTTTATCAAGTTCTTTGAATCCAAGGGCCATCTCTTTGTGCGTTCTTCGCCGGTGGTCCCGCACGACGACCCGACGCTCATGTTCACGAACGCCGGTATGAACCAGTTCAAGGCCATCTTCCTCGGTGACAATCCGAAGGGCTGGAAGCGCGCTTGCAACAGCCAGAAGTGCCTCCGTGTGTCTGGTAAGCACAACGACCTCGACGTGGTCGGCCGCGACAACTACCACCACACCTTCTTCGAAATGCTCGGCAACTGGAGCTTCGGGGACTACTATAAGAAAGAAGCCATCGCTTGGGCATGGGAACTCCTCACCGAAGTTTGGAAACTCCCGAAGGAACGCCTCTTCGCAACGGTCTATCAGGACGATGACGAAGCATGGCAGATCTGGAAGGACGTCTCTGGTCTTCCGGATGACCGCATCATGCGCTTCGACGCTCACTCCAACTTCTGGGAAATGGGCGACACCGGTCCGTGCGGCCCGTGCTCCGAAATCCATTACGACCGCGGCGACCTCGCTACGCAGGCCGAAACGTTCAAGGACCCGATCAAGGGCGTGAACGGTGAAAACGACCGCTACATCGAAATCTGGAATAACGTGTTCATGCAGTACGAACGCGTGAGCGACGGCTCCCTCATTCCGCTCAAGGCCAAGAACGTCGATACCGGTATGGGTTTCGAACGTATCTGCGCTATCCTTCAGGGCAAGACCAGCAACTACGACACCGACGTGTTCACTCCGATCATCGCAAAGATCGCTGAACTCTCTGGCGTTCCGTATAACGATGGCGAAGCCGGCACTCCGCACCGCGTGATTGCCGACCACATCCGCGCTATTTCGTTCGCTATTGCCGACGGCGCACTTCCCTCGAACGAAGGCCGTGGCTACGTGCTCCGCCGCATCCTCCGCCGCGCTAGCCGCTTTGCCCGCCTCCTCGGTCAAAAAGAAGCCTTTATCTACAAACTCGTCCAGGTGCTCGCCGATACGATGGGCGAAGCCTTCCCGGAAATTCGCGAACGCAAGGAATTCGTCGCTTCCGTGATCAAGAGCGAAGAAGAAAGCTTTATCCGCACGCTCGACGCTGGCCTCGAACGCTTTGCCGGCATCGTCGCTGAACTCGGTGACTCCAAGGTCGTTCCAGGTGACAAGGTGTTCCTCCTTTACGATACTTACGGATTCCCGCCGGACCTCACTGGCATCCTCGCCGAAGAAAAGGGCCTTTCGATTGACGAAAAGGGCTACGAAAAGTGCATGGAAGAACAGAAGGCCCGCGCTCGTGCTAACATGAAGCAGGGCATCAACACGATGGGTACCGAAGGCTGGACGCAGTACAGCGAAGCTAGCACAAAGTTTGTCGGTTACGAACTCTCTGCCTGCGAAACGAAGGTTGTCCGTTGGCGCGAAGACAAGGGCGTCTTGAGCATCGCTCTCGAAACCTCTCCGTTCTATGCCGAAATGGGTGGCCAGGTTGGCGACAAGGGAACGCTCGTTTCCGCTGACCTCGAAATCCAGGTGTTCGACACCGTGAAGGTGAACGATACCGCTCTCTGCCGCGGTAAGGTCGTTAAGGGCACGGCTAACGAAGAAACGATGGGCGCCTTGTTCATCGCTACCGTCGATAACGAACGCCGCAACGACATCCGCAAGAACCACTCCGCCACTCACTTGCTGCAGGCCGCTCTCCGCCAGGTGCTCGGCACTCACGTGCAGCAGCAGGGTAGCTTCGTTTCGAACGAACTCCTCCGCTTTGACTTCAGCCACTTCAGCGCTATGACCGCCGAAGAAATCCAGAAGGTCGAAGACATCGTGAACGCCAAGGTCATGGAATGCCTCCCGGTCAATACCGAAGTGATGGGCGTTGACGAAGCCAAGGCTAGCGGTGCTATGGCACTGTTCGGCGAAAAGTACGGCGACGAAGTCCGCGTCGTGAAGATGGGCGCCTGCAACGAAGAATTCTCCAAGGAACTCTGCGGTGGCTTGCATGTGCAGAACACCGGTAACATCGGCCTCGTGAAGATCGTTTCTGAATCCAGCGTTTCTGCTGGCGTGCGCCGTATCGAAGCAGTCTCTGGCCGTGGCGCCTTGAGCCTCCTCCGTGCCGGAACCCAGATCCTTACTGCTCTCCGCGAACAGCTCCGCTGCAAGGACGCCGACGTTCTCGATCGCATCCAGCAGACGTTCGCCAAGACGCAGAACCTCGAAAAGAGCCTCCAGGCTGTGAAGCTCGAGCTTGCAACGCTCGCTGCTGCCGAAATCTTGAACGGTGGCCTCAACGTTGCTGGCGTGAACCTCTACGTGCGCGAACTCTCCTTGCCGGACGAAAAGTACAAGAACTTGCTCGACGGTATTCAGAACAAGCTTGCAACCGACTCTGTCGCCGTGATTGCGAACAAGGACAACGGCAGCGGAAGCATCGCCGTGATGGTCGGCAAGGATGTTCAGGCTAAGGGCATCAAGGCTGGCGACATGGTGAAGGATCTCGCCAAGGCTTGCAACGGTAAGGGCGGTGGCCGTCCGGATCGTGCCCAGGCTGGTACTCGCGAACCGGAAAAGATTGCCGAAGCTATCGCTAACGCAAACAACTGGATCCGAGCCAAGTTGGGTGCTTAATTAGACGAAAGGACGCCCCGCGTTGCGGGGCTACAGACAAGAGACGAAAGAATGCGTTTCTTAAAAAGCTGCGACGATGGTCGTGGCTTTTTTTTGTTGTAAAAACGCAAATTTCCCGTTTTTCACCCCGCTTGATTCCAAATAAAATGTATAATTGAAGCAAGGGACGGAGCATTGGAATGGAACCGCTTTTTAAGTTAGAGAGCATTTATGTTACAAATGTAATTGGGATTGTCCTGATTACTGTTATGATCGTTTGTAACTTGTGGCGCCTGCAGAGTCGGAATCACGCCGACAGAAACTTGTTGGTGATGATGTTCTTTGCTCTGACCGGTTGCATTGCCGATCCGATTGCTTATTCGATGAAGGGCATGCCCGGCCTGCTCCCTCGGGTTCTCGTTTATTCGACGAGTACGTGGCTTTTTGCTTCAAACATGCTGGCGGGCTATTTCTGGGTGCGCTTTTTGGCGTTCTACTTGAATGGCGGTTTGCCGCGCCGCTCCAGAATTGTGCTGAACGGTGTTGTCGTCTTTAGTTTGCTGTTGCTTGTCGTCAACTTGTTTGTGCCGATTGTCTTTTCTGTTAGCGAAAACAACCTTTACTCTAGATCCTATTGCTACATGTACTTCTTGGTTGTAGATTACTTGCTGGTGGTTTACAGCTTGGTCATTTACTTTAAGAGTAAGGCGAATGGCGGTTTCCTCAAGTTCTTCCCGATTTGGGTCTATGTTGTGCCGATTTTGATTGGTGGCGTGGTGCAGACGATTTTCTACGGCATTTCGGTCATCCCGACGAGTATTGCGGTTTCGATTGCAGGTGTGCTTGCGGGACTCCAGAATGACATGATTTACCGTGATCAGCTTACGGGGCTTTTTAACCGTTCCTATTTGCACCACCTGCTTGAAAAGTACAAGAAGCGCCCGAAGCTTCATATCACGGGCGTTATGATTGACTTGAATGGCTTCAAGCATATCAATGATGAATTTGGACATGCGATGGGCGATGACGCCTTGGTAGAGACGGCGCATGTTCTTCAGTCGGTCGTGAACGATACCGGTTGCGTTGTGCGCTATGCGGGAGACGAGTTCGTTGTGCTGCTCAATACGCACGATAGCGTGGCTGTGCAGATGTGCCTTTCGGAAATCCGTAATGCCTTTGACGAGTTTAACAAGAAAAAGTCTAAACCTTATTCGTTGTTTGCGTCCATTGGTTGCCATAAGTTCAATATGTTAA
>Ga0310786_10004808_pt1 | contig 18613 bp, 34 predicted proteins | sample AusTroGonzalo_MG_FD_203881 | JGI IMG/M metagenome (GOLD analysis project Ga0310786, IMG submission 203881) | Bovine rumen microbial communities from tropical cattle in Woodstock, Queensland, Australia - Gonzalo_03 (v2) (version 2) | ecosystem: Host-associated > Mammals > Digestive system >... | reverse complement strand
GCTGCTTACCTTCGAACCACCCGTTGTAGGTGACAGGCTTCACAATGACACGGCGATTGATATGGCCACTCGCATACTTCACCTTTGCACCGAGGCCATGGATGGCGAAGTTATCGTCAAAATTGACGCGCTCGGTTCCATCTGCCTTTGGATTGTACTCGATAAGGGATAGAGCCAGGGCATAGTTTTCCATGTCCACGATTTCACGCTTGATTTCGCGCTCATATTCATTGAAAAGTGTTTTCTGCTGTTCGTTCATGTTTGTCTCCTTTTGAAGTGATGTCCATACGATGTGCCACCGGGTCCCCGGCACCGGGGGATCCCCGGCACACGGTAGGAGCCGATCTAACATTTTACTGCATACTAACATTTCGGAATGTTAGCATGTAGAATTGCGTTACCATCCGACATGGATGTCATCGCTGTACTCGTATTCCTCGGTGACCACCTTGTCACCCATGAGGTCAAGTAGTTCCTGGGAGACATTCTCCACACCGAAGAACACTTCGAACTGGGTTTCGGAGTCGAGCACAACGGGATAGGCGCGGATACCGTCCTCGCTGAAACGGATTAGGATTCGCTTTATGGCCTTTACCAGGTTGTTGTCCTCGATGTCCGGCATACCGAAATTGGGGTCGCTCTGGAAGGCATCGACCATCGGGTCGCTCACGGCATCCACAACCCAGCGGGCATGCTCGCCGATATCCCCTGTCGGGGAATACTTGTCATCGAAAGCGGAATAGGCTTCGCTGAAAGCGCGGTATTCGTAGAGATAGGCGGTCGCGATGCAGTCGAGATTGAGACGGGTAATCATGGTTAGTCCTCCTTGACGCAGATGATTGCGTAGGTTGCCGTCTCACCACCAACTTCCACTTCCACATGGTCGTGGCGATAAGTTTCCAGGCAAGTACGAAGTTCCGTGAGGTTGGCCTCCGGGTGGTCTTCATCGAAGACCGTCTTGGAGAAGGTCATGTTGGAGTCGATGTTTCCGAACGGGGTACCGACCTGGCTGTAGGTGTAAAGCACCACATCGTCCTCGACATTCATCACGATATCTTCCAGACGCTTGATAAGGTCATTGACGGCATCCTGGCGTGCCTCGAAGCAGGAATTACAGGTAATGAGGGGGAATGCCTTGTGGGCCGAACCGTTCATTTCCCTGCGAGGAACTTCGCTGAAACCGGAACCGATTACTGCATAAATGCTCATGATTGTCTCCTTTGTTGAGTGACTTGTTTTTATGCCGATACGATGTGCCATCGGGTGCCCGAGATCGGGGCATGCCCGCTACACGGTAGTCTTCTTCCTGCGACGCTTGACACCTGTACGGACAGTCCCTTCGGGCATGGTCCACAGCAGGTTGTTCTGCGCCTTGGCCAAACGGTTCGCCTCGTAGATGGCGTCATCGACACTACCCTCGGTCACAAACATTACGGACGGCGCGGCGATTGCGGAGAAACGCTTCGCGACATCCTTCTCGGTGAACGAAACGACCACCTTATAGCCCAACCGCAGTTCGGTCTTGGTTCGCGAAACGATTACCGGGCTGATGCCTACGGAGTGATGTTCATGCGCGAAAGTATCACTCAAAGTGAACAGGGCGAAATCCGTCTTGTTCCCCTCGATGACCTTCTTGCGGGTGCATTTCCAGGAAAGGTACTTCTTGGCGTTAATCTGTTTCAGTTCCCCGGCAGAGAACTTGCGTTCGGCGAGTTTCTTCTTTGCCATATCGGCCTCCAAAATTTGAAAAATTATTGTACCATTTCGCGAGCCATGGATTCCATCATGTCCACAACGGAGTAGATGGTGGTCTTGGTTTCATCGGCCATGCCATGCTTGAAGAAACGCTCGTCCTCGGCAATCTCGCGGAGTTTCTTAGTGTATTCCTTGGTCCAGTATGCAAATTCCCACCTGGCACAATTTCCCTTTTCGGTAAGGTCTTCACATTCGGCCTGACACTTATTGTAGTCATCGAATTTCTTGCGGCTTGCCTCGACAATTATTCCAATCTTCTTGGCATGAGCCACATCATCGGACTTCCACGGATAGAACGAAATAGAATGACGGGTTCGGACAGGCGTCCATTTTTGTTTTGTATCAGCCATAGTTTCCCCCTTACAGTTTTCCCTCGAGACGGCTTTCAATATCCTTGTAAGTCCCGGCGAGAGTGTCGGCAGAACGGGCAGCCTTTGCCAGGGCAAAGTACGGATTGTCATTCGTGCGCTGACGGCGGAACAGTACCGGGCCGAACTTCACTCCGACCAGGACATACTTGTCGCTCACGAAGGCGTAAACGCGATTGCCTTCTTCGTTGTAGATGTAGCCATGGTCACCGCCTTCGGTCCACGGCTCATAGTGCCACCCGGCCAATTCCGTTTGTTCGAGGGCCTTCTTCCATGCTTCATTGGTTGTCTGTGTCATGATTGTCTCCTTTGCTTGAGTGATGACCATACGATGAAGCACCGGGTCCCCACGATCGGGGAACGCCTGGCGCACGGTAGGTTAAAAGTGATGGATAGGTCAGGGGGTGCAACGGCCTTCCCTGCTTGCGGAGTCTTGCCCGTAGTTAGCGTCCTCCAACCACCATGCCCATGCCCGATACCTATTCTACGATTACCTCTCGGGGGCACCTATCCAAATGTGTTTATTCTTCAAAATTCGTCATGTAGCCGTCATGGCAGAAACCGTATGTATCCGAGAGCCAGTCACCAACTTCGTCATCGGCAACATCGTCCGGGATAACCACGGAGCGCGGAAGGCCACATTCCTTCAAGGTTGCACCATCGGTGTCCCATTTGATGTTGTAAGCCTTGCGGACCTTTTTCTTCTCGGGTGCTTCCATCGCCTTGACGAAGGCATCCATGAGACGCTTGACCTTCTTGAAATTCACCTTGGCAACGGAACCGTACTTGGAAAAGGTGCTGATGGTTTGACCATCGGGTGTCGGTGTCCATCCAACAAGCGCCATCTTGATGACATCGAGGACGGCGATTTCCGGCTGTTCCGGGTTGCTCACGGAGTAGCACAGGTCACCACCGTTGCCGAAGTTCAAGCGGAGAACCGCGACAAAACGGTGGGTCTTCTTGACGAGGTGGGAGTATCCGTTCACCTGGCCCCATGTCTTCCAGAACTTATCCTTTTTGAGGACCGTGAGTTCCTTGACACAGGAGTGCTTCTTGGCGACCTTCTCGCAAGCCTTCACGGACTTGGCGAACTGCTTTTCCATGTATTCCTTTTCAATCTTGGTCATAAGTGTCTCCTTGTTGTTTGTTGAGTGTACGATGTGTCATCGGGTGCCCGTCACCGGGATAGATCCGCTACACGGTAGGGTTGAAGTCCAGGGAACGGAGGTCCCTGGAGATGCGCCCCAGGAACTCTGCCTCGGCCTTGTTGCCGCGGGTGGTGCATACGGCGTGCATGACCTGGACCGCGCCAATGATGGCATCCTCGGCCTTGTCGCTGAACAGGTACTCCCATATAGACGGGTAGTCCAGTTTCTTTTTCAGCGTCTCGGAACACTTGATACGGATGTACCCCGCGTACCCGCCCTTGTGGGGTTCGGCATCCTTCTTCGCCCAGGAAGGTAAGTCCTTGCCCAGGGTCTCGAAGAATGTATCGACCCCCATCACGCCGATGTCGATGATGCCGGGGTGCTGTTCCTTGAACTTGTTCAGCACCTTGGTCATGCGGATAATGGTTTCAAGTTTCGTTTCCTTCATGGTCGTCTCCCAAAAATTAAAGTTTTTTAGTGAGTTCTACCTTGGTCGGGACAACGGTGATTTCGCCGTCAATTCCACGGGCCTTGTATGCCTCGGCCAATGCCTTGATTGCTTCTTCCTCTGCTGCCTTTTCGGTAGTAGCCGTGGTGACAAGGGAAGCCTTGAATGTCAATTCGCAGGTGACCTTCATTTCCTTCGCCTTGGCCTTGGGAACTTTGGCCTTGCCGTTCCACTCTCCGAACAATCCAAGGAAATTTTCGGTATCATCGCACTTGAACTCGGTGCGCTTACCGTCCTTGTCCTCGAACCAACAGGTCACGGGAACATAGTCGATGCCGTCATCCATGTTCACATGGGGCTCGCCATCTTCCAGGTGGCATCCGTACATGGAGGCGAAAAGACCTGCGTTGTCATCTGGGCCACCGAACTCGGCCTTGTCCATGACATTGATGTCAAAGTCGCAACCCTTGAACTTGCCGTTGCCCCCATTGGCCACCGCACCAGGCATCTTCGAGGTCAGCCGGGAAGCTGCCCGCCTTATAGTCCAGACCGGATTCGAGGATGAACGGCTTGGTACCGTCCGCGCTGATTTCGTAGGTATAGGTATCCTTGCCGTGTGCGCGGCTCTTGATGACCTTTATGGCTGCGTTCTTGATGCACTTTTCAATGCCACGCGGGAACTTTTTAACAGTAATCTTGCTCATGGGTTGTCTCCTTTGTTTTGTTATGACCCTACGATGTGTTGCCGGGTGCCGTGGCATCCGGCATCCGGCCAACACGGTAGGTTAATTTCTGGTAATGAGGTATCCGATGGTGTCGGCGTAGTCCGCCAACTGTGCGGTATCGTACATGATGTTCTTGTCTGCGAGCCAGGAAACCAGTTTGCCGAAAATGTTGTTCGGGGAAGTTTCCGGGTCGTAGCAAGGGTGGGAAGGTTTGAGGAAAATGATTTCCGGGGTCTTTTCCACGACCACGCCCTTGCGGTCAGTCAGCATGGGCGAGAACTTGATGGAGTACGGATAGGCCGTAATGACGGCATAGTCCAGGCTAAACTCCGGGTGGTTGAGTTTGGCCACGGTAGCCGCGCTCTGCTCCGCATATTCCCAACCATCGGCGGGGAAATACGGTTGGTCCATGAAGCCGCACTGGTCGATGATATCGCGCAACAGTTCAAGCGGGTCCTCCGGGTTGCGGGTCACGGAAAATTGACCCTCGTCATAGATGTCCGGGTCGGTCTGCTTGAAAACGGCAGTCATCATGTCCTTGTCATCGGACACTTCGATTTCGAGAATGGCATCGCCGTTAGTAAGTACATGGGTAATCATTGTTGGTCTCCTTGTTTGTTCGTTGCCCATACGATGTGTCACCGGGTCCCCCGTTACGTGGGACACCGGACACACGGTTGGCTACTTGAGGTCCGTATAGCCCCCGATGGTTGCCTGGAAGTCCTCGATAGCCTGGTCCATGTTGCCCGTGGCTTCCGCAACATCGCGCAGTACCTGCTCCAGGTCCGCATCCTCTGCAAATGCCTTGTTGACCGTTTCCATGTCATCGCACATAATCTTGAAATGCGGCAGGAAACCCTGGTAGGAACGTCCTGCGAACACTGTGGCTTCCGCATGGTCATAGTTGGCACGGTAGGTAAGTATGCTTCCCGTGTTGTTCTTCGTGAACACGATGCCTTCGTCGGCAAGCTTCTTGATGATTTCGTCCTTAAATTCCATGGTAAGCCTCCCTAGCATTCCCCGTAGATGTCGATGAAGTTGTCCGGGCCGTCAAGGTTCTTGCGGTCGATTGAACGGCGCACGTAATACTGGTACCCGTTGCTCGCCTCGACCGGATGGAGCCCCTGCACGCTAGCGGTCTCCAGATGGAGATTGGTGCTGTGCCAGTCGCCCTTCTTCGCCAGACGGTACTCGACGATTTCCTTGTTGCTCTTGTCCGCGAGGTACTTGATGTCTTCCGGTGCGTTGAAATATCCAAGATGGTACTTTTCGCTCATGGTTGTCTCCTTGGTTTGTTGTTTGGTTGATTTTGATGCACATACGATGAAACACCGGGTCCCCCGGATCGGGGAACACCGGGAACACGGTAGTCTACGCGAACAAACGGGTGGCCCGGTAATCGCGGAAATCCTTCCCGAACAGGTGCCACACGGCGTAGGTGAACGCCTCATGCTCCGTCTTGAACTCCATGGCCTTCGCGGGGTCGTAAGTCCATCGGACGGTCGGGTGAGGGAACTTCATTCCCTTCTCCTCGTCCGGGTACAACTTGTGCAGGTCACGGCAACGGAAATACTTGGGCCTCTTGCCCCGCTTGGAGCATAGCACCCATTTTTTCTTCACGCAGGGCATAGGGCCTCCTTTTCAAAAAATTTATTCTTCGGGTTCGAAAAATCCTTCGCCTTCATCGAAGATGCGCTCGATGTCCGCTTGGAGTTCTTCCTTGTTCGTGTAGCGGGCCTGGAGACCCTCGACCACGACATCGCGGTAATCGTCAATGACCTTCGCGCTCTCGAACTTCTCGTCAAGGTAGCGCAGGACGGTAGCCTTGATTTGTTCAACGGTCGGCTTCTCGATGCGTTCCTCGATGCGGTATAAGGTCTGGTCGGACATCCAACCACTCCATGCGTCATCGTAATAGCCCATCGCGGTAATCTTGTCGATGCCGTATTCCTTCTTGAAGGCTTCCATGCCTTCCTCGCGCAGTTCGGCCACGCTCTCGTCACCGCCAACGATGTCATATTCATCATCGTTCACCATCAGACGCTGCTCGTAGCCACCGGAAATCTCGTTGAGAACCATGTCCCACAGTTCCTGTTCCGGGTTGTCGCCCTTAATCATGATGCTGCCGCGCTTGGTTTCTTCGCCGGAGCGTTCGTCCTGGCCACCGCGGATGCTGTAATCCTGGATGTAAGTAATCGGTTTCCTTTTCATGTCGTTGTCTCCTTTTGTTTGATGCCCATACGATGTGTCACCGGGTCCCCTCGATCGGGGGACACCGGACACACGGTTGGTAAAGAGCGGTTATTCCTCGCAGACCTTGTCAATCCAACGGAACACCTTGTTCAGCCTTGCAAACAGCCCGTTCTGGCTCACGCGCTTGCTCCTGTACCAAAAACGCGCCTTGTAGCCCTTCTTGGCCGCATAATCGCCCACGAACATCGCGACCTCGCTGCTGCCCGTACTGATGAACAGGGGAATCTCCGGGGTGCTCTCGGAAAGCCTCTCGTCAATGAAACGCTTGGTCGCCCTTACGGCATCCAACGGGAGCGTCTCGGATTCCGGGTAGAAAAGCACCCTCTGGCATTCCCAATCACCCCAGGTTCTGTTGGAGTCCACAATCACATCCACTATCTTCAATGTTTTCATAACTGTCTCCTTGTTGAATTGTTATGCCCATACGATGTGCCGCCGGGTCCCCCTCTCCGGGGACACGCGGTCACACGGTTGGCCTAGCGGAGCCAGGGATAGTTCCCGCGTCCGATATGCACGCCCTTCTTCGCCTCCATGAGCTGCTCGAAGGTGCCTGTCTGCCGGGCGAACTCTACCACATGGCGGTAGGTGGTCGCCGAACTGTTCCAGGCGGGCAAGAGGGTCAGTTTACCGCCCTTGACCTTCGCCACATCGGTCAGATAACTGGTGAGGGTCTTGGTCTCGCCGTCATCGTCCACGATGGCCTTGTGGCCGAACGACTTGCGGCTGTCATACTGGGTCATGAGTTCGTACTTCATTTTCTTGTCTCCTTTTCTGAATTGTTCATGCACCTACGATGTGACACCGGGTCCCCTCCTACGGGGGACACCCGTCACACGGTTGGCTACATTGGACGCAGACTGAACTTCTCCGCGAACGAACGCCCCTCGCGCACCACCTGGTACCGCTTCCGCTTGAAGGTGATGTACTGCGGGCCGTCCCACCCATCGTCCCACCTGTCGCCCTTGGTACGGCAGACCTTCTCGTCCACCCCGTCAGTCACCAAGAGGGAACCGTAGGGCATCACATGGTTGTTCCCGAAATAGGGATATGTCCAGGACACTATCCCCTTTACCCTTACCTCGTTATCCATAGTTGTCTCCTTTTCAAATTGTTATGTCCATACGATGTGACACCGGGTCCCCTACTCCGGGGGACACCCGTCACACGGTCGGCTAGGGCCGTCCCGCGATTGCCCGGACCGCCTTGAACATGGCGACCATGGCTTCCTTCTCGCTCTCGGTGAGGCCGTTCCAAAACGCATCCGCTTCGGTTCCCTGCGTAAACGATGCGATGTCGTAGTCCTTCACGAACGGGGCGATGAAGGTACCGAGAAGCATCTTCTCGGTCGGGTTCATGAAGGCGTCCACAGCCGCGTTCCTACCGAAGTATTCCCAGGTGGATTTCCCGTAGGCTTCCACATAGGGCATGTCCGGGATGGCATACTGGGTGGTGCAGTTGAACGACTTGCCGTCAATTTCGCGGGTAATCACGCAGTTCTCACGCGCTTCCGCAGGCATGCCGTCATACCCCGCGAGCTTGGGGTTGTAGTGAAGCACATACTTCACCCCGTTCACCGTGAACCAACACTCGATGTCCCCGTGGTCGCCGACATGGCACTTCTCCACGGATTCCTTGTTGGGAGCGAAAATCTTCGTAATCTTGATGACTGGCTTCTTGGTCTGCTTTGCCATTGTTGTCTCCTTTCGGTTAATTGTTCATGCCCATACGATATACCACCGGGTCCCCGAGATCGGGACCGACCTGGTACACGGTAGGCCCCACAAGGCACGAATGTTCCATGTGAAACACGCCAATTCATATAATTGATATAATTGATATGATTCCTTGTACTGCTCCCCTGTTCACCTGTACAACGGTTCCCCACTTGTCCCCATTTCCCTCCTCTTCCCATCACATGTTTCTTATTGCGCCTTCTCGTTATGGCGCATCCGGGAAACACGTCCGGGACCTCTGGGACCGGGGGGGATTAAACCTGTGCACAACGGGACCCCCGTCCCAACGCCCCATTTTCCGCATATTTTCCCAAATGTTTCCAAAAGTTTACGAAACATGATGGGAACCCGATTGGCCACGGGGCCATGGGACCGGATTTCAAAAATTAAAAAATGAAAAATTAAAAATTAAAAAATGTTTACAGGCCGTGGACTGTCTCCCCCGGCACCATGTGTTTGCCCTCGGGGTCCTTTGTCCCCCCGGTCCATTGGTCACCATAGAGGAACAGATTGCTCAATGTGGCATAGATGGCCACGGGGTCAGTAAGTACCACGGGGTCGGCACCTGGACGGAACACGGTGACATAGGTGACGAAGGGACCGAGGGGACCCTGGGGCTCCGGTGCACCATCTTTGAGGAAGAACAGGTCGAGTGGTTCCTGGCCGTCCTTGAAGGCGACCCTGACCCTAGTGTCATAGGCTCGTTCGGGGTCGATGGTGACCTTTCGGAAGGTGGAGGGGTCGAGGTCGATGGTGGCCTGGCCCTCGTTGGCGTAAGTGACTTCGATTTTCATGGCGGTCTCCTTTGGCAGAAGTTCGATTGCTACGGTCGATCCCCAGGTGTCCGGGGACCGGTAGGAACCATGGACACGGTGGGTCAAAGTGGGTAGGCCCGCAGGTGTCCATGGTTCGGTAGTGGTCCGTGACACGGTGGGCCATGGATGGAAAGTCAAAAAGGACCCCTGGGCCATTGGGGCCTGGGTATCGGAGTGAAAATCAAAAAATAAAAATGGCCCCCCTGGACCATGGGGTCCGGGGGGCGGGAGGAGACAATATGTTACTGGTGCATTAGCAGGAGCCGTGCAACATGGCGACAACTTCGTCAGGTGAGAGGGAGAACGGGATTTGCCTATTTGTCTCGGAGAAGAACACGTCCCCGTTATCCTTGATGTCGGTGACGGTGATTTCGTCGAGGTGTTCGGCTACTATCCGGTCCTCCGGTCCTGTGCAGAGCCACTGGTCGGCGCTGATGTACCCGTGTTCCAGTGGTTGAACCTTGGAGAGGTTGTCGGCGTTCATGGTGAGCTTCTGGCCGATTTTTAAATTATTTTTTACATATTCGGCATTTGCGTGGCGCCTGGTGTTCCAGACGATGTTTCGGATGGCGCCTGCGTCGGTGACGGAGCTGTCCTTGGCATATTCGAATATGTCCGAGTGGCCTCCGTTCGCGGGACGGAACGAGGTGTGCATGTGCCATGTTTGTTCCGTGGGGGCCAGAGCTATCTGTAGTCGGATTGATGTATCCGGGAGCATGCATGGGCCGTGGATGTCCATTTGGTAGACATGGGTGACGGCGTTACTGATGAAAGTGTCGATCGAGTCTGCATGCAGGGGGGCATTGAGTGGGTACCTGATGGCATCGTTGACGATATCGAGGATGAATTCCTTGGCCTTTCCGAACGGGTTGCCTGGCATACCGTTCTTGATGGCGCAGTTGAGGAGGTTCATGAAGAAGGGGAAATTGAGCATGGTTGAATCCTCTGGATACGGGGTGACGGGGGCCCCGGGTGTCCCGGGGTCCCTATAGTATGATTAGATGCAGCGTTTGTAGACTCTGGTGTAGACATCGTAGAAGATGGCGGGAATGGAGTCGGACGCGACATTGATTTCCATGAACTTGTGGTCCACAAATTCATTGGGGGTACCCTGGTTGTAGGTATGGGAAATGTAGACGATACCCTTGTCGTAGTCCACTGTATCGACTGCGGCATGAGGAGCCACGGTCTTGATGGCCTGGTCGAGGACATTGAGGGTGAGGTTGTCGATGATGGACATGCAGGGCTTGTTGTTCTGATTGATTACTTGAATCATGGTTGTCTCCTTGTGACTGATGTCCCTACGCTGTGTCACCGGGTCCCCAGGATCGGGGGACATGGAGGACACGGTAGGGGACCGAGGTACTAGAGGTTCTTGTGAGCTTCGGAATCGTGTTCGACGATAAGTAGACAGGTATCGCCGATTATATATCCGTCGTACTTAAAGCAGTCCATAATCTTTACACGACCGATTTCTTCGTGGCCATGTATCTTGTTCCAGTCGTCTACCCACTCGTTCAGCTTTTCGGCGACGAATTTGGCGGCAGCCTTCTTTGTTGTAAAGGTATCTGGATATTTAATCGGTTCGATATGCATGCAAACACGCTTCATTCCGGATACTGTGTAAACTTTTGTTTTCTTAGCCATGGTTGTCTCCTTGGTTGAATTATATCCCTACGATGTGTCACCGGGTCCCTCCGTTCGGGGGACATGGAGGACACGGTAGGGGGACCTGTTGTTCCTTGATGGGAGTCAAGGGACCGGAAATGAAAAAAATAAAATATACAAACGAGGAAACATGATGTGCAGCCAAGTGTCCATGTTCTCCAAATGGCGAGGAGCATATGGACACATAGATGGCACATTTGTTTCAGAGGTGCATGAGTTTCTGTTCAGCCCGTGCCAGGTCGAGGGCCACCCTTGCCACCTTGTCCATCCTGGACCGGAGGAGACCTGGGCACGGGGTATCGGTAATGAGGCTCTTGTCGTAGATGGTCCCCGAATGGAGGGTAGTGGACCTGTCGCCATGGATGCGTACGATGGACCACTTGATTCCGTCAGTGGACTGGGAGAAACGCGTATTGATGCGGACGTTATCGAGGTTCACGATATTGTCCTTGATGATGATGTTGAACCCGCAGTCCAGGAGTTTCCACGTATCCGGGCTTCCCTTTCCCTGGTAACCGGGTGCCATGTAGCCCACGGAGAAACATGGGTCATAGTTGTCTCCCGTGAACTCTGTACCTACAAATTCGTTCCAGTCCTTGCGAAGGACATCGAAAGCTGGGATGTTTTCCTTTCTGATGAGCATTGGCTTTGTCTCCTATGTTGAATACGGTATCATGATGTGTCACCGGGTCCCCAGGATCGGGGGACATGGAGGACACGGTAGGGGACCGGGGTCCTAGCGGACACCTCGGGTGAGGTGTTCCCTCTTGTTGGCCTGCTGTTCCAGGTGGAGTGCCATGGCCTGTTCATGGGCCTTCTTGGCAGCGTTCCTGATGACGGCGGGGACATCCTGGATACGGGCGATATGCTCGGTTTCCTGGAAGTCCTGTGTCACCTTCTCGTCCCCTACCTGTGTCCAGTGTTTCACGATGAACTGGAGGGGTTCGGCACCGGGTTCGATAGTGAAACCGAAGTACACATTCTGGCCCGTGGTGACATGTTGGCATGAGAGGAACATCTTGGAGAGGGAGAAGATTTTCCTCGGGGAGTCCTTGGTAAAGCCGAAGCCCCAGACGGATTCGGCGAGTTCGGCCTTGGCGTTCCTGGGGTTCGCCTTGGTGTAGTCGAACATGGCCTTTGCGACATCGGGGGTGAAAGTGGCGAGATTGGACATAGGGTCTCCTTTTGATTGATATGCCCATGATGTTCCCCCGGGTGTCCGGTGATCGGACACACATGGGACACGGTGGGCAAAGTGGAACCGGGAGACAAAAAAGGCCCGGCCTGACGAAACAGGCCGGGCGTGGAGACAACAAAAATTAAAAATTTAATCTTCGGGTTCGTCTTCGGTGATGCGGAAGATTTCGATGTACTTTTCGGTCTCGACGGCCTTGTAGTACGGATTGGTCGGATCGGTGTGTACCACCGGGTTCAGGCCATCGTCCTTTGCCCAATCGACGGCATTCTTCACGGCCAGTTCCAGTGCATCGGATACACCATTTTCGGTATTGTATAGTGTTGCGGGACAGACCCAGAGTTTGGCGCCGGACATCATGCTGGGAATAATCCTGTGTGCTTTCTTGTTGTACCTGGCGTTGTTCAGTATGTACATGGTCGTCTCCTTTTGAAAATAAAAATTTACGATTCAGGTAAGAATAAAAACTAATTTTATAATGTCGCCGGGATTTGGCTTTAACTACCGGGTCCGTGCAGCCTGGCGATGGGTTATTTAGTCATTACCCTCCGAACTGCACTGGCCCATTTTTGCTTTAGTAGCATTCGGTGACTTCGGTGTCGAAGGCGATGCCGTGCTGGCCGATGATTTTGAGAATCTGGCGGCCATACGGGGTGACCTTAATCTCGAACACTTCGGTTTCCGGGGAGGAAACATCGACATACCATACCGGCTCCAGGTCGGATTCGGTGTCGGTATAGCCGAGTTGCAGGGGTACCCCATTCTTCTTGGCTTCATCCTTGACAGCCTGGACTGCCTTGCAGAAGCGTTGGTGCTTCGGTACATCCTTGGCATCCATTCCGTTCACCGGGGCCTGGCCGATGATGAGGCGGTTGAGGTCATCGCCATCCTCGTAGAGGTGGGAGATGTCATTTAGTGCTTCCCTGTATTCTTGCACCAGGTCTACGCCTACGACATTGTTTGCCAGGTAGGTAGGTAAGCGTGACCGTGGCGTTCCCGAACCAGGAACCGCGTATCATGTTCTTCGAGGGTTTCTTAACAGTTGCCATATTGTCTCCTTGGTTGCTTGATGCCCCTACGATGTTCCCCCGGGTCCCCTTTTGAGGGGGACATGTGGAACACGGTTGGGCAAAATCAAAAAAATAAAAAACACTCCGGCGCCGTCATGGGTGTAAAGCCCCCCACCGCGCCGATCGGGCGCCGGAGTGAAATTTAGAACAGGTAGTAGTCGATTGGACTGGAGAGGCCCTTGGTTTCGTCCAGGTGCCTGTGGCACTCGCGGGACTGGCCTTCGCCCTTGCGGCACATGCGTTCCCAGTATTCCTCGCCCTTCTTGGTGAGGGTCTTGACCACGAGGGACATGGTGCCGTCATGGTGGGCGTTCTGCACATGGAGGCCTTCCTTGTCCGTCCAGATGTCCACATTGTCCGGGTGGTCGCCCGTGAACTTCATGAAGTCGTCGATGGAGTCGATCCTAATCACGCGCCCGGCATCGCAGGAGGGCTGGAAGTCCGGGTAGCGGCTGGAGTAGCGGCCACGAAACAGGCAGGTCTTGCCGATGAGGTGGCCGTACTTGAAGTTCGTGCGGAAGTCCTCCCAGTTCATGGTCTGTTCGTCATTGACGGCATCCCAGAACTCCTGGGAGCCTTCTTCCGGGGGGTCCACCTCGCCATCGTGGCTCTCGTTCCAGTTGTCCACGAAGTCATCGTAGTCCGGGGCATCGGAGGTAATCCAGGTCACCTTCGGGGTAATCTTGAAGTCGATTTTCAGTTTCTTGCTCATGTTGTCTCCTTTGGTTGATTGATATGCCCACACGGTGTTCCACCGGGTGTCCATGTTTCGGACACCCATGGAACACGGTGGGAAAGGGATGCCCCCGGTGCAAAGGAGAATACCTGGCCGCAGGCACCGGGGGCGGGTTATGTCAACCAGTGCGACCATGGTACAATCTACTTATGGACCGTGAGCCATTCAACCATCCTGCCCTGCGTATTGTATCGGGACACGTTGAGCAGTGCGGCCTCGGTGCCATCGGGTGACACGATTGCCGCATGGTCGAGGTGCCGGATGTTCCTAATGGAGAGAAGTTCAGTCGCCTTGGATTTGGCGTATTCCACCTTGTCGGCCTCTACTTCCCCGGCAACCAGGGAATGCCCCTGGGTCTTGTACTTAATTGTAAATTTCATTTTACATTTCTCCTTTTACCACTTGATTGCGTTGTAGGAACAGCCGTCCTCGTCCATATGGACATTCGGTACAATCCTTGCATTTTTCACTCGTTCGGCCTGGGCTTTCCAGATGGCATCTGTTTCTTCCCGGGTCAGGTGGTAGGCTTCGTTCTGCACCTTGTTGCAACCGTACTTGCGGGGCACCCCGTAGCCGCGGTCGTCCCAAATCTGCTTGAAATGGTACTCGGGGGCATACTTGGTGTCCCACTTGTTCCTTCCGTATAGCGCACCGTCATAGCACAGCAGCGTAATGGCCATCTTCATAGCGTCCAGCACGAGGCCACGGTGCAGTTCGGTAGGGGTGTGCTTGCACATCGATCCGATATGGGACCCGCAGTCATCGGGGTCTAGACCGTTGCGCTTGCACATGGCTACGAAAAGTTCACGTTTTTCCTTGTCGATTTCAGGTGTCGAAAGCCCCAGGGGGCCTGTCTTGAAAGTTCTCATGGTTGTCTCCTTTTGGTTTCTGTGTCCACGGTGTGCCATCAGGTGTCCGAGGAACCGTGGATTACGAATCACGGTGGAGCGATGGCCACTTGCTTGATTGGAGATTTGTACAGAACGAGCAAACCGGATATGGTCCGACATATCGGTAGGTCGGTCGTCCACAATGCCTGCATTTCGCCTTTGTTCCGGCAGTTTCTCTTTTTTTCTTTGTTCCCGTGTCCCCGTAATCAGCGGAAACTTTAGGGGGCGGATTGATAGTATCGTACCAGGACATTCGGTTCCTTCTTGGTTATAGTGTTCAAATGGGCACTAGATTTCGGACAGGGCCAGTAGTGCATCGTCGATGTCGAGAGTAAAGGTGTCCCCTTCGTAGACATCGCGCAGTTCAACTCGTCCGTCATCATACTTGTCCAGTACCTCTACAATCGAGGAATCACATGTAATAAAGGATTCATTATCATCATAAGTGACCAGGTGCAGGGACTTGCTTCCGTTCAACCTGCCGGAGAAGTCACGGACGCCAGCCTCCACTACTTGTAGGCCGGAATAGATTTCCTTTCCAGTTCCGTATGTGTCTACCAGCGGTTGCAGGTTGATTCTGTATTCTTGTGCTACCCGAAGTTCCATATTGTTGTCTCCTTTGGTTGAATGTGCCTCCACGATGTTCCACCGGGTGACCGCTCTCGGGTCACACCGGGAACACGGTTGGACTACAGGTCGATGTATTCCAGTTCGAAGTCGATGATACGGCGACCATTGGGACTATTGACAAAGATGTTGTAGACATGCGTCCAAAACCATCGGCATTGGTGCTTAATCATGTAGCGCAGTTTGCGGTTGTCCTGGGGTCCATTGTAGTCCATGGCGACCTTGCCGGAAATGCTCGGCTTGCCCTCATACCAGGTATGGTTAAGGGAAACCTTGCAACCGGGGTGCTTGTGGATTTCCTTGCACACATAGTCGATTAAGGCCTTGTCCTCGCTATCCACAGTATAGCGCGAGGGGCCAAACTTGAAAATCGGTTCGCCGTCATGACGGAGTATCCATAGGGTCACAGCCATATCTCACCCCCTTACCCGTAGACCACATCGCCGAAGATGCAGCAGTCGATGAGGTTCATGCCCGTGCACAGGTCGTTGTTGCCGTCAATGTAGTCCTTGTAGGCATCGGGGGCCTTTTCGAGCAGGGCATCGAGGCCCTTTTCCAGGACTTCCATGTTGAAGTCGTGGTCCTTGCCTTCGGGGTCGGTGACCACGATGGGCATGCCGCGTTCGAGCATGGTGGCGAAGATGCGTTCGATGTAGACATTATCCTTGCCGTAGGTATCATCGCAGATAGCCTTGGCCTTGTCGTATTCTTCGTCATTCTTGGCGTTGATGGCGTAGCCCGTGCCAGTGAACATATCGGACAGGAAGTCATCGAGTTCCATCTCGCAGAGTTCCGCGAATTTCTTGAAGTTCATTGTTGTCTCCTTGGTTGAATGTGCTTCCACGATGTGCCATCGGGTGCCCAGGATCGGGGCACATGGGGCACACGGTGGGGACATGGGATATAAACTGCAGTCAATAGAGGTTTTACCATGTGGACAAAGATTAGGCAGGCAATTCTTGAATGCGCGGACGGCCAGTTCCGCGAGGCGGTACTCGAGGCGAACGACGCGCTGTTCGGGGACGATGGCACGGAACGGTGCCGGGCGGCCTTTAGCAACATACTGGACGAGTCGGCATACGAGGAACAGCCGGATTCCGAGATATTCCAGAACATCCGGGATGGGAAGTGGGACACCAATGGAGACCTGGAACATGACTACCCGATATTCATGGAAGCGATGCGGAAATCGAGACACCCGGCCTCGTTGACCTGGTACACCATGGACGAGTATGCCCGGTGCAAGGCCAGGCTGTACAAGGTCGCCGGGTTCGACGCCGGGTTCGCCATCAAGAACGACCCGGAGAACAAGGGCGAGATTGTGTCCGTGTTCAACAACACAAACATAAGGGGAGTGGCGCCGGAACTCATGAAGAAGGCCATCGAGTACGGTGGCGACCACCTGGACCACTATGCATACCGAAGACTAAACGATATCTATTCCGGTGCCGGGTTCGAGGAGTACCAACAGTTCCCGTGGGACGACAAGTTCGCCCCGAAGGACTGGGACTACGAGAAGGACGGGAGACCCCCCGTAATCATGCGGGGGCTCAAGTCGTACGCTGACGCAAGGCGGAAGCAGCAGTCGGCATCCTAGCCAAGCAGGTCGGCATAGATACGGTTCAGCAACTGGTTTACCTTGTAGGCACCCGAGAGCAATTCTCGGGTGCTTTCGTCCATGTATATACCCTTTCGGAGTTCAACCATTACCGACGGGAAGTCCGGCACGGGGGCGAAACTGTTGCTGAACGGCTCGTTGATGCCCACTGAATACCCCGCGTCGCGAAAATGCCTGGATAGTGTCTCGATTACGCCGTCACCCGGACGGGTGCCGTCATTATTGTAGCCGATGCACACGTCGAAATCGCCTCCAGCCGAGTTTGGGGCCGAATGGTCCGTAGGGAACGAATGGCAGTCAATCAGCAGTCCGTTCCCTTGGCACGCGACGGACACCGTGGTCCAGTGGTTGGCATACATCGCAGTGAGCGGAACGGCCAGGCCGGGTTCGACAGTGCGTTCGGATCTGCCGTCCTTCGTCCTGGTGTAGATGGCCCCTTGGCCACACTGTTCCATCGGGTCCCCCAGGTACCTCTCGACATCCAGGTCATACCTGGACAACGGGAACACGATGGTGGCGACCCTGGGCTCCAGTGACCGGTCGGTGCACTTGAAGATGGCATCGGTATGCCAGTCGGTCCACTTGTCGTGCTCGTTGCGGACGGATTCCTGGTTGGACCACCTGGAAAAGTCCGTGCACGGGGCAGAATGGGGTATATGTAGAATAATCTTGTCCATGCCCCAAATGTAGCATTCCGGTCCACGTTTGGCAACCATGCCATACGGTGTTCCACCGGGTCCCCTTTATCATGGGACATGGGGAACACGGTGGGGCAAAAGGTGCCCCGGCGGGAAGAAGGAGAGCCGGCCCGTCCACCCCGCCGGGGCGTTGAATTCAACCTGGACGGGCCGAAAATCCAATTATTTTTTGAGGAAGCCCAGTTCGTAGACGAGGGGGAGCATCATGTCCTTGAGGGCCTTGAAGTCGGCCTTAAGGGTGGCAAACTCGTCCGGGCATGCTTCCTCGAACAGCCCTTTGAGCTGGCGCCACCCGCAGTCCCACCGTTGAACTTGAAGTTCGGGGTGAGCCTTGGCATATTCCGGGCGGGCTTTCGCGGATGCGGAAAGGCAAGCCTTGAAATCGTCGAGAACTTTCTGTCCTTCCGGGGTGAGGCTGTCGAGCTTGCCCGATGAACGGATGAAACGGGTTTCTTCCTTGGAGTTCTGCTTCCAATCGAGGCCGAGGATTGCGTAGGTTTCCTTCTTGCTGAATGGATAAAAATTGTTTACAAAATCGTAGGCTTCCCCGTCAACTTCCCCCTTGATTGAGGTTTGGTTGGACTTGGCATCGAACATGGAGAAAATATAGCAGTCCTTCTGCCATTCGGCATACTTGTCGTGTTCCGTGTCCGGGGCCATGTAGCAGTCCTGGTGGTTCCAAACATTGTCCGCTACGATACGGCGGGCGCCGAAGCCGGACACGGCGCGGTCGAAGTTCTCCGGGAGGAGGTTGAAGCCGTGACCATGTGAATGAGGTAATGAAGTTAGAATGACATATTGAGCAGATTCGCATACATTGTTACTATTATTCACGAAATATCCAAGCGCACCGGGGCAGGTAGTAC
>Ga0310786_10004807_pt1 | contig 18614 bp, 15 predicted proteins | sample AusTroGonzalo_MG_FD_203881 | JGI IMG/M metagenome (GOLD analysis project Ga0310786, IMG submission 203881) | Bovine rumen microbial communities from tropical cattle in Woodstock, Queensland, Australia - Gonzalo_03 (v2) (version 2) | ecosystem: Host-associated > Mammals > Digestive system >... | reverse complement strand
GACGGGTGAGCGAATCCAGCAAAATAATTACGTCTTTTCCCTGTTCGGCAAGACGTTTTGCCTTTTCAATCACCATCTCCGCCACTTGCACGTGCCGGTCAGCCGGTTCGTCAAAAGTAGAAGCCACGACTTCCCCTTTTACGTTGCGGCTCATATCCGTCACTTCTTCGGGGCGTTCATCGATCAGCAATACCATTAAAACAGCATCTTTATAGTTTTCAGCAATAGAGTGGGCAATGGCTTGCAAAATCATAGTCTTACCGCTTTTGGGCGGTGCCACGATGAGCGCGCGTTGGCCTTTACCGATGGGAGCAATCAAATCAATCACGCGCTGGGTGAGGGAGTTTTTGTCCAGTTCCAACGTAAAGCGTTCATCAGGGTGCAACGGAGTTAAGTTTTCAAATAACGGACGGTTATAAATTTTGTCCGAATCCACTCCGTTCACTTTTTGCACTTGCAACATGGCAAAATAACGTTCGTTATCTTTCGGCGGGCGGATTAAACCTTCAATCGTATCTCCTTTGCGCAAACCGAAACGCTTAATTTGCGAAGGCGATACATAAATATCTTCCCCCCCTGCCAAGTAATTATTTTCTTCCGAACGCAAAAAGCCAAATCCGTCCGGCAGAATCTCTAACACACCACCGCCATATACAGAACCGTTTTGTTTGGCCTGCACAGCCACAATGCGTCCAATCAGTTCCTGTTTACGCAAGCTGGCAATATCTTCCAAATTATAGTTAATCGCCAGTTTGGTTAATTCCGGCATGCTAAGTTTGTTGAGTGCACGCGCATCCATGGGCTTTGCCCCGTTAGGTTGGCGCGGCTGTTGGGCCGGAGCAGGATTATTAGGACGGGCATAAGTCGTTGCTCCGCGTGACGGTTGATTGCGTTGCGCGGCAGAACGGGCGGCCCGCACGGGTTTAGCCGTATCGGAGGCCGGTTTGTCGGTCTTTGCTTCTTTTGCAGGGGCCGCTTTTTTAGCGGTTTCCGTGATTTCTTCCATGTTCACTCCTTATTGAAAACTGTAAATAGTCTGTAAGGCTTTGTATAAACGCGCCACTTGGTGCGCCAAATCTGTTTTGGTCCCGTTGTTACACAAGGTAATATCGGCCAATGTCCGCTTTTGTTTATCCGGCATTTGCGTGCGCACACGTTTGCGATATTGGGCAACCGTCAATCCGCGTGCGGCCAAGCGGACAGATACCGTTTTTTGCGGAGCAATAACAAGCACATTTAAGTCCGTCAATGTATGCCAGCCCGCCTCAAACAACAATGGCACTTCTACTACGCAAATCCCTTTGGGGGCCGCTTTGAGCCAACGTGTCAGTTCCGCCAATACGGACGGATATAACACATTTTCCAACTGTTTCTTTTTGTCGGCTGAGTCAAAAACTTGTGAAGCGATTTTTTCCGGTTCGGCCGTACCAAATAAAGAGATTAACGCTCGGCGAACAGACGGACGTTTATACAACGAGCGTACCACTTCGTCTGCCGAAATAACAGCCGCGCCCTGCTTGGCAAAATACGACAAAACCGTACTTTTACCACTGGCCATACTGCCGGTCAACCCCACTACATATTTTTGCGGGAAATGCCACTTCATAAGGTTAGTTTTTTCAGTTCGTACCAGTTAACCCCTGCCTCCGCAGCGGCTACCAACGGCACTCGTAATTTGACCGTCTCTTGCATCAGTTTTTTAATGCGGGCGGCCTGTTCCATTAAATCTGTTGCAGGCAATTCAAACAATAATTCATCATGCACCTGCATGGTCATTTGTACGGAAGTCCCGCGATAAACGCGGAAAACGTCCAACATAGCTTTTTTGATAATATCGGCTGATCCGCCTTGTACAATTGTATTGATAGCGGCGCGTTGCGCAAAAGAAGTCATCGCGCCCACACCCATATTAAATTCCGGTAAATACCGCACATGCCCCAACATCGTTTTGACATACCCGTTTTTCCGCGCCAGTGCGATATGCGTATCAATCCATTCCCGCACCACATGAAAACGCTTGAAATAATTGTCAATGTATTCTTTTGCTTCGCGCAGCGATATGCCTAAAGCTTGTGAAAGGCCCATGGGGCCCTGTCCATAAATGATACCAAAATTTATGGCTTTTGCACTAGCACGCATTTCTTCACTCACCAAAAGCGGCATAACATTAAAAATCTGCGCGGCGGTTTGTGTGTGAATATCTCCGCCTTGTTCAAACAAATCAATCAACACGGGATCTTGGCTTTCGTGCGCGAGCACACGCAAATCAATTTGCGAATAATCCACGCTGAGCATCATGTTCCCCGGTGCCACGCAAAAAGCCTGGCGTAACAAACGGCCTTTTTCCGTGCGGACCGGAATGTTTTGCAAATTAGGACTGGAACTGGACAAACGGCCGGTAACGGTGCCGGTTTGATCCAAATAAGAATGCACTTTATGGTTTTCGTCCGCCAGCAACAAGAGATTATCCACATAAGTAGATTTCAATTTAGTATTGGCCCTGTATTCCAAAATATCCCGAGCTACCGGATAAACTTGCGCGATTTGTTCCAACACTTCTTCATCGGTAGAATAACCGGTTTTTGTTTTCTTTACGGGCGGAATTTGCATTTCTTCAAATAAAAGCACAGCCAACTGTTTGGGAGAATTAATGTTGACGGCATACCCTGCTTGCGCATCAATGTTTTTTTGCAAGCGGTTGATTTCCTGCTCCAGTAACACCTGGAAACTTTCCAACCAACCTTCGTCCACGCGCAAGCCGGTCTGTTCCATGTCGCTCAGTACCGTCAGTAAAGGGAGTTCCAACGTGCGGTATAAATCATACTGACCGCTTTGTTTTAGTTTTTGCTCTAATGTTTGCTGTAAACGCACCGCCAAGCGGTTGTACACACACAACAAATGTGTGGCATCTTCTTCGCTGATCATCGTAGAAAAATATTCGGCGCACGCGCCTGAAAAACTTAAATCGCCCGACGGATTTAATAAGTAGCGCGCCAAACGCCCGTCAAAGCAATTCATTTCATGTCCGTCCAGTTTAATTTCCAGTTCGCGCAACGTGAGTTTTAAATCGTAGCCGAATTTTTCTATATCGTCGTTATACACAAGTGTGGTGAGTGCTTGTCTGTCCTGCAATGTCAGTTCGGCCAGCGGTTTTACTGCACACCGATCCGGCCCCAGTCCCAGCAAGACTGTCTCTTCTTCACTGTGCAAAAAAATCCATTTTGCCTGCTGCGCCTCGGCAAGAATTTGTTCCCACGGTTGTAACGAAGAAACAGGATCAGATACCACCGATTCCGTCATTTCCGTCGTTGTCGGCGCGGGTGCATAGTCCAACAAATTTTTAAATTCATAACGAGCAAATAAATCAGCCAGCGCCGCTTTATTAGGAATTCGGACGCGGTAATCATCCAGTGAAAACGGCATATTCAAATCGGAATCAAAAACAAATAATTGTTTGGAAAGCAACGCTTCGCCTTCGTGGTCACAAATTTTGTGGGCCAGTGCCGGCTTCATATCAGGGCTGTCAGCATGGGCGGCACGGATAATATCTTCCAAATGTCCAAAGTGCTCAATTAACTGCACCGCACTCTTCGGGCCAACACCTTTAATACCGGGGATATTATCCGATGTATCTCCGACAATAGCAAAATAATCCGGCAGAAACGGAACGTCCACACCGAATTTTTCCTTAGCGGCCTCAGGGCCTTTAAAACCATCCTTTCCCCCCGCCGGCCAAATGTGAATTTTATCACTTAAAAATTGGTAAATATCTTTATCGGTCGTGGCAAAAACGCTGCATACATTTTGCTTGGCTGCCTGCACGGCCAAAAAGGCCATCAAATCATCAGCTTCTATGCCTTCCCGCGCCACTACGGCAAGCCCCAATTGCTGCACGACCGACCGCGCCAGTTGCAATTGAACAAGCAATGCTTCATCCGGTTTCTTGCGCGTGCCTTTATAGTCCGGCCACAACGCTTTACGACGAGCACAACCGCCGGGAGAATCAAAACAAACCGCTACATAAGCCGGTTGCAAATCGCGCTGCATTTTGAGTAGCCACCGCACAAAGCCGTACAACGCCCCCACTTCCTGTCCCGCAGACGTAGTCAACGGCGGCAACGCGTGATAATTGCGGTGCAAAAAGTTGTGGGCATCTACTAAAATAAATTGCGGTGAAAAGGTAGACATAAAAATTTGAGGTGGGAAATAAAAACATCCGCCCCGATATATTACCGGGGCGGAAAAAAATTTAACTAATAAAGAATTTCGTTTATAGTTTGGTCAATTTCCTCTATCAATAAATCCTTCTTAGCCAAAGAAAACCCACAAGAAGAAAACATAGCCGTATCATGATACACCACTATAAACAAAGGTGCCATAGTACAACCTCCGGCAATATCTTTTTGTATACTCTTGTCCATATAAGAGACATCTGTTGTTACATCAACGTAATATATCTCAACATTTTTATTGCCATGATATTTATTCATCAAAGCAGGTATAACCGTATCTTTTGCTTTCTGACAAGGAGTACAACCGGGCATAGTAAACATCATGATGCGTATTTTATCATCTTTTTGCATCGTAGTGTAATATTTTGCGCTGGTTAATAATTTAGGAGATTCCGTCTGTACCGCTTGTGTTTCTCCTCCAAAACACATACATAAAACAATCAACAAGATAGTTCTTATTATGTTTTTCATCATTTTTTCCTCTAAGCCAACAAGGCTTCAATCTTTTCTTGTAAAGCCGATTTAGACTGTAACCCCACGCTTTGCCCTGCTACTTGGCCGTCTTTAAAGAAAATAATTGTCGGAACAGAAGTAATGCGGTACTTGGCACTGGTATCGGGTCCTTGATCCGTATCTAACTTACACACTTTCATTTTACCGTCGTATGCTTGGGCCAGTTCTTCTACAACCGGCGCTAGCATCCGACACGGGCCACACCACGTGGCCCAAAAATCTACCATTACCACTCCTTTATAATTTAATACTTCTTCTTCAAAATTGGCATCTGTAATAACTACTTCGCTCATACTATCTTCCCCCTATCAAAAGCGTCTCTTTTTAGATTAACAGACTGGGACCTGTTTGTCAACACTTTTTGTTATATTAATACAGAACTTTTTCCCTAATTTATACAATGAACACCAGCTCTTTAAGAAAACAGAATATTGCGGAGAAAGTGCGAATAAACAAATAGAGATGGAAAAAAATATCCGCCCCGATATATTACCGGGGCGGAAAAAGATTTCATTAATGAATGTTTTTTATAGCAGCATCAATTTCATTTTCCAATGTAGATATCTCTTTTAGAGAAAATCCTCCATGAAAAAACATCACGTCATTATGATATACCACCGTAAATAAGGGTCTCGAATTACTAACGTATGCAAAAGAGTTCGTTAAACTTTTTCCGTTATAAGCGACATCGTTATCGCTATCAACGGTATAAACTTCGACATTTGCATTAGCGGCATATTTCTTCGTCAAGCCAGGTATAATAGTTGCTTTTGCTTTGCCACAAGGAATACACTCGGTCAACGTAAACACCATGACACGGATTTTCTCATCTTTGTTCATTTTAGTGAAATAGTCTTTACTGGTCAAAGTCTTGTAGAAATTTGACTGTTGATCTGCGTGTATTCCAACTCCGGAACACATACACAGAGCCATTAACAAAATCGTTCTTATTATGCTTTTCATAATTCCTCCTCTAAGGCAATAGATTTTCTATTTTTTCCCTGTCAAGTAGCACACAAATCTAACCAGACAACCCTTTATAATTTAATATTTCTTCAAATTTGCATTCAAATTACTACTTTGCCAATATAACATCCATCCATAAAAGGCCTTTCTTTTTAGTTTAATGATCTAGAAGTTATTTGTCAACCCCTTTTGTCGTATTAACATAGAACTTTTTTCCCCAATTGCCGCAAAGTATTGTACAATGAGTGCTAGCACTTTAAGGGAGCAGAATTTATGAAAGAAAGACTCATTTGTATCACCACCCCTACCGACCGCACGTACTATGCCGCTACCGTAGTAGCAAAAGAATTTTTGGATAAAGAGCACAACGTCGTCAATACGATGGGCACTGTTCCGGAAGGGAAAATTGCGGAAATTAATACTGCTACCGTCACTATTAAACACATATTAAACGGACAATTAAACGGAAATTTACAAATCATCAATTTAGCAGACGGCAGTGTTTCATTAAATGAAGAATATAAAAACGGACAATTAATCAGCATTTCCGGACAAAATAGTCCGGAAGACGAGCCGAAAAATCCCAAAGCCATTCCCTTGCACGAAGGAACCGTTGTCAAAACGACAAAAACGACTCGTTCCTTTTACAGTAACGGTAAAGAAGTGGCCGAAGAAACCCTTTCCGCCAACGGTTCTTCCGTAGAAATATTGGGGCATATTCCCGACGGAGAAGTGAAGGAATTTGACGAAGCCGGTAATCTTCTCATGCAAGCCACATACAGCAACAACAAGCTAAATGGGGAGTTTATACAATTTGCTCCCAACGGTGCAATTTTATCCAAAGAAACGTACGTCAACGGCATGCTCAACGGGCCGGCCGAATATTACACGTACACCAAGCAAGACAAATGGATCGCCAAATGTACCTACCGCAATGCCCGTCTGAGTGGGGAGCGAACTTTAACGCAATCCGACGGCACCCTTCGAAAACGGGAGCATTATCATAATGGTCATCTCGACGGTGTACAAACGGCTTTTTATCCTAACGGGAAAAAAGAATGGGAAGAAACCATCACCGCCGGCAAACGCAACGGCAAACGGGAAATTTTCTTCCCCGACGGGAAAATTTGGTACCGCGAATTCTATAAAGACGACCGTCTCAACGGACCACGCGTTGGATATTTCAAAAATGGAAAACCTTTTTTGGAAGAATTGTACACAGACAATTTGCTGGAAGGCAAACGCAATATTTACGATGAAGAAGGCAACTTGATTTCTAATGAAGATTATCACTGGGGTGCCTTAGTGAAGGAAACGGAGCACTCAGACCAATGAAAGTAACCCATTTTTGTCCGGCAAAAGTGAATCTGTTTTTGGAAGTAACGGGCAAGCGCCCCAATGGCTACCACGAGCTGGCCACTTTATTTGCCAAAATTAATATCGGTGATACGCTGACGGTAGACGCTCGGCCGGCCACAGCTACCCGTCTGGCACTTACGCTTACCGGTCCGGTGGGACGCTTTTTAAAAGCCGATGAAAGCAATTTAGTCTGCCGTGCAGCGCGCGCATTTTTAGAACACTTTGGACTTCAAGCGGAGATTGATATTACACTTGATAAACATACCCCCACAGGTGCAGGCCTCGGCGGAGGATCTTCGGACGCAGCCCATACGCTTTTGGCTCTATGTGAAATCTTTCATAAAGATAAAACGGAACTTCTCCCGGCAGCAGCCCGTCTCGGTGCAGATGTACCGCTCTTTATGTACGAAGATACTTTTTTAAAAGGAGAAGGCATCGGAGAAAAATTAACTCCCGTTCCAGTCAACGGTCCGTTACCGTATCTGGTGCTAGCCTATCCCAATACAGTAGTACCGACAAAAAATGTATTTGCTCGTTTACAACTACCCGACAAAGAAAAAGTCTTGACAAACCTCTCCAATTTAGATAAATTATTATCATACCTAAGATGTGCCAAACCTTTGACTGATTGGAAAGGGTTTTTGTTTAATCGGTTAGAGGAATGCGTTGTTCCTTTTACAAACTCTGTACGAAATGTGCTGCTTGCTTTGAAAGAAAATGCAGATGCAGTTTTGATGTCCGGATCCGGCTCCACGGTTTTTGCACTAGTTGAAACTGAAAAGGATGCAAAAAAATTAGTAGGTAAAATACAAAATCAGGAACGGACGGTATTCTTTACGACATTTCATAGGAGTTTATCAAATGAAAATAACGGAAATAAGGATACATCTTATGGGCGAGGAACGCCTGAAAGCGTTTGCAAGCGTGACGTTTGATGATTCCTTTGTAGTGCGCAACATGAAGATTGTAGAGGGAACGAAAGGTGTGTTTTTGTGTATGCCCTCACGTAAGTTACCCGACGGAACTCATAAAGATATGGTTCATCCCATTAATCAAGCGTTTCGGGAATACTTGGAAGAAAATGTATTAAAAGCGTACGAAGAAGAATTAAAAAAACCTTCAAGCGTTAGTGAAGCCAACGATGTATCTGCCCCTGAAGATGGTGCAGCTGAGTAAAGCAAAGGGTTCACACAATTTTTTTGAGCATACCACGTTGTTGAAGTGTGAAGAATTTAATTCCGGATGGTGAAATGGTATCACTACTGGTTTTGGTCCAGTCATTCTAGGTTCGAGTCCTAGTCCGGAAACCATCAAAGCCCCCATAACTAGGGGGCTTTTTTATTTTTGGACTTTCTAATAAATAATTATTTTCCGACTACGCGCATACGTGCTTCTACCAACATATACTCTTTTGGTTCCGGTTCTTTATACACGCCGCCAAACGGCATCTGCGCCACTAATTTCCAAGACGGCGGCACTTCAAAATGTTCCGCAACAGCTTGGTCTACTAGCGGGTTGTAATGTTGCAAACTGGCTCCTACACCGGCTTGCGACAATGCAGTCCATATCATATATTCCAACATGCCGTTTGCTTGATAGGCCCAAACAGGAAAATTATCCTTGTAAGCAGGATATTGTTTTTGTAATGCTTCCACCGCTTGCCAATCTTCAAAAAATAAAAGTGTTCCATACGCCGCATCAAACGCATTTATTTTTTGGCGGGTAGGTTCAAATTTATCTTCCGGCACTACTTGGCTCAAACAGTTTTTCGTCAGTTTCCAAAAAGAGCGGTGTTCTTCCCCCAATAGCACCATCACACGCGCACTTTGCGAATTAAACGCACTGGGAGCTTGCTTAATACATGTGCGGATTATTTCCAGCAATTTCTCGTCGTTAATCGGGTTTTTATTGTTGAGTGCATAGCAAGAGCGGCGCACTTCAACAGCCTCTAAAAATCGGTCCACTTTTTCCATTATACACCTCCTGCCTAATAGCCTATTTATTTTCCTCTTGCATCGCAAGTATTTTTTTGAATTAAACTTTTATCTTCGCGACAAAAAAGGCCTCCCAATTTTGGCGGCCTTTTTGCAATATAAAAAATACCCCCGGCGGGAGTTGAACTCGCAACCTCTTCCTTAGGACGGAATCGCTCTATCCATTTGAGCTACGGGGGCATTAAGAACGGCGGGAAGCTTCCTTTTTACCGACAATTTTGAACGTTTTTTTATGCACCGGTTTGCGCGCGGGTTTGACAACCGCTTTTTGTTTGGTTGCCTTTTTCGGTTTCCGTTTGGCAGTTATTTTTTTGACGGGTTGCTGTTTCTTTTGTTGCAGTTTTTGTGCTTTATGTAACAAGCGCGCCAACGAACTGCGCGGGGCTCTTTGCAAAGTAGCTTGCGTTTCATCTGCCGCCACACTTCCTTGCAGTTTGCGCGTGCGGAAGTTGAGCGGCACCGCTTCCAACAAACCGCTTCTCATGGCTTCGCGGCGCAAGGTACGGATGGCGCGTTCTTCAATTTGGCGCACACGTTCGCGGGATAAACCGAGCAGTTCGGCCACTTCGCCCAACGTCTTAGGTTCTTCGTCTCCCAAACCGTAGCGCAGAATAACAATTTGACGGTCGCGGCTATCCAAATCTTCCATGCTTTTTTGCAGTGTTTGCATACTTTCTTTTTGTTCAAACATATCATGGGGATTGCCGTGTCCTTCGTCGCTAATGAGCTCTTCCAATGTTAAATCTTCTTCATCTCCGACAAAAGCGGAAAGCGAATCAATCCCTTTGGCCGCACTGAGCGTATCCATAATCGATTGTACTTGGCGCGGCGTTAAATCTAACGCCTGTGCCATTTCCGTCAAGGTGGGTTCGCGTCCGTTTGTTTCGCGCAATTCGTTCCACACACGGAACCACTTTTTTAAATTGCCCCAAGCATGAGACGGAATTTTAATAGAGCCGGTTTGTTCTTCCAAATATTTTCGGATATATTGTTCTATCCAATAAATCGCATACGTAGAAAAGCGGTAACCTTTATGCGGATCGAATTTTTCAATAGCTTGTAATAAACCCAAGTTACCCTCTTCAATCAAATCCATCAGTTCAATGCCAAAGCGATGAAAGCGACGCGCCGTCGGGATTACTAACCGCAAATTCATTTCCACAATTTTATTTTTAGCATTGCGGTCTCCTTTTTTGGCACGAAGCCATAAGCGCTCCATTTCTTTGCGGTCAATTTCTTGCGTCAATTGACCTAAGCGCTTAAAATATTCATTTACGCCGTCCGGCATCATTTCTTTTTCCATACACATATCATATCAAACTTTTATCACTGCTTCCACTTTCTTATCTAAAAAAGCACTTGCGCGCGACCACCAAAATAGTGTTATAATGGGAAGTAGTACTATATTTTGGGAGGATACTCATGCAACCGCAAAGACCAGAAAAGTCGTTCTTGCAAATTATGTACATGTGTTTGGGTTTCTTTGGAATCCAATTCGGCTGGGCGCTCCAAATGGGAAATATGAGCGCCATTTATTCGCGCCTGGGAGCCAGCGAATCGCAAATTCCGATGCTGTGGCTGGCCGCTCCTGTGACGGGGCTTCTCGTCCAACCGCTGGTGGGGTATTTCAGCGACCGCACATGGTGCCGCTTAGGTCGCCGTCGTCCTTATTTTTTAGGTGGGGCTATTTTTTCCACGATTGCGCTTTTCTTGATGCCGCAAGCCTCCGCCATTTGGATGGCTGTAATTTGTTTATGGATTTTGGATACGTCAGTTAACGTGAGCATGGAACCCTTCCGCGCTTTTGTCGGCGATCTCTTGCCCGAAAAACAACGCAAGACCGGTTATGCCATGCAGAGCGTGATGATCGGCGCGGGTGCTGTTATTGCTTCCTTCTTGCCGCAAATTTTAACCCACTTTGGTGTCAGCACGGAAGCTCCCATCGGGCATATTCCGGCCACTGTTCGTTATTCATTTTATATAGGGGCCGTTGTGCTCATGTGTGCTATCTTAGCCACCATTACCACCACTCCCGAATATCCGCCCGCTGACATGAACGAATTTAAAGAGCTCAAAAAACAACCGTTTGATCCTTTCCGCTCTTTAAAAGAAATGGGACAAGCCTTTGTCACCATGCCGCAAACCATGCGCCGCTTAGCAGTGGTACAGTTTTTCACTTGGGCCGCTTTTATGGTGATGTGGGTGTATTTTACGCCGGGCATTGCTTCGGGTGTGTTCCATGCCCAGCCCGGTACCGCTGCCTATGAAACCGCCGCCAACTGGGGCAGTTCCTGCTTCGGTATTTATAATGGTGTAGCCTTTGTATTTTCGTTCTTACTGCTGTGGCTGACCACTAAATTTTCCGCCAAAAAAATTCACATTGTGTGTTTAATTATCGGCGGTTTGGGGTTAGGCTCGCTGGGGCTCACCTTGCTGGGTGTACAATTTAGCCAGTATGCACTTATCGGGCCGATGGTGTGTATCGGTATTGCGTGGAGCAGTATTTTGTCCATGCCGTATGCGTTACTTTCCAACTCACTTCCGGCCGAAAAGATGGGCTTTTACATGGGTGTTTTCAATTTCTTTATCGTGATTCCGCAAATCTGCGTCAACCTGTTCTTCGGACCGTTTATGAAATACGCGCTCGGATCCAGCGCAATTGCGGCCGTCGGTGTAGGCGGGTTGAGTTTGTTAGTCGCGGCTGCTTTCACTTTCCGCGTACAAGAAAAACACTCGTAGGTGATTATGAAATTAAATTTTCATATCAATTATAAAACCGCGTGGGGCGAAACGCTCCACGCGCTCGTATATCGTGCCGGTGCTGGTGCTAACGAACGCCGCATCAATATCCCCCTTACTACTAAGGACGGAAAAAATTGGACCGGTCAAATTCAGTTTTTACTGGATCGTTCCCTCACTTTGAACTATCATTATGAAGTGCGCGTTAACGGAAAAACCATTCACGCCGAATGGCAAACCGTTCCGCGTGTCATCTCACTGGAACCTTCCGTAAAAACATATTTTGTGGAAGACCAATGGCGTCCGCTACCACAAGAATCATTTTTGTACACCTCTTGCATGACGCGCGTTTTCCGTCCGCATGCACCTTCGGCTACTACGGCGTTACCGGTCTATCCGCGCACGCTGGTGCTGCATGCCCAAACAGCTCGCCCCGGAAAAGGGGAGTCTCTTTTTATCTGCGGTTCTATCGATGATCTTGGCAAATGGGATATTTCTAAGGCCATGCCCATGCAGGAAATCGCTCCCAACGAATGGGCTGTCTCGTTAGACACCAGCCATTTGGTAGCACCTTTTGAATATAAATTTGTAGTACGCAACCCCAACAATGCCAAACAACCGGCCGTGTGGGAAGAAGGCCCCAACCGGGTGGCAAAAGTGCCAACATTGGAAAACGGGGAAGTATACCATGTAGACGATTTGCGCCCCAAATTTCCGTTTCAAGATTTGTTCCGCGCCGCCGGGGTGGTCATTCCCGTATTTTCGTTACGCTCCAAAAACAGTTGGGGTGTGGGCGACTTTGGCGACCTGAACCAATTAACCGACTGGGCTGTGCAAACCGGACAGCGCGTGTTGCAAATCTTACCTATCAATGACACTACGCTTACCCACACATGGAAAGATTCTTATCCCTACAACGCGGTTTCCGTGTATGCATTTCACCCTATCTATGCTGACATGAATGCATTGCCGCCCGCATCTGCCGATTCCATGGAACTCTTTGAACAGGAACGGGTGCGCCTGAACAATTTGCCGCAAATAGATTATGAAGGTGTCACTCAACTCAAACTTCTACGTTTGAAAGATGCTTTTTCCCGCAACGGCGACCAAACATTGGCTACACCGGCGTTCCGCCAGTTCTTTATTGATAACGAGCACTGGCTGCCGGCATATGCCATGTTCTGCGTCCTGCGCGACAAATATCAAACGTCCGATTTCTCCCGATGGCCGGAGTATAAAACGTTCTCAAAAGAGGCCATGTATAAATTCTGTGCCCCTCATACTCCACATGCTGGCGAAATCCGCTTTTGGTATTATGTGCAATATATTTTACACACGCAATTACTGGCGGCCACCCGCTATGCTCGTGAACACGGCGTCATCTTGAAAGGGGATATTCCAATCGGTGTTTCCCCCCACAGTGTAGAAGCGTGGACAGAACCGACGCTGTTTAATTTAAACGCCCAGGCAGGCGCGCCACCGGATGACTTTTCCGCCACAGGACAGAACTGGGGCTTCCCAACGTATAACTGGGACACCATGGCTTTGGACGGATACCGTTGGTGGATGCACCGTTTTACCCATATGGCCCGTTATTTTGATGCTTACCGCGTAGACCATATTTTGGGTTTCTTCCGCATTTGGGAAATCCCGATGCACAGCGTAGAAGGATTGCTGGGGCAATTTGTGCCGGCACTTCCTTTCACCAAAGAGGAAATTGCCCGCTATGGCTTTACGTTTAAGCCGGAATACACGCGCCCCCATATTACGGAAGAACTGATCGCGCAAAAATTTGGTGACGATGCTCAGTATGTAAAAGATACATATCTCTTGCCGGCTGAAAAAGGTCTTTTCACATTGCGTCCCGAATACGACACGCAACGCAAAGTAGAAGCCGCCCTCGCCGGCCAAGCCGACCAAAAAACGCAGCACATTAAACAAGGATTATTCGCTCTTATTTCCAATGTGCTCTTCGTGCCGGACCGCACCGATCCACAAAAAGTGCATCCGCGCATTTCTGCTTTGCAAGATGAGTTTTTTCAATCGCTTAACGACAAAGACAAACGGACCTTTACGGAACTGTATAACAACTATTTCTACCACCGCCATAACGAATTTTGGGGCGAACAAGCACTCAAAAAATTACCGCCGCTTATTCAAAGCACGCGGTTATTATGCTGTGCGGAAGATTTAGGAATGATTCCGGCCTGCGTCCCCGAAGTGATGCAGAAACTGCAAATCATCAGTTTGGAAATCCAACGCATGCCCAAACGCTTGGGTGAAACGTTTGCCGACACACGCCACTATCCGTATCTCTCCGTCGCCACTCCGTCCACACATGACATGTCCGTCCTGCGTGGCTGGTGGAAGGAAAATCCTGCTATGACGCAACGCTTCTGGCAAGAAGTATTAGGGCGTGAAGGAAAAGCTCCCTCCGAAGCAGATGGCAAAACGTGCGAACAGATTCTGCGCCTGCATTTGCAAAGTCCGTCTATGCTAGCACTGATTTCTTGGCAAGATTGGATGAGCATGGATGAGACATTACGTGCACCTAATCCGAACGCAGAACGCATCAATGTACCGGCTAACCCCAATCACTTTTGGCGTTACCGCATGCATTTGACGTTGGAAGAATTACAACAGTCAGACGGTTTTAACGAACAATTGCGTCGTATGATTAAAGAATCTAATCGTTAGAACTGTCTTATTTAGAATTGATTGTCACACAAAAAAGCCGCCCGCTAAACGGGCGGCTTTTTCAAATACATTTCACGACGATTACAGCGGGATATTTCCCTTACGCGGATTGCGTTTGGGATCCCGTTTGGTGCGCAATATTTGGAAGGCACGGATAATTTTGGCACGTGCTTCGGCCGGTTCAATAATTTCATCAATAGAACCGTTCGTCGCCGCCTGATAAGGAGAGGCAAATTTATCCGAGTATTCCTGCGTCATCTTCATTTTTAATTCTTCTTGTTTGGCAGGATCTTTCTCTTCTTTTAAGGCACGGGAATACAAAATTTCCACTGCTCCGCGCGGCCCCATGACGGCAATTTCAGCACTGGGGAAAGCGAAGTTAAAATCACCCCGCAAAATCTTGGAACCCATGGCGATATACGCACCGCCGTAGGCTTTGCGTAACACCAATGTAATTTTGGGGATAGACGCTTCGGAATACGCGTACAATAATTTTGCACCGTGGCGGATAATACCACCATGCTCCTGTGCAACACCGGGCAAATAACCACCCGTATCCACCAGTGTTAACAACGGAATATTAAACGCATTTAAAAAGCGGATAAAGCGGGCCGCTTTGTCGCTGGCGTCACAATCTAATGCACCACCCAACGAGGCCGGGTTATTGGCCACCACGCCCACTACCTGTCCGCCCATGCGGATAAAACCCGTCACCATGTTTTTAGCAAAATTTTGGTGAATTTCAAAGAAAGCAAAATCGTCCGCCAGACGCCAAATCACATGCTGGATACGGAATGGTTTTTTGGGGTCCATTTCACAAATACGTTCCAACACCGGCACGGCACGAGTCGGTAAATCGCTGGTGGTATCCACGGGCGGTTTTTCTTCGCAGTTTTGCGGCAGGAAAGAAAGCAATTCGCGCACTTGGCGGAAACAATCTTGCTCTGATTTGGCCACAAACTGGCACACCCCGCTCTTTTCGCTGTGCGGAGCACTGCCACCCAACGAATCAAAATCCACCTCTTCACCGGTGGCCGCTTTTACAGCACCGGGGCCGGTGATGAACATATGGCTGATACCTTCCACCATAAAAATAAAATCAGTTAAAGCCGGCGAATAAGCCGCACCACCCGCACAGGGGCCCAAGATAACGGAAATTTGCGGAATCACACCGGAGGCTTTGACGTTACGGTAAAAGATTTCACCAAAACCGTTTAAGCTGTCCACCCCTTCCTGAATACGGGCACCGCCGGAGTCAAATAGTCCAATGAGCGGGATTTTGGCTTCCAACGCGCGGTCCATCAAATCGGCAATTTTGCGGGCATGGGCCAAACCCAACGAGCCGCCCAGTTGCGTAAAATCTTGTGCAAACAAAGCTACTTCGCGTCCGTTAATGCGTCCGAATCCGGTGATAACGCCGTCGCCTTTAATGTGTTTATCTTTGATGCCAAAATCGCTGCAGGAACTTTCCAGTAAACTCTGGATTTCAAAAAAACTGTCTTTGTCTAATAGATAAGAAATACGTTCGCGGGCCGTCATCTTACCCTTATCGTGTTGCGCCTGGATACGTGCTTCACCGGCACCTTTCAGGGCGTCTTGAGAAATTTGACGGAATTTAACAAGGCTCGCGGGAGCGGGCTCTTTAGATGGTTTATCTAATCTGGGGTCCTCAAAAAGTTCAATCATGGTTCCCTCCAAAAGTATACTTATATTTTACTAAATAATGGGGGCCATAACCCGTTTTGAGGGGAAATTAGATAGGATAACAAGTCCAACCACTTTCCGGACACATCTTACCATCGGGGTTGATCGTTTGGCACAATTCGTTACCTTTGACATCATTGACGGGAGCCATGCAGTCTAACGTATTGTTTTTAAAATAGAACATTATATACCACAAGCCGGAATTAGTGGTTTTGCGGCGTTTGGCCTGGATATGCATAATCGGCGTGTTAACGGAGTGAATTTCTACTTGAAAAGAATCGGTATAATAGACAGTATTAGTGGATCCTTTTGTCTTTGGCATTTCGATATCCAGTTCATCAAATTTGTTTGTATATCTATCGTTTGCCAGAAAAAATACTTTCTCTGCTTGTGCCAACCCTCTCACCAAACCAATGGCTTCGGTCATGTGGCTTTTTTCCACTGCTTTATTGTATTGCGGCAAAGCCACAGCCGCTAAAATACCAATGATAAGAACTACCACTAATAACTCAATTAACGTAAAACCGTTTTTCATTTTTCACTCCTTCTATTTATTTAACATATAATAATAAATTCAATTTCCGTATGCAACTGAAAACATAAACCCGTCCAGTTGCGGCACGGTGTGTAACGTGATTGTAGGGCTACCCAATTGCTCGTAAATTTTACGTGCCTTACCAAAAAAGAATGGGCGACTGTTGATACAACGTACATCAAAACTATTCAAACTTAGTCCCGTCCCCAGCAGTTTAACAACGGCTTCCTTTTGTGTCCACAGAGCGGTTAAAAAGGCGTCCCCTTCCCCCGTCAGTTCCGAAGCATGAAAAAAACTTTCCTTCCACGAGTTAATACGCGGGGCAATTTTTTCTAAATCAATGCCCAAAAATTTTTCATCCCGGCTGGCCGCAGCCGCTGCATAGCCGTTGCTGTGCGTGATACTAAATGAAAGACGTGCCTGTTCGTCACCGATAAATAACATCGGCTTACCTGTTTCCTGCGGCAATACTTCTATCGTGCGCACATCTTCTACCGCCGCTAGCCGCGCCACAACCTGCTTTAACGCACATCTGCCTCCCAGCCATTCTAAACGCCGTTTAGGAAAGCGTAACGTGTCATAAAACGCACGTTCCCGCGGCCCTAACACCGTTCCGGCAGGAGGCAGATTTGCTAAATCAATCAGTTCCAGTTCGTATGCCATGGCTTACTGGCCGATAGCCTGATAGCCGTGGATTTCCACCCACACGTTGCCTTGTGCATCAAACACATAAGCATCATGCAAGGTTTTTCCGTCAGCCGTATTTCCGCGATTGACACCATACAAATACAACTGTTCCGGCGGCACTTGCTGGTTCAACACAGCCACTTCGGCAATTCCGTCCGGCAATGTCATCTTATGCGCAAATGTCATATCCTGGAAACCGCAGCACTGGAAAGCAGCCTCAATGAGCATCGGGTTCGCCAGCAGAATGCGCGGACCGTCGGGCCATTGCGGGGCAGGCGTAGTGTGATAGATGGCACTGGCCGTTTGGCTGTCCACATGTTGCATGCCTGCTAAGACTTGGAAAGAAGGCCCGTGGAAATATTTTTTATAAATTTCCTCTTTAGTGACGGTAACCGTATCGTTTATATGCATCATGGCAGCGGCTTTTACATTGGCCCATGTGGAAACAAAATGTTGCAAAGTTTGTGCCGTAAAATGGCGGCGCGTATTTCCCATCTTGATGCCTTTGCTGTTGATAAAGTCGGACTCTATTTCCATAGACACCGTATTACCATCAGACGTACCGATAACGCGCACAGCTTGCGGACGATTGCGAAGGAGTTTAATCGGCAAATAGAAATGCACATCTTTTAACCCTTGCACATCCTGTCCAGACAATGCTGTCGCCGTCTCCATAAATGTTTCAATACCCATCACGCCGGGCACATACGGAGTACCTTCAATGGCGTGGTCGGCCAAATACGGATCTGACTCTAAGTTAAATTCTTTTTCGGTATGAATTTCCGTTCCTTTATTTAAGGACACCACTTTCCCCAAGAAATGTTCTGCCCGTTGGGCCGGCATAGCTGCTGCTGGCGGCGTTGCGGGGGTCGGAGTAGCCGGAGTGACAGGGGCCTGGCTAGCCGGTGGATTGGCCGGGGGTTCGTTCCCTTCACTTTGCGGCATAATCTCATCCATTTCGCAACGGAGTTGATGGTCCCAATCCAGTTTACCCAAGGAACCCGTTAACACAATTTCAGGCACCGTACCGTAGACGATTTCATCCAAGAAGATTTGCATACCGTCTTCCGGATCTACAAAGTCCACGTTATTGGCACGCAAGAACGTTTCCACGCCGGCACGCACACCCATGCCCACATTTTTGTAAGCACTCATGGCGATAGCTACCGCGCGGTAACCTTGGTTGGT
>Ga0310786_10004806_pt1 | contig 18618 bp, 12 predicted proteins | sample AusTroGonzalo_MG_FD_203881 | JGI IMG/M metagenome (GOLD analysis project Ga0310786, IMG submission 203881) | Bovine rumen microbial communities from tropical cattle in Woodstock, Queensland, Australia - Gonzalo_03 (v2) (version 2) | ecosystem: Host-associated > Mammals > Digestive system >... | reverse complement strand
CTTTGCAATGATTGAAGCGGGCCAGAAATGAAACGGCGGGTAGGCGAACTCAAGGATACGGTGGCGGCGATCTGCCGTGCGGGCGGCATTCCCGCCGCGGATGCCGAGATGATTGCGGACGTTCTCGTGACGACCGACATGCGCGGCATACATTCGCACGGCGTCGTGCGGCTCGCGCGCTACCTGGACTGTATCCGCGCCGGCGGCATCAAGCCCGCCGCCGAGCCAGTCATTTTGAGCGAGAGCGCCAATTCAATCATGGCGAGCGCCGATGGCGGACTCGGCATTCCGGCGTCGATGAAGATCATGCTTCGACTTCTTAACAAGGCGGAGAACAGCGCGATCTCCATCGCGACGATCAACCATTCCGACCACTACGGCGCCGCCGGGCATTACGCCATGATGGCGGCGGAACGCGGTTTCGTGGGCTTCTCGATGTCCAACACGTGCCCGCTCGTCGCGCCGACCGGCGGCCGCGCCGCCGCGATCGGCAACAACCCGTTCGCGTACGCCGCGCCCGGCAAGAAGCACAGGGCCGTCCTGTTCGACGTGTGCATGAGCAAGGTCGCCGCCGGCAAGATCGAAATCGCGCGCGGCGCGGGAAAGAAGATCCCGACTGGCTGGATCCTCACCAAGGACGGGAAGGACACCGACGACCCGAACGAGTATTGGCGCGGTGCCGTCATGCTGCCGTTCGCAGAGCACAAGGGGTACGGCTTCGCCACGATGGTGGAGGCGATGACGGGCGTGCTGGCGATGAGCGGCATGATGTCGGGCGTGAACAGCTGGAACATGCAGCCCGGCCGGGACGCCGACACTGGCCACTGCTTCATCGTGGTCAATCCGACGTTCTTCGGCGGGAAGGACGCGCTTAGGGAACGCATCGACGCGATGATCGACGAGCTGAAGCGTTGTCCGACGGTCGAGGGTGCCAACGAAGTGCTTTATCCAGGCGAACTGGAATGGCGGCGTGAGGCAACCGCGCGCGCTGAGGGCGTGGAGCTGCCCGTTGCGTCCGAGAAGGAACTCGCCCGCGCGGCCGAAATGACCGGTCTTAAGATACGTTTCATCTCTTAGCCGCAAAGAACGCAAAGATCGCAAAGAGACCGTTTGATTCTTTGCGTACTTTGCGTTCTTTGCGGCTAACGTAAACTTGTGCGTCATTTCAACTGCGACACAGGGGTTGTGCCTGTCTCTCATTTGTTCTCGCGGAAGGCCGAGGGCGGTGCGCCGCAGTGGCGGCGGAAAATGACGTTGAGGTGGCTTGCGTCGCAGAAGCCGCATGCCGTCGCGATGGCGGCTTGGGGCATCGATGACTTCGCGAGCATCGTCTTCGCGCGACGGATGCGCATTTCCGTGATCTCGGTGTTGAGCGAGCGCCCGGTCGCCGCGCGGAACCGCGTCTCCAGCGTGCGCCGCGACACGCCGAGGCTGGCGACCAGATCGGTCACGTTGAAGGGACGGCCGACGTTCGCCTCCATCAGCACGCGGCATCGGCGCACGAGCGCATCCGCCACCGCGTCGCGCGCGGTCGAGCGCCGCGCCACGACCCGCGTGCCTGTGAAGATGATGTCGGTCGTGCCGCGCGGACGCCGCCGCGTCGCCAGGACGTGGTCGAGCATTTCCGCCGCGCGGAACCCGGCGTCCTCCATCGAGAGCGGGATGCTCGAAAGCGCGGGCGTGGCCGTCTCGCAGATGACCTCGTCGTCGTCCACGCCGAGGATCGCTATGTCGTCCGGCACCGCCAGTCCGGCCGCGTGGCAGGCGTCGAGCACCTGGCGGGCGCGGATGTCGTAGGCGGCGAAGAGTGCGGTCGGACGTGGCAGTCCGAGAAGCCATTCCTGCAGATTTCGGTTGTCCTCGGAGGCGTCATCCCTGTCCGCCTGGTAGACGTGGCACGGGAAACCGCGCCGGGCGATTTCGGCGGCGAATGCCTGCTCGCGCTCGACCGACCACTGGATGCCGCTCCGCTCGCCGACGAACGCGAAGTTCTGGAAGCCCACGCCTGTAAGCGTGTCCGCGGCAAGGCGCGCGATGGCCGCATTGTCGCAGAGGATGCGCGCGATCGGCCGCACCTCGCTCCCGATGTCGTTCATGACGATGGTTGGCGTGCGGTGGCGACGGATGAGCGCGGACAGTTCCGGCGGAAGTCGTGTCGCGATGACGCCGTCCACGTTCCACTTTACCGCGTCGAACGAGGTCGGCTCGCCCGCGCGGCCCATGCGCACGTCCAGTGTCCACGGCGTGTGCAGCTGCGTGAAACGCAGGATACCGCGCAGGATCTGCGTGTGCGTCGCGTAGGTGCTCTCCAAAAGGATCGCCACATGCGGCATGCTGTTCGCGAGTCTAGCCATGTGACCTGTTCACCCCACTTCGTCAACGATGCGCCCTTGCATGTCCTTCGGATGGGACGGCTTCCTTCCAGAGCCCGTAGATGTAGGGGCGGACGTATTTGTTCCCGAGGCCAAAGCCGCCGTTCCAGAGATGCCAGCTTGCGCCGTTCGACTCGATGAGTTCCGTTGCGTCGCGCGTCCAGAGGTAGGCACTCCACGGCGACTTCTGGTTGGCGTAGCCCACGATTGAATACTCGCCCACGTGAAGCGGCTTGCGGTACGCGGCGTAGTGCTCGAACACGGGCAGCAGGATGGCGCCGAGCGTCCAGCGGTCGTACCAGTCCACCGTCGTGCCGCCGAAGTGCGTGCCGGCCTTCCAGTCAACCGGGGCGGACCAGGCGGGGTAGAACACGCACGTGTCGCCGCCGGCGTCGCGCGTTTTGGTTTTTTGGTGCGAGAAGGCGTGCGGCGAGTAGAAGTGGTAGGTGATCACCTGAGGCTCGCAGTCCGCGGAAAGCGGCGGCAGGTTGAAGAGTCCGTTCGGATTGCCGCCGTAGATCGCCGGATAGTAGATCTTGGCGCCGGGATGGTTCCGGTGGATGACTCGGACGACGCGTTCGCAGAGGAGGCGCCAGCGCTCCTCGGATCCGGCCACAAGCCCGGGCTCGTTGTAGAGGTCGTATCCCTCGATCGCCTCCGCATGCTTCGCGCCGACGCGCGAGATGCGGTCCCACATCTCCACGAACGCCACGTCGTTCGAGGGAATCAAATAACTGCCCCATTTCACTTGGAAGAACTTGCAGTGCGGATCGACTAGGAACTTCATGCGCCGTCCGTACGCGTCGAGACGTTCCTGTAGGCGGACCAGCTGCTCGTCGAGTGTCTTGTCCTTCCCATCAAAGACGGCACGTACCCAGTGCGCCCCGTTGGTGGCGTGCGCCTCCCAGAGCTTGTCCGAATCCCAGATCCCGACGTTCACACCGCGCAGGCGTGGCTCACGCGGAAGGGGCGGCAACTCGCAGACGGCCTCGTCGCCTTCGCAATAGCGGAAGATGCCCCATTTCGTCGGATACTTGAAATGCTTCGATCCCGGCACGGGTACGTCGGCGTAGTCGAGGAGCGGCGGCACCGGAGCGATGACGTGCGGAACGGTTCCCCACGCGTTCTCGCGCATTTTGTGTCCATATTTCCAGGAAGCCCGCGATCCAGTCACTTCGCTGCGGCAGGTCACAGGATAGGCGAGCGCCGTCGGGGCGAAGAACTCGCATACTGCTGGCTGTTCCCAGTCGTGGAGATTGTCCCTGAGCCGCATCACGCCCACCCAGCTGCGTTTCTCGAGCTTCAGGGAGAACACGCCTTTCTCCCAGACGGCCGACACCGGGCGCGCGCCGGGGAAGAGCGCAAGCGACCAGCCGTCGCCTACGAGCCAGAGGTACGGTCTGTCCACCTTCGACGGGTCGAGGGCTTGCACGCCGCGTGCCCATCCTCTTTGTTTCGGCGGCGGTGTCTTGAAGTCCATCAGCGCGCTTGCCACGATTTCGGGTTCGGCGGGAGGGATGTTCACGAGCTGCACGCTCGCGGTGCCGCCGCTGGCGTCGATCCAGCGCAGACGTTGCGGTTCGGACGGGAACCCGGAGAGCGTGAGCGTCTCCACGCTGTCCACGTCGATGATCGGCGTGAGAAGGGAGAAGGTGATAGTCCTGTCGGGCAGGAACCAGCGCGTGTCCACCCATGAACGCTCGAACTTCACGTCCGTCATGGGCTTGAGATAGCGCGTCTCGTAGAATCTCGGATTGGCGGAGGTGTTGGCGGCGACCACGCGCGCGTCCTGCGCGAGGTTCATGCGGAAACCATCCTGCCACATCACGAGCCATGGGTTCGGCTCGGAGACGCCGCATCCGTCGGTTGCGCGCATGTAGCCCCACTGCGTGAAGCACTTGACCCAGTTGAAGGGGTTGAACGAGGCGTAGGGCATCCAGCGCTCGCTGTCTGCGATGCGCGCCTCCAGAGCGGTACATGCGTTGGTGGTGGCGGAGAGGTCCATGCGGTTGAGGGCGTCGTAGCCGCGCGCGGCGAGCTCATCGCCTTGCGCGTCGCGCGTCGGGCGGCATCGCAGGCGCTCTGCGGCGGCGTAGAGGCGGCTGCGCGCGTCGAGGAGATCCTCGATCAGTCCAAATCCCTCTCGTGTCATGTCGGGCGATTCGATCTTCTCGATCCACGCATCCGGGTTGAAACCTTTCTCCTGCGGCGGATAGAGGACACGTCCGTATTGGACGCGCTTCTGCGCCACCATGTCGACTTTTCTCGGCGCATTGCCATTCGCGCCCGCCGCCGCAATCGCAAGGACGCAGAGAAACGTGAGGAAGGATGTCTTCATTACTGATTTCAGCATGTTTGCCTGATTGGTCATAGATTTGAAACCAGTGTATCAAAGCCGGATGATTTTCACAATGGGTAAACTCCAGCGTAGACGTGATTGACTTCGCCGACAGGCGCGTGATATAATATTCGCGAATCGCGAATGGAGATTTTTTATGATAAAAGGTCAAGACATGGTGGTGTTGGCTTCGCTGATGGGCGGTGAAGCTTGGAATGCCTATGCCGAACTGGGCAAGCGTGCGCGCTTGAGCGTGTCGGAGACCCATGCGGCGGTGAAGCGCCTGATGGCGTCGGGTCTGGTGAATTCCGACCGCCGCCTCATTAGGCGCAACGTCATGGAGTTTCTGGTGCATGGGCTGAGATATATGTTCCCGTTCAAGGCCGTCGGCAGATTGGCCAAGGGGATGCCAACCGCCTACGCCGCGCCAGTCGCGGAAGGCGAATTCGTTTCAACGGGTCTGATGCCGGTTTGGAGCTGCGAGGACGGAAAGGTCTACGGGCAGGCGTTCGAGCCCGTATATGCCACCGCGCCTGAAGCCGCCGGACAGGATGCCGACGTGTATGACCGGCTCGCGCTCTTCGATATGCTCCGCGGTGGCCGTCTGCGCGAGCGGAATTTTGCGGAACGGAAGCTCGGGGAGGTTCTGGCATGAACCCGATTGAAGCAGCGATAGTCAAGCTTGACGAGAAATTGCAAGGCGTGCCGTTTGACTTTGCGTTTCTTGGCGGATCGGTCCTGTCGCTGCTGGTGACAGATCCCGTTGCCGATGCCATAAGAGTTACAAAGGACGTGGATGTGATCGTTGACGTCAAAAGCCGTTTGGAATTCCACAAGGTAGAGCGGCTATTGGAGAGACGCGGTTTCCGGCATGACACCAGAGAGGAGGCTCCTGTTTGCCGTTGGATATGCGACGAGGTGACTGTAGACGTGCTGCCGATTCGTGAAGATGTGCTGGGATGGCGTTCAAAATGGTTTGAGGAGGCGCTTGGGGCAGCAAAGGTAATAGAATGTGGCGGTCGGCACTTGAAGGTGATTACACCTGCCTATTTCGTGGCGCTTAAACTGGAGGCGTTCGAGGATCGCGGTCAAAGGGATTTCTTGGCAAGTACGGATTTTGAGGATGTGATTTGTCTGTTCAACGGCAGAGAGTTGATCGCCGAAGAGATACTTGCCGATTCTGTGTTGCATGAGGCGTTGGCGGAAAAGTTCCGCGAATACTTGCAATCTCCGGAAGTCGAGGACGCCATCGATGGGTTTGTAATGACGGAGACGGAGCCTGAAAAGCGCAAGGCGGCGATTCTTTGCCGATTCCGCAAAGTCGCAGGCGCATGAGTCAGTTCGGTATGAGTCCGTCACAACTTTATTTTGCGGGCGCCGCACAGAGCAAAGCCTTTATGGTAAAATTTACCACCACGAGCGAGGACTGCCCTTGCTGAAAGCGAAAACAAGGAATAGTCATGCAAGATCACGAGAAAGTCATGCGAGCGAAGCCTTATGTAAGGGCGGGATTCACGCATAACGACTGCGAACCCTTCGTGGGCGACTCGACGCATTGGACGCCGAGATGGAAGGGAGGAGGCGTGGACCAGTTCAAGGGGCGGAACCTGGTCTTCGAGGTCAGGTTCCAGAATGGCGAAATATATTCCATATCCGGCAACATGACGCCGATGATGTTTGTGCAGGCGCGCCAATGGGAACGCTTCAGGAAGGATCCGTATCGCCCCGGCTGGTGACCTGCCGTGCGTTCGCCGGCCGGCAGGCTTGTTGCGCGGAAACCAGTAGGAGAGACAAGGAAGAAAGCATGAACAGAAGAGAGTTTCTTGCATTGGGTTCTGCTGCGGCCACTGCCGGTGCCATCGACAGGCGGACAGAGGCGGCATCGCCGCCCAGAGGTCCCGAACGGTTGAGGATCGGAATAATGTCCGATATCCATCTTCAGACGCAGAGATGCGTAGAAGACCGCATCCGGCCGTCCTTCGAGTATTTTCGGGACCGCGATGTGGATGGCGTGATGATAGCGGGAGATCTCACGGATTGGGGACAAAAGGCCCAGCTCAAGATGCTTGCCGACGCCTGGCATTCGGTGTTCCCCGGAGACCGTCATCCCAGCGGCAAGAAGGTGGAACGCCTTTTCATCTACGGCAACCACGACATCGAGGGCTGGCGTTACGACTACCGCAAGTGGGAAAAACTCCCAAAGGACTACACGGACGCGACAGGAATAGGAAGCGATCGCCACCGTGCTGAGTTCTGGGAGGAGATTTTCGGGGAGAAGTGGGCTCCGATCGTCTTTAAGGATGTCAAGGGATACAAGTTCGTCCTGGCCAACTATGGCGGCTGGCGGTTCTTCCATTTCGACGACATCGTCGGCCTTCCCGAAATGCTGGCCGCGCACGACGAGGAACTGCGCAACGGCAGACCGTTCTTCTATTCGCAGCATCTTCTTCTGCGAAATACGTCTACGGCCCCATGGTGCCGTTGGGTTGACAGCGGGAAGACGACGAGGCTTCTCTCGAAGTATCCGAACTGCGTGGCGATAACGGGCCATACGCATGTTGGTCTGGCGGACGACCATGACCTGTGGCGCGGACAGTTCACGGGCGTGGGCGCCAGCACGACCTGGAATCTCCACAAGTATGGCGGGCGCGAAAACTCGCGGCTCAGTACGCCGGACAACGACCTGGGCGAACAGATGCCCGACATGGAGATAAAGGGCCAGCATGGACTCGTCCTGCATGTCCATGACGACGCGCTCGTGTTTGAAAGATACGACTTTCTTACGCACGGGAAGATCGGTCCCGACTGGGTGGTCCCTTGGCCGCCCAAGCCAGCCACCGACGAGGAAAGACGCGCCGCCGTGCCCGTGCCGCAATTCCCGAAGGATGCGAAGGTGGCGTTCTGGGGCATTCATGGCCGTGACCGCGCGGGGCGTCCCACGGATCAGGTGGTGGTCAAGTTCCCGAATGTCGGGCCCGGATCGGCGCGAGCATTCGACTACGAGGTGACTGCGGAGGTGCTTGTGGATGACGCGCAGTACGCATGGCGCACGAAGCGCGTGTTCTCTGCGGCATTTCAGCAGTCGCAGGCCGCAGACGTGCAGCCGATAACCTGCGTGTTCGCTTCGTCAGAGTTGCCGGCGGCGAATCGCATCCGGTCCGAGATGGGACGCCGGTTCCGCTTTGTCGTATCCCCGGTGAATTCGTTTGGCGTGAAAGGGCGTGCGATATGTTCGCAATGGACTGCGCTGGAAAATATTGTTTTCACGTGACAGGGAGGGACATCCGGTGAAGAATTCCTTTCTTCTATTTTCGCTTTCTCTCGTGGCGGCGTCGGCCGCCGGGGCGGTTTCCTCTCCAGACGCCTATCACACCATGGCCAACCGGTCGTATTGCGGCAATCCGTCCATAGCCGTCTCCAGGGGCGGAGGCCGACTGTGGGCAACAGTGTACGCGAGCGTGACGGGCGGACGCGACAAAAACGGTTTCGTCGCGCTCTACACGAGCGACAACCGCGGCGACAACTGGCGGGAGGTTCTTGTGTACGATCCCGACCGTGATGGGCCTGACGGCGCCTACGATCCGGTTGTGAGCGTGACCGACGACGATCGCCTGCATTGGGTGTTCTCAAACAGGTCCGGCGCATGGCAGGAGGTCGTTCTTCCGGCTGCGGAGATCCCCAAGAAGCCCTATCCGAATCCGACGGAAATGAATTCCGTTCCCTCGGTCAGAAGTTTGCCATGCCGTCTTTCGAGCGGAGCGCTTCTGGATGTCCGTGGCGGGCGGGCCGTCGTGTCATACGATGGCGGGAAGCGCTGGCAGGGGGGACTGCCGCTTCCCTTTGGCGAAGAGCCATGCCTTACGCCGTGCTGTGCGGAAGCGCCAGAAGGCACGATCTACATCGTGTGGGCCGGTGAGCCGGAAAGGCTGGGCGACATACACTTTGCGCGCATAAATGAGGATCAGGCCCGTCTTGGACGTCCCGACTGGGAGGGGAACGTGCTTCTGAAGGACTTCAGGACAGACGGAACGGTGTGCAAGCGTTTCAGGGGCGTGCCGCAGAACTTCAGCGGCACCGTCGATTTCGCCTCGGAAAAGCCTGCGGTGGTGGAGACGCCGTCCTACCGCGTGACCGGTAGGAGGCTCGTGGTCGATGCCGACGTAGTGGGGCTGAAGGTGTCGCTCCTTGACGGCGAATGGCGGCCCATAGCGGGGTTCACGGAGGGCGAGAGCGTCCCTCTTTCCGGCAAGGGTAGGCTTGTCACCGCATGGAAGGGAAACCCCGACGTGTCGTCGGCGGTCGGGCGGGACGTTACGGTACACTTCGCGTTCGAGAAGGGGACGATCCGCTCCTTCGTGTTTGAGGATTGAACTTAGAGGAACGAGCCATGAAGAACTTGATTCGCCTTGCGTATTCCGGAATCCTGCTCTCGGTATTGACGCTGCCGTCGTTCGCCGCGCCGAAGCCGCCTCCGGTCCTGGACATGTCTGACTACGATTGGCAAGAGGGGGCGGACTTCGGGCTGGAAGGACAGGCGTGGACGGACATGCTTGCGCCTTACGCCCGCATCCCGAAGGCCGACGAGCCGACGCTTCCGCAGGGGCCCAGATGGAAGGGGACGTGGGCTGTCGGGCTGCATGTGCGGTTCGTCACCGACTCGGATGTCGTCCTGGTGCGGGCCGTCGCCCGCGATCCGTTCACCAAGAAGCAGGGCACCGTCGCCCTCGGCGGTCTCGACGCGTATCGGCGCGTGCGGCGCGGCGAATGGCGTTACCAGGAGCGGCGGAGGTGGTTCGATGGAGTCACGAACTGCGCTCAGGTGGCGTGGCGGCCTGGCGAGGCCGGCATCATCTACCTGCCGCAGGTCGGCGTGGTGGAGAGCTTCCGCATCGGCGTGAGGAAGGGCAGGAGCCTTAGGCGGTTCCCGCATGAAAGCGGCGTCGTGAAGCCGGTCGTCCACTACGGCACGTCTATCGTGCAGGGCGGAGCGGCCTCGAGGGCGGGTCTCATGTTCACGGCCATCGCCGCGCGTCTCGCAGATGTCCCCTATGCCAATCTCGGCTTTTCCGGGAACGGGTGGATGGAGATCGAGGTAGCCAGGATGCTGGCCAAGGCAGACGCCTCGCTTTACATCGTGGACTGCGGTTGGAACATGCGGATCTTCGACCAGAAGGAGACGCGGGACCGGACGCGGGCTTTCATACGGCTGCTCCACGAGAAACGGCCCGACACGCCGATCCTCCTCTGCGAGGCGGCGCACGGCGGGGTGGAGCCGTCATGGGGACCTCCCGTTGTCAAGATGACGCTGAAGGAAATAAACCTTCCCTACCGCGCGGTCTATGAGGAACTGAAGGCAACGGTGCCCAACCTCCACTACCTGCCGCAGGAGGGGCTGCTGCCCGAGGATGGAGAGGCCCTTGACGACTTCATACATCCGAACGACTACGGCATGGTCTGGATGGGGCATGTTTTTGCCAGCAAGATCAAGGAGCTGCTCGGGCTGTGAACTTGGCGAAAGGATTGTTTCTGGCCTCGCTCTTGTGCGGCAGCGCGGGCAATGCGTCCCAGGGGGCGGGGCCGTTCTTCGAGGTGAAGGCCGACCGGGGCGTGCCGCGCATATTCAAGGACGGTCGCGTTGTGCCGAGCCGCATGTTCTTCGGTTCGTTCCTGCACGGCGGATTCCCCAGATCGTGGGAGGCCGTGCCGCGCGAGTTCGGTCATGCGCTGGATTCAGGAGTCCTCTTCTTCGAGGGGCACGGCAGTCTGCTGTGGGAAGGTTGCGACGAGGAGAAGGTGAAGGCCGAGAACAGGAAGATGGCAAACGCCTTCTTCGCGGCGGCGAAGGACGGGCGTGAGTGCTACATGATAGTGCGGCTGAACTGCAATCCTCCGAAGTGGTGGCAGGAGAGGCATCCGGAGGCGATAAACAGATGGAACGATCCGTCGAAGATCGACGGCTGGATAGCGCGCTTCCCACTGCAATCGCTCGCGAGCGAGACGTACCAGCGGCATGTGGTCGATGCCTTGAAAAGGACTGTCGCATTCTACGAGGCCGAGTTTCCCGGCAGGATGGCGGGCTACCACTGCGGCGGGCTGCACACCTCCGAATGGGTGTACGACGGGAACTATCGCCCAGAGACGGAGGGTTACGACGAGTCCACCCGCAGGGGGTTCCGAAAATATCTGCGCGGCAAGTATGGCGACGAAGCCGCGCTGCGTCGCGCCTGGAGAGACGAGGCGGTCACGTTCGATTCGGCCGACGTTCCGCCGCACGAGACGCGATGCGGCGACGGCAGACGCTTCCTCCGCACATGGGCCGACGATGCGCGGCTTCTCGACTTCAACGAGTTCCGCACCAGGCTCGTAAGCCAGACCATAAACCGCCTTGCCCGGACAATCAAGGAAAGGGCGCCCGGCCGGCTGACGGGCTTCTTCTACTGCTATTTCTCGCAGAGCACATGGTACGGCGGCGGCGGGCGCAACGGTTACCTCTCGTGCCGCGAGGTGCTGGATTCGCCCAATGTCGATTTCTTCTGCTCCCCGTTCAACTACAACTGGCGACAGGCGGACCGGGCGCTTTCCACGCAGGGGCTGACAGGATCCATAGCGATTGCGGGGAAACTGTGGCTGAACGAGGATGACACCGCCACCTACCTGGCGTGCCGCACCAACGATGGCGGCCCGTCGATGATGTCGAAGTGTCCGACCCCTGAATCAACCGCCGACATGCTGCGCCGGAATCTGGCATACTCGTACATGAACAACCAGGCGATATGGTGGATGGACCTCAACGGGGCGGGATGGTTCGACGATCCTTCCGTATGGAAGACAATGCGGGATTTTCTTCCGCTGGAGCGGGAACTCCTCGAAAATCCTGTCGCCTCGTGTCCGGAGTTCGGCGTGGCTTTCGACCAGAGGGGGGCGATGCATTTCGAGGGGATGCACTTCAAGGAAAGCGCGCCGCCGAACTGGGCAAACATGATTCCAGGCGAGTTCAACGGGCTGGGCGCTCCTTTCGGCGTGTATCTTTCGGATGATGTGTTGGCTGGAAGGGCCGACAGCCTGAAGTTAGCCCTGTTCCCCACTTCGTATGCGATGGATGTGGAGACGCGTGCGGCAATGCGGTCGTTCGCGGCGAAGAACGGTTGCATCTGGGTGTGGGCGCCGGGGTATGTGGACCTTGACGGGAAGCTTGACCCTTGCGCGGCGGTGAAGGATGCCACGGGCTTTGCCGTGAAAGAATTGCCTGCGGACGTGACGTTGCGGGCGAAGGCGACTGCCAGGGGGAAGGAACTTTTCGGACTGCCGGACAACTTGCCGTTCGGCCCGCGATTCGCGGCGAAGGACGTGGACCGCTATGCTCCGGTTCTTTCGCCGGTGCTAGAGAAGGGGGACGACGTGCTGGCCACTTACCGCGACGGATCGCCTAGTATCGTCATGCGGCACAACAAGGCGGGGAGACCGTTGATTTTCTGTGGGACCTGTGCCGTGCCGCCGGAATTGTGCCGCAAGGCTGCCGAGCAGGCCGGAGTGAGATTCTACGCGCCAACGGGAACGGCCATCTATACCAACGGACGGGACCTGTGCGTTTATGCAACCAAGGACGGCCCGGTGCGAGTGACTCTGCCTGTGCCAGGCAGATGGTGTGACTATTTTACCGGACGCGAGTTCGACGGAGCGTCGTTTGATGCGCATCTGCGCCAAGGAGAAACGTTGCTCCTCCGCCGAAAACTTTGCTCGCGGGGGCTGGGACGGCGACAAGAACAAATGGACCGGCTTCCGTCCGATGTGCCTGATTCTGGAATGAGGGAAGCAAAAGAAACGCAAAGGAGATTGACGCGATGAAAAAAATGACGACAATTATGATCGGCGTGGCGCTCACCGCAATGATGGGTGTTGCCAGGGACCCCGTGGACTACGTCGATCCGCTGATCGGCACGGGTTCCAAGCGCGCAGACGAGGGGAACGCCGGAGGGATGATGCCGTACGTGGGCGCGCCGTTCGGGATGTGGCAGTGGGTGCCGATGACGCGGCTTTCGGAACACGGCATCACGAGCTTCTCCGCATACGCGAAGGAGTTTCGCGGCTTCGTCGCCACGCGCCAGCCGGCGCCGTGGATGGGCGATTTCGGGCAGATTTCGGTGATGGCGCAGACCGGGGACAAGGCGAACTGCGACTATGAGACGCGCGGCGTGGAGTTCGTGAAGGACCAGTGCGTGTACACGCCGTACTACGCCAAGGTCGTCACGAAGGACGGCATCGTCTCGGAGGTGACGGCGTCTTCGCGCGCGGCCATCTTGCGCTTCACGTTCCCCAAGGGGGCGAAGAGGCGGCTCGTGTTCGACGCGTCGCGCTTCTTCATGAGCTGTTTCGCGATCGACCGACCGCAACTTGGCGGCATCAGGTTCGGCTCGCGGCCTGGCAAGAGAACGGCGGAGGCCTGGAACTCGGACCGCGCCGACTCGCTCGAGACCCCGGATCTGCAGAACTTTTGCGCGCGCTTCACGATCGGATTCAGCGAGCCGTTCGTCGCAACCGGAACATACAAGGGAAACGAAAGGCGAGGAAAGCGCAAACGTCCCGGCGCAAAGATATCGTGGAACGACTATCCGCTGAACGTGCAGACGCCGGGCGCGCGCGAGGTGGAGGCAGATCAGGTCGGCGGATGGTGCGACTTCGGCTCCGGCGACGCGCCAATCCTCGTGCGCATCGGGAACTCGTTCGTCAGCGCGGCGCGCGCCGAGGACAACTGTAGCCGCGAGGCGGGCGACGGCTTCGACTTCGATGGTCTCAAGGCCAGGTCCCGCGCGGCGTGGGTCCGGCAGCTTTCGCCGATGGAGATCACGGCGTCCGAGAACGTCAAGACGATCTTCTACACGGCGATGTACCATGCACTCCTCTTCCCGCGCGAGATCGGGGAGTACGGCCGATACTATTCCGGGATCGACGACCAGGTGCACGACGGCGATAGCTACACGTGCTATTCCATGTGGGACACGTACCGCAGCGAACACGCCTTCCTGACCTTGGCCGCGCCGGCGCGCGTGGACCCGATGATGCGCACGTTGCTGCAGACCTACAAGGAGGGTGGATGGCTTCCGAAGTGGCCATCTCTGTCCTACACTGGGCAGATGATGGCCTCCCCTGCCGAGGTGATACTCGCCGAGGCGTACGCAAAGGGGTTCCGCGGCTTCGACGCGGAGCTTGCGTGGGAGGCGTGCTGGAAGTCCGCCACCGTTCCGCAGAAGAACGACACAGCTAACAACTGGAAGGGCCGGCGACCCTGGCGGGGCTATCCTGCGGCGCGTTGCGGCCTGACGCGCTATATGCAGAATGGGTGGGTGGCGGCGGACGAGTGCTTCGAATCCGTATCGCGCACGCTGGACTTCTGCCTGGACGATCTGGCCACGGCATCGCTCGGCGAGGCGCTCGGACACGGCAAGGAGGCCGCCTACCTGCGCGGCCGCGCGAAAAACTACAGGAACGTCTGGAACAAGCAGGAACAGTGCTTTTGGCCACGTCACGAGAACGGGCGATGGAAGACCGGGCTGAACCATGACAACGGCCACGGCGACTACACTGAATGTTCGCCGGACACGTCCATCTGGGAGGTTCCGTACGACATGCCCGGCCTGATGGAGCTCATCGGCGGCAGGGAGAAGACGATCGCGCGGCTTGACGACTATTTTACGAACAGGTTCTTCAATGCCGGAAGGCCCCACGGGTCGATGAGCCTGCACGAGAACGAACCGACACACCACGTGTCTTACCTGTACAACCTGCTGGGCGAGCACGAGAAGTGCGCTCAGGTGGTCCGCACGATCCTCACAACCACCTACACCACCGACGCCTGGGGATTCGAGGGCAACGACGACTGCGGACAGATGAGTTCGTGGTATGTCCTTTCCTCGCTCGGCTTCTATCCGGTTCTGACCTACAGCGGCGAATACGAAATCGGTTCCCCGCTTGTGGATCGCGCGGTGATCCGTATCGGTGCCCCGTACAAGTCGGCCACTTTCACGGTGGTCGCGAACAACCAAGCCATGTCCAACTACATAGTGAAGTCGGTGAAGCTCAACGGCAGGGAGCTTGCGAACAGGCGGATAAGGCATGCCGACATCGTGGCGGGCGGCACGCTGGTGTTCGAGATGGCGCCTGCGGTCCAGGATCCCCTCTGCCTTGGAAGAAAAATCAAGTAACCGTTTCGCGTTGAGTATGGAATTCCCACGAGGCGGGACGATCGTTAAGGAAAGAAAATGAAGACAGTTAAACAGGTCAAAGCGGTTGTGTGCGATTTCGACGGCACGTTCTCCACCCTGCGCTGCGGGTGGGAGGCCGTGATGAAGCGCATGATGATGAAATACCTGCCCGACGAGGCGTGGATCGACGCCTTCATCGGCGAGACCACGGGCGTGCAGACCATCCTCCAGATGAAGGGGTTTTTGGAGGAATTGAAAAGGCGGGGAGGGTCGCAATTTATTGCGACCGTGGCGGGCACAATAAATTGTGCCCCTCCCGACGATCCCTGGTTCTACAAGAACGAATACAACGACATGCTGATGGCGTCCGTGGCCGTGAAGCGTGACGAGGTGGTGGCGGGCAAGGTGCCGGCGGCGACCTATCACGTGCCGGGCGCGCTTCTCTTTTTGCAGGCGCTCAAGACGCGCGGCGTGAAGATCTACTTCGCGAGCGGCACGGACCAGGCGGACGTCCGGGCCGAGGCGGCGGCGCTCGGGTTCGCCGGTTTCGCGGAGAGCATTGCGGGAGCGCTCCCAAAGAGCGAGTCGTGCGCCAAGGAGGCGGCGCTGAAGCGTCTCGTGGAGCAGGCGGGCGTGGCGCCGGAAGAGCTGGCGGTGGTCGGCGATGGCAAGGTCGAGATCGCGCTCGGCAAGGCGCTCGGCGCGCGCACGCTCGGCGTCGCCACGATAGAGGAGCCGTCGCGGTCGCGCGGGAGCGCGACCCTCCCGGCGTTGAACTTGGCGAAGAAGGCGCGGCTCGAGAAGGCGGGTGCGGACATGATCGTGGGCGACTTCCGCGACCTGCGTCCCATCCTCGACTTCCTCGGCCTCGGTGCGAATCCGCCGTTCGCGTTCGCCGAGCACAAGGGGTACGGCTTCGCCACGATGGTGGAGGCGATGACGGGCGTGCTGGCGATGAGCGGCATGATGTCGGGGGTGAACAGCTGGAACATGCAACCCGGGCGCGACGCCGACACGGGTCACTGCTTCATCGTGGTCAATCCGGCGTTCTTCGGCGGGAAGGACGCCCTCCGGGAACGTATCGACGCGATGATTGACGAACTGAAGCGCTGCCCGACGGTCGAGGGTGCCAACGAAGTGCTCTATCCCGGCGAACTTGAATGGCGGCGCGAGGCGGCCGCGCGCGCCGAGGGCGTGGAGCTGCCCGTCGCGTCCGAGAAGGAACTCGCCCGCGCGGCGGAAATGACCGGCGTCAGAAACGCCTGACCTTTCATGCCGGCCGCATCGTGGGCGAGAAAAGGCGAAAGTTTATACCCAAACATGGACTTGGAGACGATCGTTGCACGGGCTGCGGTCAGAACGTTTTGGGGGAAGATACCGACGACGGCATCTCCACGGGCGTGACGGCGATTACGTTGCAGTCGAAAAAGTAGGCGCAGCCAGTGTCGTCTATGTCAATGACCGCGTTTTCGCTCCCCTCGGCCACAGTCTCGTCCATCAGGTTCGTCACCTTTGCAGACGCGTCCGTCCGCACCGCCAGACGCGCCGCAGTGGTGGACCACACAGCCGACTTTCCGCCCATGCGGAATATCCACACGTCAAGGCCATCACCCGCAGGCACCGCTTCCAGCGACGGACGCCCCTCGACAAACGTGCGGCATACCTTCGCTAGCGCACGGTAGGCGGGCTTGGGAGTGTAGTCGCGCCGCAGCACACCGAAGTTGTTCTCGCGGTCTTGCGGGCTGAATCCGTCGTCCACGAAGTCGTAGCCGTTGATCACGCGCACCATCCCGCTTCCTGCCGCCGCAAGGTAGGCACGCGCGTAGTAGGACGCCTGGCGCCGCTCGGAATACGTGTTGGGGCCGCAACCGGTAGGCCATCCAATCTCGGAAAGCCAGGCGGCCGCGCCGCGGGCCCGGTTGGTGATGGCCGCGATGTCGGCCAGAAAGGCGTGCTCGTAGGGTGCGCCCCTATACGGATGGATCGAGATTGCGTCGAACCGTGCCGGGCGGCCGATGTGTTCGTCGATGAAGTTCAACGCCACGCCCGCAGTGGAAAAGGCCACGACTGGAGCAGACGGATCTGCCGACTTCACCGCAGGATAAGCCATGTTGAGGAGCGTCACGTAGTCCTCCTTGGGTCCCTTCCAGAAGTCGATGTTCGGCTCATTCCATATCTCCCATCCCTTGACCCGCCCCTTGTACCGCTCCGCGCACCGGCGCAGCGCCTCTGTCCACGCGGCATACCCCTCTGGGGTGTACGGGTGAGAACCGGCGGGCCACGTGCTGGAACCCAGGCCGTAGAGCGTTATGCCGTGCCGTTCCGCAGTCTCCACCATCTTGTCAGCGAACGTGAAGTCGTACTTGCCGGGGCTTGGCACGATCTTGTGCATTTCGAATATCCCCCGTTCCCACTTTATCCCTGCCGCCTGCGCGAGCGCCGCGCGCTTCTCCATGCGCGCAAGGCCCTCCGCGCCGGAGTCGGTGACGTATGCGCTGGTGAACGCGGTCTCCGGGCTCGACCTGTACATGTAAACGCCCATGCCCCACGGAAGGTCAGGACGCAGGTCTGCGGATCCGGGACCGGACAACGGACGTGTCCAGCTCGTGGTCCATGTCCTGACGGAATTGTCCGGCAGCTCGCCGTTGAACATGCGGCATTCGTAAGATGCGAAATTGGCCGTCGCGGGCGCGGCAGGTACCGGCACCTTCACCTTGCAGCGCTCGCCGGGCCTGACTTCCGGCACGGCGGCGCGTCCTTCGCCAATGTGCCGTCCGGACCAATCCTTCACTTCCACGCGCACTTCCCTGCCACGCCATGCGAACGGCGAGAGGTTGAGCGCGCCGACTTCCACCTCGCGGGGCGCGGTGTCTCCCGCCGGCGGCGCGGCGATGAGCGGCGGATGCCCCTCCTTGCTCGCGCGGCAGGCGGCCTCCAGGCGGACGACGCGGAACCTGAACTTCTTGGTCGGCGCCTTGCCGCGCCGTATGATCACCCGCTCTATGTGCTTCACGTTCGGAAGCGCCTTCGGCTGCGGCTCACGCCGGCCGTAACATATTCCCCAGCCGACGCCGTACGGCGCGTGGACGGAGAAGGTCTGGCGGATCATCTGGTGCGTCGGCACCGCCTGGCGAAGCCTCCAGCACTCGTTTGTGAGAACTGCCCCTTTTTGGGGCCGCAGCGCGAGCTGGAATTCGGCGCCAGCCGCCTCGGCAGGCGCCTCGACCGTAAGCAGAAACTCGTCCGGATCGCCCCACACCGGCACTGCGGACAGCAGATCCACCCTGCCGCTTTTCCCGAAGTCGATCTCCACGCACCCGTCCTTGAGCGGTTCCTTGGTGTCGGTACGGCAGAACCCACGCGGAGCGCCGGAAAAAAGGTCTCCGGGCGTGAAGTCCGTCACGGTATAGCGAACCGCAAAAGGAAGGCCGCCCACGCCCGGCAACGGTTTGCGTTCGTTTTCCGGCAACTCCTCGCACGTGAAGTTGGCAAAACGCACAGAACCCTTGTTGCCGGGATCGACGCCTCCCGACTGGACGCGCGAGAGGGTCACTTCGAACGAGCCTATGGGAAGCCGCACTATTCCGTCGTTCGGCCCTCCCCAATGTCCGGTCCATTCGCGGTCTATCTCGCACGTGAAGCGACGGCGCGCTCCCGGCATCATAGGGGTACGTTTCCAGAAGTGCTGCCCGGCGGAATCCAGAATCAC
>Ga0310786_10004805_pt1 | contig 18622 bp, 5 predicted proteins | sample AusTroGonzalo_MG_FD_203881 | JGI IMG/M metagenome (GOLD analysis project Ga0310786, IMG submission 203881) | Bovine rumen microbial communities from tropical cattle in Woodstock, Queensland, Australia - Gonzalo_03 (v2) (version 2) | ecosystem: Host-associated > Mammals > Digestive system >... | reverse complement strand
TCGCAGACGATCCGCTACACGACCGTTGCGCCGACGGTGGTTGCGCAGAACACCAATTCTCAGACCTTTGCCGGACGCACGGCCAAGCTCGACCTCTTGCATGCTGACGGCGGGTCGAGCGGCGGGACAAGCAGTGGCGCGGGGATTGAAACACTTCCCATTCCAATTCATTCGCGCAGCCTCGCCATTGTTTCGGGGCCGGCCGCCGACATGGACTCTTCAGACGAAACTGTCACGGTCGACACGGCAGGACAATACACCGTTCGACTGACGGTCGTGAACGAGGCCGGCAACAGCGCATTCGCCGACATGACGTGGACGGTTGAAATTGTCCCGGTCTCTGAGATTGTGTGGAACGGTTCTGCCTCTACGGTGTGGGACAATCCGTCCAACTGGACGCCTGGCATCATCCCGGAATCCGGTGACGACGTGCGCATCCCCTCCGGCACGGCGAACAACCTCAACCTTCCCGCCGTCGATCTGCCGGCCTCCGGCGCGTTCGGCTCCTTCACGATCCAATCCGGCGCAACGGTCGTGGCGCTGGGCGACACGACGTGCGTGAACGAGGCTGCCGGTGGCACGGCGGCCGTCCCCTACGGCCGTGGCGTCGTCATAAGCGCAGGGTCCTTTGAAATCAATGGAACGCTCACCGCCGACCTCCAAGGGTTCAGAAACGGACCTGGTACATCAGGCACCTACATGGTCGGCGCCGGCCACGGCGGTGCGGGTGCAGTGCGGAAGCGCGATGAATTCTTCCTCCATTCCTCCATCGGTAAAACCCAATACGGAAGCGCTATTGCGCCGACCGAACTCGGCTCCGGCTGCTCCTACAGCACCGGCGGCGGGGCGATCAAGCTCATCGCTTCGGGTGACATCTCGATCAATGGCACGGTTACGGCGAGCGCATCAGGCAAACTTACGGCATCGAACTCCTCGGGCGGAAGTATCTGGATCGCCGCAGGCGGCGAGCTTTACGGAACGGGGATTATCCGCGCTGAAGGCATGGGGGGCGGATCTGATAACGGCGGAGCCGGTGGTCGCATCCGCCTCGACTGCGAAACCTACTCCTTCACGGGTCTCGTGTCCGCCAAGGGCTACAACGACAACAGGAAAAACAATCCCGGTACGCCGGGAACGCTATATGCGCCGAAGTTCTTCCCGGTTGGAACGGCGGAAAGTCCGGCGAATGTGACGATCACGAACGAAATGGCCTATGTATTCCCAGATGACGGCCTGACACGCCACTGGAATCTTTCCGTCACCGCGCCCCAGGCCGAACTCCACGCCGGAAACCTTGTTCTTCACTCGCTTTCCGTCGCAAACGGCAGCAGCGTTTCGTTCGCCAGGTGGAATCCGAATGCAGAAGCCGACATGGCGAGCCTCGTTCTGCCGGATGACTTCACTGTCGCCGCAGGCACATTCATACAGCTTCCGGGTGCGGCGACCGCGCCATCGTTCGCGTTCGACTCTCTCACGGTCGAAGCGGGCGCCGTCCTCGCCGTCGGGCGCGGCGACGCCTCCTTCGTCAACGAGGACGCCGGCGGGACGGCCGCTATTCCGCTCGGTCGTGGCACGACGATCTCCTGCGGCTCCGCGGCGATCGCCGGCACGCTCTCCGCGAGCGGCATGGGCTTCGGCATCGGCATCAACCCCGACAACCGCGATGGCGGAACGGCTCACGGCGGTTCCTGCGAGTATTCCAAAAATGGCGGCGTGTGGCGTGATGGCTACGGACATTTCACGCGGCCCATCGCGCTTGGCGGCGCCCGCGGCGCGAACGAGCGCGCGGGTTATGGCGGCGGTGCGATCAAGCTTGACGTCGTCGGGACGCTCGCGCTCTCCGGCAAGATTTCGGCCGACAGTGCCTCCACCACGGCCGGCGCTGGTGGCTCGATTTGGGTACGGGCCGCACGGATAGAGGGCGATGGCGCCCTCTCGGCCGTGCCGGGGGAGTGCCGCCGTCCCGCCGCCGGAGGACGCATCGCCGTCGAGGCCGTCGACTGGGCCTTCTCGGGAACCGTCGCCGTCGATTACACTACACACTACTCGGACAACAAGTCCTATGCTGGCACGGTCTTCACGAACGTAGCGTGCAGCACCGCCGCTGTCGGTTTGGTAGGTGGCAGGCCGACGCTCGTCTCATCCTACGACAAGGAGGTTCTGGATTCCTCGCTTTTGCCGACATGGTCCTCAGACTACTGGGGAGGTCAGGCATTCGTCCTGTCGCGCAAGGTCACCAATTGGCGCAGTAGCTTAATGTCATGGACGGAGGGATTCTCGTTTGCCAAGGACGGTTCAACAGTTGCCAATGCTGCAACATACAAAATTGGAGGGCTTGCTGCCGGGGTCTATGCCAATGTGGATGTGAACGGCAATGTAACGAAAGTGCGTGTCGGGCAAGATGGCACGCTTGAATTCTCAGCACCTCTCGTGGCAGGCGAAAACAACATTTCTGTCAGCATAAATTCTGGATTTTTCATCTTGTGCAGGTAGCAGCGTAAGAGCAGGTCGCCGCCAAGAAGCGCATATAGCCCCAGTTTCCACAGTCCTCTTGAGTCACACCCCCCCACCACGGTGGGGGGTGACTATTTTGTCCACTTTTTGGTAAAATAGTGACGCTTAGGGTACCTCTTATCATAAATGGAGCTGAGCATGAGAAATATTCTTGCCCGCCATTCTGCAATGGCTGTTGTGCTTGCCGTTGTTGCCATGCCGTTCGCGGCGGCAGCTGCAGCTGCTGACCTTTTCTGGTACTGCACCGACGCCGCCGGCCTTGCGGTGAAAATCGTCGGCAGTCCTTCCGGCCTCTCCATTTTCGTGCGATAACATTGGGATGAAAATCATTAGGAGGGTATTTAGATGAGAATGAATATTGCATTGCGCTCGGCGATCTTTCTCCTTTCTTTTGTTATGATGACCGCAGTGCCGACGGCACAGGCAGGGTCTGCGTCGCAGTATGTCCAGGACGGACTGCTTGCCTGCTGGGACGGTTTCGAGAATGCTGGAGCCGATACCCATGACGCATCGGCGACCGTCTGGAAAGACCTCGTCGCCGACCGCGAGTTCAACCTTTACAACGTGACCGTCGCGGACGACGGCATGGTCTTCGGCGGAACGCAGTCTTCGTACGGCGAACTGGATGCGGCGAACACGGCAGCCACATTCGGGAGCGCCGCAAACGGGATGCTTGAAATAGTCTACGCCTCCACCGACGGGGCTTCGAGCTACACGGTATTGCAGTCATCGTCTGATTCGGGCATTGCGCTCGGCATGTACGACTCCAGGTTCCTCGCGGGGAGCGGGGACGCGGCGAATGCGCCAATGTTCCCATACGCGGCGGGATTGTCCACCAACAGCGTGTCCATCCGCTACTCGTCGGCAAGGCCAGTCGGCGCATGGGTCTGGGGCGATGCTTTGGGAACGGCGGCGGCCAGCGATTTCTGGGGCGCCGCCGAGGGCAAGACCACCATCGGGACCCGCACCAGCAAGCAAAACAACCCGTTCAAGGGCACCATCTATTGCATCCGTGTTTACAGCCGCCAGCTTACGGCCCTGGAAATCGCCGCCAACAGCGTAGTTGACAGGCGCCGCTTTATCGAGCGCAGCGGCGTAAACCTTGACGGCATCTCCCTGAACGGATTCTTCAGAGGTGCGGCTATTGTCGTGAATAATTTGTCCGACAATGTGCGACTTACGAACTTCCCCGTGCTCGTCCGCATCTCCTCCGAGAACTTCTCCGGCTTCAGCTATGGCGACATGTTCGCCTCCGCCACAGGGCGCGATCTGGCGTTCACTGACGCGCAGGGGCGCGGTCTCGCCTACGACATCGACACATGGAACACCAACGGGACTTCTCTCGTGTGGGTGACAGTGCCGGTGCTGACAAACGGAACGAAGATCGCGATGTTCTACCGCTCCGGCAACGACGGCAAGTCGGTATGTCCAGGCAATGCCTTCTCCGATTACGTCGGCGTCTGGCACATGAACGAGACTGCGGACGGCGTCACGACCGTCTACGACTCGACCACCAACGACCTCTACGGAACGAGCGTGGCGTCGTCGCTTTCCAAGGCCGACGGCATCGTAGGCCGCGCCCGCTACATCACGGACAACGAGACCATTTCCGCGAACAGCAAGCCCGTCGCGCCATACGATTCGGGCGTGACGGTCGATATGACGGAAGACGCGGCAAAACTATCCCTTGTCGATTCAATCATTCCCGAGTTCTCCGCCTCGTTCTGGATTCGCCCGCAGCGCTCTGCCCCGCAGTTCTGGTATCTCATCTCGCGCCGTGCGGCCGACAAGGGGACCGGCTGGGCCATCCAGTCGATGAGCACGTTCGGCCAGTTCCGCCTTTACGGAGGCACGGAAGACGACCAGAATTGCACCATACCGAGCACCATGGGCGGCTTCGCGAACGGAACATGGACGAAGGTCGACGCAGTGTGGAATGACACGACACTTCGGTTCTACGTCAACGGCGCTCTTTCCAGAACCGCAACCCTCAAGCAGTCCCCAACGGCGACTCTGCCCAACAAGCTTGGCCTCGGCGGCTCGCCCGCGCCGCTGTCGTCGTCCGTATACTCGGGTCGCGGCGTGAAGGGCGACATGGACGAAATCCGCCTTCGCGCGGGCTCGCTCTCAGCCGAATGGATCGCCGCCTCCTACGCGCAGGAAGCCGCTGACGCGTTTCTCTCATACGGTGCGGTGGAGTCGTTCGCGGAATCCGCCGCGCCAATTGCCATATTCGAAGTCGTCGACATCGACCAGACCTCCGCGAGATACACTGGCAACGTGGGTTCGCCCGGCGCCGGCGCGACCGCAGTTGACATTCTTGCTAAGACGTGGCCTGTTGGCGGCGCCGAGCCGCAGGGCTGGACAGTCATCGCGTCAGGCCTCGCGGCTGGCAGTGCATTCTCATATCCGTTATCTGGCCTCTCATCGGAAACGGCCTACACGAACCTCTTCAAGGCCGTGAACAATATGGCGACGCCCGTCGAATCCGAAGTCGCGACCATTCCATTCACGACCACTAGCTACTGCTCCGTCGAGCTAGATTCCGCTGAGGCCACGAACGCGACCTTCTCCGTCACTTTCACGGGCTTCGGCCCCGGCGCTTCGTCCGTGCTTCCCGTCCTCGAGGTGTGCGCGTCTTCCGATTTCGCAGCAGGCGTCCTCCAGTTCGCCGCGGCCGGCGAGATGACGGAACTCGAAACCGTTTCCATTTCCGCGACGGGTCTTGCCTTTTCGTCCCAATACTGGGCCCGCGTGACGGCGACGAACAACCTTGGCGCGGTGCTTACGTCTGCCCCGGTGCAGTTTTCGACCCGCACACCCGGTGCGCCCGTCGCCAACGCCTCCGCCACCTCATACGGCTTCACTTCATATTCGGCGCAGGTCCGCGTCACCGCCTTCGGCAACTACGCGACGGATGCGACCGCTTGGCTTGAACTCTCGGAGGATGGCTCCTTCGCGACGGTGGACGCTTCGTCCGCGCCGGCCAACGCGCCGCTCTCCGCATACGTGGCGCATACGGTGTCCGGCCTCGCGGCTGACAAGACCTACCATGCGCGATTTGTCGTCCAGAGCGGACTTGGCGTAACGACATACGTCGCGCTCCCGGACGTCGTCACGCCAGTCGCGCCCTTCGTCGCATCCGGTCCCGGATGGACCGCAGGCGACGGGACGTTCGATTTCGCGCTCGACGTCTCTGCTGTTTACGGCGGCGCGGTTTGCACGGCAACCCTGACCTACGGCGGTATCGCGGCCGGCTCCGTCGAGTTCGACGATCCGTCAGATGCCGTAGCCTGGAGCGGAGTTGTCGCGCGCGCCGACGGTTCCGAGGCGAGGATTGTCGTGGAGACCACGCTCGACGGCGCGCTCTATTCGCAGACATTCTCCGTGCCAGTCGCGGCCGGTTCTTCGGGATTTGCCGTCTCATCTGCGGCCGACTATGAATCCGCCGTGGGCGCCCTGCGTGTCCGTCCCGGCGACTCGATCGTAATGCCCGCGCTTCGCGGCCCGATCTCATACGAGGTTCTGAACCCGCGCTTCGCGAGCGTGGGCGGCAACGTCGTCAAGGCGCTCGAGCCCGGCATTGTCGGCGTCCGCTGCGTGGACGCGAACTATACGACAAACGTCATGGGCGTCATCGTCGTGCCCGACCCGATCGGAAACGGCGGCATCTACATCTTCAAGGAGGACTACTATGGTTCCGCGCGCAACTGGTCGCGGTCAGAGTGCTGGGACAAGGTCGGCGCCGACGTTAACACAGACTGTCCGACCAACGCTGACGACATCGCGATTATTCCGTTCCGCAGCAAATTCAGCAACGAGACATACCTTCGCACGGAAACCGACATTTCCCTTGGCGGGCTCTATCTTGGGCTTCTCAGGGACAATGCAAGCGTAAACGCCTTTATTATCCCCCAAACGTCCGGGGAGGCGAAGACCATAACTTTCGCCCGTTCCGACGGCAAGCCCGTGCAGATACGCGTTTGCCCGAACTCTCAGCGTTCCGACCTCAACGTGACGCTCTGCTTCGGCAAAACGGTAAACAACTTGCCACATCTTCTTGATGTCGTTTGGGCTAATGACGCCGAGATAGACTGCTGTTCGTCAGAGACGGCCGCGAACAGCCTGAGGGGCTTCTTCATAATCGGGCTCACCACGCCGCCCTCGACGAACACGCTCCAAAACGCCAAGCTAACAGTCACGGGGCTACCGGACCAGTATATAAACACGTCTACCTGCAGTGTCATGTTCCGCGGGGTGTGGCGGGGGACGGGCGAGATAATAAAGAAAGGGCAGGGAGGCATTGCCTTCCCTGGCGACTTCTCCGGTTTCAGCGGGACGATCCGCGAAGTCACGCGCCAGACCATTTCGAAAATACATGCGCCAGCCGCAGGCGTTCTGATGCGCGCCGTCGGTGCCACAAACGTCACGGCGCACGTCTATGGCTATTCGTCGTCTGCAGCTAGCGGTTCGCCAACATACGGCGATCAGTCGTTCGGAAAACTCGCCTCGGGAGGAGACGCCTCGATAACCCCAGATCTCGCGAACAACGGGCCGGGCGGGGGCCTCTACATGCACGGCGGCGTATATCGCGCCTGCAAGGTCGATAACAACACTTGGGGCGTCGGCGTCGCCGATGAAAAGAAGTTCGACGTCGTCTCCGTGGGCGCCGGCTGGAACTACATCTGTGCCGAGAACGGGAAGGGCAACGAGAGCGGATACCCCATCAATGTCGTCACGGCTGGGAGGATTGAACATTCCGACAGGGGGACGCTCAGCATCTATGACGGATCGTGCATAGCTGACCAGAACACGTCCGTCACGAACAGCATGTTCGTCGTGAAGAACCAGAACGGCTACTTGACGGGCGCGGCGGGGGATTGCCTGACAGGCGATGTCTATCCAATCATCCCCTGGCTCGTCGTGTCGCGCGATGACAACTTCGACAACATCAACTTCGGTGCTTTTGATGCGAACGGGCGCATCAGGCGCACATATAGGAACGACACCGAAATCGACGGCGTCGCGAGCGAAGATTCTAATGCCTATGTTTACGACGGCAACCTCAACAACGGCTCCGCGACGGACATCACGGTGAATTCGCTATTCCTCAACAACTCCATCAAGAACAAGCACCTCGGGGCAAACAGGACCGTCAGAATCAAATCCGGCGGCCTGATCCTTGCCGGCTACGCCACCGCCATCGGCGCGGAAGGCCGCTCCGACAACGGCGCACTAGTGCTGGGCGATGCCAGCCATCCCGCCTATGTGTTCGCAAAGGGAACCAAGCTGAACACGCCCAACGCGATCTGGGCGTCCGTAACCGCGCCTGGCGGATTTGTAAGCGCCTGGAACGGCAATCTGATCCTCGGCGGCGACCAGATGGGCATCGCAGGCGAGCTTGTCGTGAATGCCGGCTCGCTCACGCTTGGCACACAGGCGAACGGGTGCAGACTTGCCAAGGGGCTGTCGATCCGCGTCTGCGCCGGCGCAAGTCTTTCGCTGCCTGCTGCCAATACTTTGAATAAGTGTGCGCTCATGTTCGACGGCTCGGGGGGTGAATACGGCAAGGTGGAGCTATCCTCCGACCAGACGTGCTTCTCTATCTCTGTTCGTGACGTATTCGACTCCCAGGACTGGAAGACACTTAAGAGCGGCGTCTACGGATCGTCTGAGTCGGGGGCGGAATTCGTGCGCGATGACCTCTTCTCCGGCAGCGGCACGCTAACCGTGGCGAGAAGCCCATTCATGTTGATCGTGAGGTAGCTTATGCGTCTGCAAATGGGGATGAATATGATATCGCGCAGGGGATTTGTCGGGGCGGCAGGGGCGTTCGCGTTGTTCAACGGCGGATGCGCGTTCCGCTCGTCGTCGGGGGTATTCGGTGGCGGCGCGGCGAAGCTCAGGTTCGGCGTCCTCAGCGACGTGCACCTCAAGAACAAAGGCGACGACGTGCATCTGCTGAAGGCGCTTCAGTTCTTCCGCGAGCGCGGGGCGGATGGAGTCGTTGTCGCCGGTGACATAGCGGACCAGGGAAGGGTCTGGGAACTGAAGATGTTCGCCGACGCGTGGTATTCCGTTTTTCCGGGCGACAAGGGTCTCTACGGCGAGCATGTCGAAAAGCTCTTCGTCTATGGCAACCACTGCCTGGAAGGGTGGACGTGGGGGAATACGTACAAGGGCAGGGACGATCTCGCCGCAAAGGAGGCGATTGGCTACGGCGACAACCGCGCGCGCTTCTGGGAAGAGCTCTTCCATGAGAAATACGAGCCGATTTGGATGAAGAACGTCCATGGGTACACCTTTATTGGCGCCCACTGGAAGAATCCCGACCACACCGACATCGCGGAGTTTCTCGAAAAGCGAGGCGGAGAGATCGATCCGTCGCTTCCGTTCTTCTACATCCAGCACGCCCACCCCAAGGACACCTGTTTCGGCTCGTGGTCCTGGGGGCACGACGACGGGTCGTCCACGAAGGCGCTGTCTCGCTTTCCGAACGCCGTGGCGTTTTCGGGGCATAGCCACTACACTCTCACCGACGACCGTACCGTTTGGCAGGGCGCGTTTACGTCAATAAACACCTCGTCGATGAAGTACTCCAGTCTCGACTATTCACTGAGGGACAACCTGAACAGCGTAAATTCGTCTGGATACAAAGGCGAGGCAGGAAGGCCAAAGCCGCATCCGCGCGTCTACATTGGGCGCAGGGACGAGGCAGGCAAGCCCCCATCGTATGGCGTTGACCTCATGCAGGGCAGGCAGGGCATGCTTGTGTCGGTATACGACGACAGGATGGTCATCGAAAGGCGCGAATTTGTGACGGGGCATTCGCTCGGCGACGACTGGGTGATTCCGCTGCCGGTTGCCGCATCCAAGCCGTATGCATACGCGGAGCAGTCGAAGCGAGCCTTGGCACCGGAGTTCCCCGCAGACGCTCGCATTGCCGTTGATTTCGTCGACGACGAGGGCAAGGACATCGGGAAGTGTGCGCGACTCGTGTTTGCGCGCGCGGAGGAGCGCGGACGCTCCAGAGTGTTCGACTACGAGATATCGGCGGTGCTTGTCGAGGACGATGTAGATCTCGTGCAGGTTCAGAGAAGGTTCATCGCGCCAGACTTCTTCCTGCCGCTCGAGAAGAAGATCGCGACATGCGAATTTAGGATCCCCCTCGCTGACCTCAAGCTCAAGGGCCGATACCGCTTCCGCGCCATCCCTCTTGAGAGCTTCGGCAAGAAGGGCCGCCCTATCTGGTCCGATACCGTCCAGATTGCGTAAAATAGTTGCGCAGTGGGATGACATTACGGCATTTTTTTTGGTAATATATAGTCCAATAGGGAATTTTTCATGTGATATGTCGTTAATTTGAAAGAAACTATAGCTATGAACAATATGCTTCTTCGCGGTGCATTTGCCGCGGTGTTTTTGTCGTTTGCGCTGATTGGCGCCAAGGAGGCGCAGGCGTCGGTGTATGGAACTGGTGGAACTGAGACGTTGCTTTACAACGATGCCGTCGCTGTCCATACATTTACAAACAACGGAACATTCACGCTTCTCGACGCCATAGACGTTCGTATTCTCGTCGTCGGCGGTGGCGGCGGCGGTGGCGCAGAATGCGGTGGCGGCGGCGGTGGCGGCGGCGTGATAGAAAACGAGTCCTGCCACCTTGCGGCCGGAACCTACACGATAGTCATAGGAGCAGGTGGTCTTGGCGGCGCAGCAGGTGCCGATCGCGGCAACGGCATTGAGCGAGGCGGCAATGGTGGCGATACCATCGTTTCAAATGGCGTTGAAGAAATCTTCCGTGCCTATGGCGGCGGTGGTGGCGGCGGCTGGGCCTCTTTATACCGAAGCGGCGTAAACGGTGGTTGCGGCGGCGGGGCGGCGGCGCAGGGCATTGGTGGCAGTGCAATTGATCCCAGCCAGGGATATGGCGCGGGGGCGGCATCGAGCGCAGGCAATGGCCTTCCCTCTGGCGGCGGCGGGGCGGGCGCCGCTTCCAACTCGGCCGTAGGCACCAAGGGTGTCGGTTTTAGTGGCACGGGCGGCGTCGGCCGCGTGAGCGACATTTCCGGAACGTCGCAGATGTATGGCGCTGGCGGTGGCGGCGGAAACTATAGCTATAGCGACGCCGTCGCGCAGGCTTCAGGCGGCGATGGCATCGGCGGTTTTGGCATGGGCAACACGAATGCCCTTCAAGGCAACGAGAAAGGTCGCGACGGATATGGTGGTGGTGGCGGCGGCGGCAGCAACGCGCAGCCTTACATCGCAGCCGATGGTGGGTGCGGCACTGTCGTAATCCAACTCTCGAATGTTGCCGCTTCTTCTTCTGAAACGCCTGTATTCGGCATAGTCAACACAACCCCATACAGCGACAGGGTCGTTTTCGGTCTCGCCGTTTTAACGGCTGGATCCGAATCGCTCAACGGCAAGATGGATGTCGTCGTCCAGCTCGCTGACAGTGCGGACGCATGGGATTCGGATTTTTCCGGGACGGAGCAGGTTCTCGCGTCCAGAATCGAGACTGGCAGCTATTCCCTTTGCGCAATAGGACTTAACCCCCAGCATGCCTATTACGCGCGCATCGTTGTCAGCAACGATGTGGGAGGAACGTCTTTGTCTGAGATTGTCGCCTTCTCGACAGTTGCCCTTGATGAGGAAAGGTGGACAATGAGCGATCGTGCCAGCAAGAACGGGCTTTGGCAGTACATGTATAGAGACAGCGGCAACAACGATCTCGACATTGAGTTTGACGAATCTACCGACGGCATTACGGTGCAGGTCGGGACGATCGCAGCTGGGATTGCCACCCATAATGCAAGCGCAATCCATGGCTCCTCCTATACTGACGCAAATGGGATGACGTGGTTGGCTGGCCCATATATTTCCTACGCCTATATCGGCTATATGTGGATGAATGAGGCGACGACCTACAACTTTTTTGAATATCACTTCGACGGCGCCCGGTTTGAGATTGATGGTGTCAACGTTATTAGCAACGCCGTATACTCTCAGATTTCCACAGGGCAATACGTATGCACCTCCAGCGGCTGGCACCGTGTCCGTGCCTGGCTGACATCTCCCAGCGGATCGAATCTCGGCGTTCCTCCCAATTGGACGATCTCGTTTGGCTGGAATACAAACGGCGTCACACGCGTCTCGGGGACTCCGGGGTCGGACTGGATTCCATTTGAGAATACGGAGGACAATGTATTCCTGCGCACCGAGCCGCTGGGGCGTGATGTCGACATTTCGTCTTGGGCAATAAACGAATCTACGGCCACTTTTGACGCCCAGATCGGGGAGGGGGCACAGGCGACGGACCTCTACGCCGTGTGGGGTCCGTATCATGGAGGCAATACAACCAACGGATGGACGCATGTCGTGCGAGTGGAGGAGGCGGTAGGATTGTCAGAGACGAATTTCTCTTATACAGTCGCAGACATGTCCGACTTGCGGTATTTCCGCTTCGTCGCAATTGACGGCATGGGGCTCAATGCGTGGAGTCTCAGTCAGCTCGTCGATTTCTCCAATCCAATCGTCGCGGTCGCCGGCGTGACGCATGACGGAGATCGCGCAACGGTGTCAATACGCGTCGACTCCGTTGGTTCTGGCGATTTCTCGCTGCGGCTCCGCTGGGGCGGGAATGCGGATCTCTCCGGTGCGTCCGTAACTAATGTCATGTCGGCAGGAATCGGCACATACGACGTCACGATCCCAGTGGTCGCCGGCGCCACGACATGGTATCGCGTCGAGGCCGATACAACCGGTAGCGGAAGCGACGCCACCGCCATCGAATCCTTTACCACGCTTGCTGGCTCGAAACTTTCGTCCTCTTCAAGCGCACAGGTGAGTAACCACAGCATCACTTTCGTTGGGTCGCTGGCGACTCTCGGCGCGGGTGATACTACCGTAACGCTCTGGATGGGCGAAAGCGCCGACGCCCTTGTCGCCGATCCGAATCCCATTGCCGTTTCGACGGTAAATCCGTTCTACTTCCAGCGGCTCGTCCCAGGGACGCCCCGGGACGTATACTGGAAGTTCACGTGTTCCAACACGACGTCCAGCGGGGCTTCCTCGTGGGATGATGAGACGGCCGTTGGGAAAATCGCCACTACTGAAGAGAACGTCGAATACACATGGAAGTCCGATGTGTCCGAAGGCGAGTGGAAGGATGCGGACAACTGGACCAGCTCCGTCGAAGGCGTACTGGGATATCCTGCATACGTTGGTGCGTTCGCCAAGTTCCCTGACGGCGTCAACGCACGGGTGCATCTTTCTGGATACGTTGAGTCTCGCCTCAAACTACAGTATTCTCACGGCCATGTCACGCTTGTAGGAGACGACCCTGACACGTCCTATCTCTACACAGGCGACACTGTGTTGGCGGCGACGCTTCCCGGCTCGACGTTCACTGTTGAAAACGCGACTATAGCCGAATACGACAATTTCGACTACTCGCTTGGAGGAACATCGACGGAAAACTCGCGCATCATCGTGACGAACGGGGCCAGAATCTGTTTGGGCGGCGGCTGCATGGCCGTCCTGGGTTCGGGCTCCGGATTTACCGTTGGCCCCGGTTCGTCCGTGTGGTATGGCGATGACTCGGTCGCGCAGACGAACAAGACAGGCAGGACCGTGTCCAAATGGCGACTGCTCTTCGCGGCTTCCGGCGAGTCGCTTACGATAGATGACGGAATCTTTTCTGTTCGCAACCTATATGTGGCTGTCGCCGATCCTGATGCAGGGCAGACTTTCCGCATCCGTGGCCAAGGTGGCCAGCTGCGCGTCACCGGCGGCATATTCGGCGATTTCGCAAAGGATACCTCTCACAGGCGGGCTTACTTCCAGAAAGACCATCCGCTTACAAACGACGTTGACGTCGTCTTTGAGCCGGTTGGCGGGGCGTTTACCAACAATATTTCCTATGTTGCCAACGATGAGCAGGTTGTCGAGGCAGTTCCTCTCGTGTCTGTTTCCGATGTCGAGCGTGCTTTTGGCGAGATGGAGCTTCCAGAAAGCAATGCGAAAATCCGCCTTTCAATGGACAGGAAGTTCGTGGGTAGCAGGGTGCGCCAGCATCTTCTCCTGTGGAAGGGCGGCATTGACACGAACCATGTCGAGCTTGTCCAGGGCGATGGCTACGCGCTGTCATACACCTACGGATGGCCGTCAACCCTCGTCGCTCCCGAGACTGAAGGCGATGCACCGACTGGCGTTTGGACGGAATGCGACGGTAAGCCCGGCATTATCATTTTTGTTCGCTGACCACCCATCCATCCACGCGCCATCACCCCCACCGTTGTGGGGGTTGTGGGAAGTGGGTGACATGATGTACAATTTAACCATGAGGAATTGTGTTATGAAAAAACTGATTATTGTGGCTGCGGCGACGCTTGCGGCCATTGGTACTGCCGAGGCGAGAACGCCGAACTACAACGAGTCGAAGGTCGGATCGTATACGCTTGAAGATCCGCTGTCGTTTGCAGACGGACGCAAGCTTTCCAGCCCCGCGGAATGGCCGGCTCGCCGAGCCGAGATACTTGGCATATTCGCCAAGGAGATGTACGGCGTGGAACCGCCTGCGCCCGAAGCGGTCGTGACGGAACTCGTCGAGGAAGGTCCTACATTCGCAGGACTCGGCATACGCCGCCAGTACAGGATGTGGTTTAGGGCAGACAAGTCAGGGCCTTTCATCGACTGGCTGCTCGTCCTTCCTAACCGTCCTCAAGGCGACAACCCCACGAAGAAAGACGGAAAGGTAGTGTGCGAGAGTGCGGGCAAGGTCCCTGTCGTTATCATGCTCAACTACCGCGGCAACCAGACGGTTCTCGACGAAGACGAGGTGAAGCTGCCGGAAGGCGAGTGGCGCAAGCCGTCAAGCCAGTCCTCGCCCGAAGAGTCGGGAAATGGGGCGATGCGCGGCACCAGGGCGCGTTCCGTCATCCTGGCCGATGTGATCGCGGCGCGTGGCTACGCGCTTCTCACGGCTTGCTATGCGCAGGTCTCGCCAGATGTAGAAGTCACGAGAGGCAACCCCGAGGAGCTTGCCTACACGCGTATCTTCGAACTGTGGCCAAAGCGCGACGAAAGCCGCGACGACAACACGACGGCGCTTGGCGCGTGGGCGTGGGCGCTTTCGCGCGGCCTTGACCTCGCGGGGCGCATCCCCGAAATCGACGCGCGGCGCAACGTCGTCACTGGCTCTTCGCGGCTTGCAAAGGCGGCGCTGCTCGCGGCGGCGCGTGACGAGCGGTTTGCCGTCTGCGTAGCCAATCAGACTGGCGGCGGCGGCTGTCCGCTTGCGAAGCGCGATTTCGGCGAGAACGTCTCGACGGAGATGAGGTCGTTTCCGCACTGGTACTGCAAGGCCTACGCGAAATACGTGGACAACGAACAGGCGATGAAATTCGACCAGCATCTGCTGATCGCGGCAGTTGCGCCGCGCGCGTTGCTCATAGAGGGCTTCAACTCGGGATGGTTCGACACGAGGGGAGAGTATCTTGCCGCAAGGGCCGCTTCCCCCGTGTGGGAATTTCTCGGCAGGAAGGGCCTGCCCAAAGGCGAATTCCCGGCGAACTACGACACCTCGCTTGTTGGCGAGTCGCTTGGCTACGCAAGGCGCGGCGGCCAGCACGGGATCTCCGCGATCGACTGGATATGGACGCTCGACTTCGCCGACCGCGCGCTTGCCGCCGATGGCGCCACGCCGTCGCCTGACAGGTTGCAGCAGCTTTTCGATGAGCCCCCGCAGTCGCGTGGTGCGAATGCATGGTGGCACTGGCAGGGCGCGAACGTCACGAAGTCGGGGATAACACGCGACCTCGAGGCGATGAAGGACGCTGGCCTTTCTGGCGCGACGATCTTCAACATCCAGGACGTCGGCTGGGATTGCGAGGAGCGCATGACCACTCCGCTCTGCCCAGGCATGGAATACATGAACGACAAGTGGTGGGATCTTGTCTCGTTTGCCGCCTCCGAGGCGAAACGGCTTGGGCTCGAGCTCGGCATCCACAACTGCCCCGGTTACTCCACTTCCGGTGGCCCGTGGATTACCCCCGAGCTTGGCATGAAGAAGCTCGTCTGGGCGAAGGGCGACGCGCAGCCAGAGACTAAGCTTGGCTTCTACCGCGACATCGCGCGGGTCAAGACGAAGGACGGCGTCTACCGCTTTGGCTACACGTGCACCGGCAAGAACACTCATCCCTCGCCGCCCGAGGTTGAGGCGGGCTCTCTCGAAGCCGACAAGATGAGCGCAAAGGCCGTTGGAATCCACATCGATAATCTTCTCAATGGGCTCGCCGCCCACGGAATAACCGCGTCCAATCCCGGGCTTTCGTTTATCTTGATGGACAGCTACGAGGCGGGCGATGCTAACTGGACCGACGACTTCGCGCAGGAGTTCACGAAGCGCCGTGGCTACGACCCTGTGCCGTTCTTGCCGGTAATTGCCAAGCTCGGCACCGATTTCGGCCCAGAGCGCGAAGAGCAGTTCCGTCGCGACTTCGAACGCACCAAGAACGAGTTGCAGACTGAACGCCACTACCGGCTTTTCATGGAGCGGATCAATGCTGCCGGCTTCGAGTTCCACCTTGAGCCGTATTCGGGGCCTTTCGACTCGTACGAGGCGACGCAGTTCTGCGACGTGCCGATGACAGAGTTCTGGGTCGGAACTCCGTTCTGGGCGAAAGAACCGGCGAAGGGCGGCGCGTGCTGGTTCGCAGGCCCTATTGCCCGCGCCCTCGGCCGCAATATCACCGGCGCGGAGTCCTTCACTGGCTATCCGATCGACGATCCTTTCGCGATTACGCCGCGTGACCTCAAGATTCCGCTCGACGCGACGCTCGCGCGCGGCGTGAACCGCCTTTCGCTCCACCACTGGGAGCACCAGCCGCTCGGCGCGAACGCGCGTCCTGGCTACTCTATGGGGCCGTGGGGAACGCACTTCGGCGAGAACCAGACTTGGCACGAGCCGGCGAAGGGCTTCTACCGCTACATCCAGCGTTGCCAGGCGCTTCTCCAGGAAGGCGAGATGCGCTGCGATGCGCTTGGGCTTTCCTTCAACGACGAGGATGGCACCGATACGCTGCCGCTCAGCAACTTCATGACGAACACGGCGGTGACGGCAAGTGGGAAGCTCCGCGTCAAGTCGTCTGGTCGCGAATACTCTCTTCTCTTCTTCGAGCCGGGCGCGGCAAAGCGCTTTGAGGCCAACACTTCTTGGGATGCTGTCGAGAAGAAGTGCTTCGACCTCGTGCGTGAATACGCAAAGAAGGGTCTCAAGGTTGGGCCGATGTCCGAGCGGACGAAATATTTTGAAATCGCGGAAGGCGATCGCGAGGGCGTGATGGCTTCGTGTCGCAAGTCTGGCGATGCGGCTTTCTTCTTTGTCGCGAACACGACTGACAATCCGAAGAAGTTCACGGCGAACTTCCGCCAGATTGAAGGACGCAACTTCCAGCCCGAAATCTGGAATCCCGAGACCGGAGAGAAACGGTGCATCGGCGACTGGATTACGAAGGACGGCGTGACGCCGGTCCAGCTCTCGCTTGCGGCGGAAGAATCCGTATTCGTCGTATTCCGCAAAGACGACGGCAATAGGTTCTACCGGCGTATACTGCCTCTCGTCGAGACCGAACACGACGTGAAAGGGCCTTGGACACTTTGCTTTGACGCGGGCGGCGGTGCACCGGAGAACGCGCAGACGCTTCCCGCGCTCAAGTCGTGGACTGATTTTGCTGAACCTGGAATTCGCTACTACTCGGGAACGGCTACTTACGAGACGACGCTCGATGTTCCGGAGACATGCGATGCGATTGATCTTGGTGACGTGCGCGACGTGGCGGAGGTGTTTCTCGACGGAGAGTTTATCGGTGCGCTTTGGCACGCACCATACCGCATCGAACTGCCGCGGAAACTGAAGCCTGGCCGCCATGCGCTCAAGGTGCGCGTGACGAATGCCTGGACGAACCGGCTCATCGGCGACGAAAAGGAGCCGGACGACTGCGTTCTCTCTAAGAAAATGCTTGGCTTTGGAGTGCAGATGGTCCAGAGCGAAGGCGTAAAGCGCGACATTCCGCATGGCCGCGCCGTGCTCGCCATACCAGAGGAGGTCCGCACGAACAAGCCGCGCAAGGTCGCGCGATACGCATTCAGCTCGTGGCGCTACATCCTCTCCGACAAAGATCTCCGTCCGGCCGGGCTTCTCGGCCAAGTCAAGCTCATCACAAGAAAGGAGGCAAAATGAAACACGCTTCGAAACTCGCCTTCGCCGCGATTGCGGCGGCAGTCGCTGCATTCTCTGCGCGTGCGGAGGACACGATTGACATAACGGAGGACTGGCAGATTTCGGCCGTGAAGGCGGCGGGAAACGCCGATAAGTCGAAGCCGCTTCCAGAGGGCGGCGAATGGAAGCCGGGAAAGCTCTCGGGCAAGATTCCTCTCGCCAACGGCGCGAAGGGCGGCAACTCGTTTGAAGGCGACTACAACGCCTGGTATCGCAAGACGGTAGACGTTCCTGCGGATTGGAAGGGGAGCAGCGTCCGATACGAGCAGCAGTTAAACTGGTGCTCTGCCGTCGTGTTCGTAAACGGCAAGCGTGCCGGCGTCGCGCACTTCCCCGACGGAGCCGTTGAGCTCGCGCCATTTCTCAAGTTCGGCGGCTCGAACGAAATAAAAATCTTTGCCACGAACAGGGGATATGGAACTGGCGAGAATGGCGTCGTGTATCGCGGACGCGGCGACTGGGGGCGCGGCTTCGGGGCTGACCACTTCTGGCGCAAGGCGTCGCTCGTCCGCCGGTCTGCGGCGTTTGTAGACGACGTGTACGCGATTCCTTCGTGGCGCGAAAAGAAGCTCACGACCGTAGTCGAGGCGGAATCGCTGTCGGACGGAAAGGCAGAGATCGAGATCGTCGTCGCCCACGAGAACGGCAAGGTCGCCGTTTCGAAGAAGACCGAGGTCAAGCTCAAGCGTGGCTCAAACGCGGTCGATGTCGAGATTCCCTTCAAGGACGCCGAGCCGTGGGAGTTGGTGCCGGGGGCGAAACTCTACACATGCAAGGCCAACATGCGCTTCTCTGGCGCGTCGTGCGACGACAGGCGCGGCAAGT
>Ga0310786_10004804_pt1 | contig 18626 bp, 19 predicted proteins | sample AusTroGonzalo_MG_FD_203881 | JGI IMG/M metagenome (GOLD analysis project Ga0310786, IMG submission 203881) | Bovine rumen microbial communities from tropical cattle in Woodstock, Queensland, Australia - Gonzalo_03 (v2) (version 2) | ecosystem: Host-associated > Mammals > Digestive system >... | reverse complement strand
CATTAGCTTGTCGGGGGACAAAGTTAAGGAAAAATGAAACTGAAATAGTACTTTCAGCAGATTTATTTTCAATAAACATGAAAAAAAGATGAAAAAAAGGTGTCATCTGTGCTATTCGTAGCTGAAAATCCCTATCTTTGTCCCGTTGAAACGCATCGTATGAAGCAAATCAGACCTTTTTTGCTATTTATTTTTTCATTGTTGATGCTGTTGTCTGTTCGTGGAGTGGCACAGACGACACAGAAACCCACGACCCTTGAGGGGTGGGCCGACCGTTTGGCGCGCTTTGGGAAAGCCATTCCACAGGAGAAGGTCTTCGTGCAGTTGGACAATACGTGCTACTTCTTAGGTGACACAATATGGTATGCCGCCTTCACACGTCGTACCGACCGCAACCTGCCTTCCAACGTTAGCCGTATTCTCTACGTGGAACTGCTGAATCAGGATGGCTTCTTGATGGAACGGCAACTGGTGGAGATGCGTCAGGGGCGGGGACACGGCAACTTTGTGTTGGCCGACACGCTCTATGCCGGCTACTATGAGTTGCGTGCCTATACCCGCTGGCAACTTAACTGGGGCATCACCGAGAAAGAGCATACTTCCGAGGCCGAGGCTTGGTTCTTCAACAAGGATATGGCTAAGGAGTTCTACCGCGACTACGATAAGCTCTATTCCCGTGTTTTTCCCGTCTATGACAAGCCACAGGAACCGGGGGAATACTACCGCGATATGACTACGCGTCCTCTGCGACGCTACTATAAGAGTGGGGCAGAGGCTCCGCAGTTGCAGCTTTCCTTGTTCCCCGAGGGCGGTCAGCTAGTGGCGGGTGCTCCGTGTCGTGTGGCGTTTGAGGCTGCCACTGAGAATGGCGAGGCGTGCGAAGGGAACCTTCGAATGAATGAAAAATCAAAAATGAAGAATGAGAAGGGGGAAGACATAAATGAAACTCCTGCAATCAACCGTGGGCGTGGTATGTTCACCTTCACCCCAGACCCTGGACAGGAATATGAATTCACTTTCACAGATAAGGACGGACGTACGGCCAAGGCGAGGTTGCCAAAGGCTGAATCGGATGGTGTGGCGCTGCATGTAGAGCGACAGGGTGACGAATGGAACATTCAGATTCAAGCTGTTGGTGAGGCAGCTGCGAAGCCTTTAGGCCTTACTATCATGCATGAGGGAGTGACAAAGTTCTTTGAGCAAATGAATGATGCAGAGTCATCTTCCTCTTCATCCTTCACTTTTCATTATTCGTTAGAGTCTTTGTCATCCGGTGTTCACCAAGTCACCGTCTTCGATGCTGACGGCCGTGTATGGGCCGACCGTCTGTTCTTCGTCACAAAGCCGGAAATTCTGCATTCAACGCTCACTGTTAGCGGCCTGAAGGACGAATACCGGCCTTTCGAGGAGGTGAACCTTTTAGTGGAGGCGAAGCCGAATATTCTTCATTCTTCATCCTCCACTTCTCATTCGGAGACGAAGCCGATTGTATCCCTCGCTGTGCGCGATGCCGGCACTCAGGATTACACTTACGACACCAGCAACATCCTCACAGAGATGCTATTGTCTTCTGAAATCAAGGGCTTTGTTCCCAATGCCTCTTATTTCTTTGAGACCGACGATGAGGAGCATCGCACAGCCCTTGACTTGCTTATGATGACGCAGGGCTGGCGCCGCTTCAACTGGTACGAGATGGCAACCCCGGGAGCCTTTGAACTGTCGCAGCCAGCCGAGTCGCTGACACAGGTGCTGCGCGGAAAAGTGATGAACTATACGTCTCGTGAATGGCAGGACGAAGTTCGTGCCATTGATGATTCTTGTCCTCTGCCTTATCAGATGGAGAAAAGTATCATGAATGCACAGCCTACAGCTGGGAAGCCCGTGGAACAGGCGTTCCGTGACAGTATGCGTAATGCCACTGATGGCCTTTCCACGGAAGATAAATATACAGGACTTGGACAAGCCGAGATTTTCGAGACCATTATTGCACAGTCCTATGCTCATGAGATGTCCGGTGTGCCATCTGGCAGCTATCGGATGCGAGGCACTATTGCCTCGGCACGCTTCAATGCCAAGGAAAATGCTTTGAACCACGAGATGCGTGTTCATGCTGAATTTGTGCAGGACGGCAGCGATCCTGTCATTGGTGACATCACGACGAAGAATGGCAACTTCACGATTCAGGCTCCCCGCTTCGATGGTTACTGTATCTTCTTCCTGGCAGCCTCAGATACAGCCAAGTGGAAAGCTAAGGATTCCCACTTGTGGATTAGCATGAACGAACAGGATGACCCGGAGTTCTACTTGCGCATACAATGGCCCTATCCTAATTTTGTGAAGCCCTATGACCATTATCAGATGAGTTTCCGTCCGATAGCTGAGACAGGTCGGCAACCTTCTATCTTCGATCCTACTAACTTTGAGACACAGATGCAGACCGTCACTGTGCGTGCCAGTCACGGAGGCTTGCGTCGCCTGGACCCCTCGAAGCCGGCGTTTACAGAGGATGCATATGAGGCTTATAACCGCGCGTGCGATGCAGGCCTCATGGAAGGACGCTTCCTTGGACGTTTCCACTATCTGAACAGTGTAGCACGCCTGTATCTGGGCGACATGAACACGCTCAATGCCTACTTGCTGGAACCCCGTTATGACGGAGCAAATATCTCGTTAAACCGTTCAGCACAGATCATCAACCATTATAACCTGCTCACAAATCTCCAGCGTGTAAAGCTCTACACCGATTATAATCCACGCACCGGAGGTGATCCTCGCGCCATAGAAGATAATGTTGAACGTGTGTGCTTAGATCTCGAAGCCATTCCCAACGAAGGTCAGCGTGTCACCTATCGTGACCGCCGTTATGTGCTGCAGGGATTCAGCATCGCCGATGACTTCTACCATCCTGACTACCGCCGCACACCACCGGCCGAGGGACAGAAGGACTATCGTCGCACACTTTATTGGGATCCCGCTGTGCAACTCGACGAGAACGGGCAAGCTGCCGTCAGTTTCTTCACTGGCAGTCGCGCCGCCTCCATCATCGTCAACGCCAACGGTCAAGCCTCCGACGGCACACTATTGACTACTCCATAATAAATTCCAATTAACTCATAAAAACCTAAAGAAACAATGGACCAAAAACTTCTTTCCATCGTTGACCAGTTTGCCATCAGTGGCGTGGTCGCAGAAATCAAACCCTTAGGCGAGGGCCTCATTAATGACACACTTCTCGTGAAAACCGCTCAGACCGAGGCTCCCAACTACGTGCTTCAGCGCGTAAACACCAATGTCTTCCCTGACGTTGATATGCTGATGAACAATATCCGTGCCGTCACGGGTCATATCCGTCAGAAATTACAGACAGCAGGCGAGGCAGATATCGACCGTAAGGTGCTCACGTTTGTGCCTCTGAAGAAGGATCCCTCCAAGCTCTATACCACGGTCGATGGTGAGCCGTGGCGACTGATGGTGTTCATCAACGACGCAATCACCAAGCAGGCTGTGAATCCGGAATCCAGTGAGGCTGCCGGTGAGGCTTTCGGTAAGTTCCAGGCTATGCTGGCCGATATCCCCGTGCAGTTGGGCGAGACCATCAAGGAGTTCCGCATCCGCCAGCTCAAGGAGGTGATCGCCGCTGATCCCGCCGGACGTGTAGCCAGTGTGCAGCCCATCATTGATGAACTGCTCAGCTATGCCGATGAGATGACCGTTGCCGAGCGTCTTGGCCGTGAGGGCAAGCTGCCCAAGCGCATCTGCCACTGCGACACCAAAGTCAATAATATGATGTTCGACAAGAACGACCAGGTCCTCTGCGTCATCGACCTTGACACTGTGATGCCAAACTTTATCTTCTCCGACTACGGCGACTTCCTGCGCACGGCAGCTAACTTCACCGCAGAGGATGATCCCGATCTCTCCAAGGTTGGTTTCAATATGGAGATTTTCAAGGCCTTCACTCGTGGCTACCTGCGCTCTGCCAAGAGCTTCCTCACGCCACTGGAGAAGGAGATGCTTCCCTATGCAGCCACCCTCTTCCCCTATATGCAGGCCGTGCGTTTCCTCTGGGACTACATCAGTGGTGACAAGTACTGGAAGTGCAAATATCCAGAGCACAACCTTGACCGCGTCAAGAATCAGCTTGCCCTCTTCAAGAGCGCCTATGCCCTGAAGGATGAGATGGCCAAGTTCATTGCAGAACAATCATAACAACCCATGTCCGAATCTATTGAAAGAACTTCTCTCGGTGGGCTCATCCGCCGTTATGTCAGTGCCAGTGCTCTGTTGATTGGAGCCACTGTGCTGGCTCTCGTCTTTGCCAATCTCCCTGCTACCCGCGAGGGGTATGCCTGGCTGTGGCAGCAGGAGGTCTCGCTAAGCATCGGCAATTTCAACGTCTTTAGCCACGGTGGCCATGCTCTGACGCTGATGGACTTCATCAACGATTTCCTGATGTTCTTCTTCTTCCTGAGCGTAGGCCTTGAAATCAAGCGCGAGATTCTCTGTGGAGAGCTGAGCAGCAAGCAGAAGGCCCTGCTGCCCGTCATCGGTGCCTGCGGCGGTATGATTATGCCAGTCATTGTCTTCTTTGCCGTATGTCTGGGTCATCCGCTCATGGAGCGTGGCTGTGCCATCCCAATGGCAACGGATATCGCCTTCTCGCTCGGCGTGCTGTCTATGTTCGGCAAGCGCGTGCCCGTGGGGCTGAAGATCTTCTTGGCGGCACTCGCCGTGGCCGACGACCTCGGTGGCATCATCGTCATCGCCCTCTTCTATAGTCACGGTCTGTCCTGGCCCTATCTCCTGGGTGCTGCCGCCATCGTGGCCATTCTATTGGTGGGCAATAAGCGTGGCATACGCGTGAAGTCGTTCTATATGTCGCTTGGCCTGGTGCTCTGGTTCATGGTTCTCAACTCAGGCATCCACGCGACCATCGCCGGCGTCGTCCTCGCCTTCTGTATCCCAGCCACGCTCAGTAAAGGCACTCGCTATTATCTGGAGCATATCCGTGACTGCGTGAATGAATACCCCGATATCGATGTTACTGAAGCCGACCGCAAGAAGGCAATGGTCCTCTCCAAGGACGAGATTCAGGGCCTTCGTCGCATAGAGAGCGCTGCCGACCAGCTCATCTCTCCATTGCAGGACATCGAGGACCAGCTTGCTATGCCCATCAACTTCTCCGTTATCCCCCTCTTCGCCTTTGCAAATGCGGGTGTGGATTTCACGGACCTCTCCTTCATGAGCCTGTTCCACGGTGTAGCCCTCGGCGTGTTCCTTGGCCTGCTCGTCGGTAAGTTTGCCGGTGTCCTCAGTTTCTCCTGGATCAGCATCAAGTTCGGCTTCTGTCAGATGCCGGCTGGTGCCAACTGGAGGTCATTGGCCAGCGTATGTATGATCTGCGGCATCGGCTTCACGGTGTCCATGTTCATCGCTGCCCTGAGCTATCCGGCACATCTGGGTGCTGAAGCCGCCGAAATGCTGAACGAGGCTAAGCTCGGCATTCTCTGTGGCACACTGGCTTCGGCGCTTGTCGGTGTCTTCCTCCTCAACCTGACACTCCCGAAAGGAGTTCAGGACGAAGAAGCATAAAGGTTACAGAAAGATTGTCTCTACATTACGCCACAACTGTTCCCGTAAGGCAGCAGTTGTGGTTTTTCTTTGTTGTGCCACCTGCTCGTAGAGTGGAGCTATAGGCTCGGGCTGGTCGTCTGTTTCCAGGAATAAACGCTCAAGGGGACAGGCGCGGAGGCTTTCGGTATTGTGATGAAGTCCGAAACTCACGTAAAAGCCATGTGCAATCAACTGCTCTAATAGCTGAGGCTTTCCGCGAAAACCATGAAAAATCCATGGCTGGCGTGTGCCATGCTTCAATCGTAATACATCATCGATAGCCCTCACACAATGAAGCACCAACGGTCGATGCCACTCTTCGCTGAGAGCTATCTGTGCCTCGAAGGCTGCCAGTTGACGCTCATAGGGAGTTGCGCAGACGCGGTCAAGACCACATTCACCAACAAGGAAACGTGTGCCGGAATCTACTCCTTGTACCATCTCCGCCAAATCCTCTTGCCATCTGTCTGTCAGATGCCATGGATGCAGCCCCGAGGAGGGTATGGTCTCTTCCCCTTCCGCCAGCGGATGATGCGTGTGGAAATTCAGATAAGCTCCCGAATGATTCATGTGTCAAAAATGAAACTTCTCCGGCACCGGATCATAGCCATAGCCGCCCCAGGGATGACAACGGAGGATCCTGCGAATGGCCAGATACAGTCCCTTCAATGCGCCGTGACGCTGAATAGCCTCCACCGCATACTGCGAACAAGTGGGCGTGAAGCGACAAGAGGGAGGTGTCAGCGGGCTTATACACCGTTGATAGAAGCGAATGGGCAGGATGAGGAGTTGTCGGAGCATTTTTCTGGATTAATGATTAAAGATTAGAGATTAGAGATTAAAGATTACTATAGATTACGGATTTTTCAACTTTCAACTATCAACTTTCAACTATCAACTCTCAACTGTTCCCTGTTCCCTGATGCGGTGCAAGAGGTTCTTGACTTTGCGGTGCACGATGTCTGATGACTGTGGTTCATCGGCAAGCCAGATGAATGCCAGATGATAGTGACGCGGGCTGTCGGCGAGGATACCGCGGTTGAGGCGCCAGGCCTCTCGCACCTGCCGCTTGGCGCGGTTGCGATCCACGGCGTGCTTGAAATGACGCTTCGACACAGAGACGAGCATCTGCGTACACGGTTCTTCGACCTCCCTGAAAACAACACGGAGCGGAAAAGCCGAGAATGCTCGGTTTCCGCCCGCGAAGAGTGCTTCAATGGCCTTGCGGCTACAGAGGCGCTCGCTCTTCGGGAAAGTATTTCCCTCAGGGGTCATTTCTTTTTCTTGTTTTGCTCCTCGATATAGGCAGCAAGAGCGGCTGTAATGCTGGGGTAGCGGGGCGTGGGAGCCTCTAGGTCGAGGCGTAGCCCGGCATCCTTGACAGCCTGAGCCGTCGTGGGTCCAAAGGTGGCAATCACCATCTCTCCCTGCTGGAAGTCGGGATAGTTCTTCAGCAGGCTCTGTACACCGCTGGGGCTGAAGAACACGAGCATATCATAGTCAAAGGGCTCGTCGTTGCGGAAGTCATTCGCCACGGTGCGGTACATGACGCCCTCGGTGTGATGAAGCTTCTTGGAATCGAGCAATGTCTTGATTTCCTCATTGTGGACATCGCTCTGCGGCACAAAATAGCGTTCATTCTTGTGCTTGACCATTGCGGGCAGAAGATCGGATATCTTACCCGTGGCGCCGAAGAACACCTTACGCTTGCGATACTGGACATATTTCTGAATGTAGAGCGCCACTTGCTCCGTGATGCAGAAATACTTCATGGTGTCGGGGATGTTGAAGCGCAGTTCCTTGGCCAGTTGGAAGAAATGGTCAATGGCATGACGCGAGGTGAAAATCACCGCGGTGTAATCAGACAGGGAAATCTTCTGTTCGCGGAACTCGCGCGAAGAGAGGCCTTCAACCTTGATAAAAGGGCGGAATACGAAGTCCACGCCAAGGCGCTCGGCGATGTCGAAATATGGTGACTTTTCAGAAGAGGGCTTGGGTTGTGAAACCAGAATCTTCTTAATCATCGGTAGTTCTTCCTTTAACTTATATGATCGTCAAACTATGTATTATTTCACTGAAAAAAGTCCACAGAACGAGCAGTGGAACGATTTCGAGCGCGCAAAGGTACACAAAAAGTTGCGGAACACCATATATTTTTCCGAAAAAGGTGGAAAAACACTTTAAAAGAAGCATCATTTTGGCCGTCAGGAGCACAATACCCCCCGTATAAAGCACCCATTGCGGGTCAGGAAGCACATAAACGAAGAGAAGCAGGACGGGGAACAGCAGATAGCTCTCTACGGTGAAGAGGAAGGCATACTGGTTGCGCCACAGACGGATCTGTGTAGAATCAAAAAAGACGGAATGGACGAACTTGTACAACAGTTGCTTCAGGACAAGGAACGATGCACAGACGAGTATCAACAAGCCTATCAGTTGCCACGTGGACCACACACTGGTGAACACCACCTGTTTATAGGTGAAGGCGTAAGTCATCAAGGCCATCTGGATGCAGGCAAAGAGAGCCACCAGTATGCGCACGCCCTCCTTGTTGCTACTGTCTCCACCCTCGCGGTTCATGGAGTGGATGGGGAAGAAAAAATTGCTGACCTCATCGCGGAACGAGGGCTTGCGCCACCGTTTGATGACCATCAGCAGCACGAGACTGCAGAGCAGGGCTACGGCCATTCCATCAGAGCGGCCCGGTGTGAATGCCAAAGCCCGGCTTTCAAGTCCGCCGTGTCCGCTGGCGGGCACTTCCGTTGTGGGGCGCAAGAGCCATTCGCGTCCTACCCACAGACTGTCTTCGGCAGCCACGTGCCGATAGAAGAGGGGAATGTCAGATGGCTGCGAACTTACGAACATTGGGATCCCAGAGAGGCGTGGAAAGAACCAGGTCAATAGCTTCAGCAGGTGTCTCGGCCACGCGCCAGATCAAGGCGTGGCGCTCGCCCATGAAATGTTCGTCGATGCCGCGCTGGAGCTGTTGGAGTAGCGGGTCGTAGTAGCCGCGTGTGTTCAGGATGACGATGGGCTTCAAGTAGAGGCCGAGCTGCTTCCAGGTGATAACCTCCATCAGCTCCTCCAGTGTCCCACAGCCGCCCGGCAGCGCGATGCAGCCGTCGTTCATATTGGCGATTGTCTGTTTGCGCTCGTGCATATCGCGGGTTTCGATGAGGCGGCTGAGGCCTTTGTGGTGCCAGCCTTGCTCCACCATGAAGGTGGGGATGACCCCCGTCACCTCGCCCCCTTCGGCCAGGCAGGCATCGCTTGTGGCTGCCATCAGCCCCATATTCCCGGCTCCGTTGATGAGGCCGATGCCTCGGCGACCCATCTCCTGTCCCAGTTGGCGGGCAGCCTCGAAGAAGTCAGGATGAATCTTAGTACTGGAAGCACAATAGACAGCTATTCTCATAGAATTCCGAAAACCTCTTTAATACGATCTACATAATCCAGTTTCTCCCACGTGAAGAGCTCCACTTCTACGCTCACGGGACCCTCATAGTGGCTATGGAAGGTCTTGGTGATCACCTGAGGCTCACGTCCCATGTGACCGTAGGCGGCTGTCTCCTCATAAATGGGCGCGCGCAGCTTCAGACGATCCTCAATGGCACGGGGGCGCAGGTCGAAGACCTGTCTGATCTTGCGGGCTATCTCGCCGTCGCTCTCGCGCACGTGTCCTTTACCATAGGTGTCCACGAAAATGCTCACGGGCTCTGCCACGCCAATAGCATAGCTGAGCTGCACCAGCATCTCATCGGCCACGCCTGCTGCCACCATATTCTTGGCGATATGACGGGCGGCATAGGCTGCGGAACGATCCACCTTCGAGGGGTCTTTGCCTGAGAAAGCACCACCACCGTGGGCGCCCTTGCCGCCGTAAGTGTCAACGATGATCTTACGGCCTGTCAGACCTGTGTCGCCGTGGGGACCGCCGATGACGAACTTACCTGTCGGGTTGACATGGTAGGTGATGTGGTCATCGAAAAGCGCCCGCACTTCGCGGCTTGGAATCTCGTCGATGACGCGGGGCATCAGCACCTGCTTCACATCCCGTCGGATGATATCCAGCATCTGCTGGTCGGCCTTGGCCTGGTCGCCGTCGAGCGGTTGGATGAAGTCGTCGTGCTGGGTGGAGACCACAATCGTATCCACGCGAACGGGACGGCCGTCGTCACCATATTCTATGGTCACCTGACTCTTGGCATCGGGACGCAGATAGGTCATCTCGCTGCCCTCGCGGCGGATGGCTGCCAGCACGCGCAGGATGCGGTGGGAGAGGTCGAGAGCCAACGGCATATACGTGGGTGTCTCGTTAGTGGCATAGCCGAACATCATACCTTGGTCGCCGGCACCCTGGTCCATAGGATCAAGACGCTCCACACCTCGGTTGATGTCGGGACTCTGTTCATGGATGGCAGAGAAGACACCGCAAGAATTGGCTTCGAACATGTACTCTGCCTTCGTATAGCCGATGCGGCGGATGGTCTGTCGTGCTATCTCGGGCAGGTCCACATAAGCGCGGCTCTTCACCTCGCCTGCCAGTACCACCTGACCAGTAGTAACGAGTGTCTCACATGCCACCTTCGACTGCGGGTCAAAGGCCAGCAGATGATCTAGCACAGCATCACTGATTTGATCGGCCACCTTATCGGGATGGCCTTCGGAAACGGATTCTGAAGTAAATAAATAACCCATTCTCTTTGAAAATTTTACAATTTACAACTTACAATTTGTGAAAGAATGGGATGTCATTGGGAAACTCATGCCTCCAACCGCACACGGTTGGTTTTTAGCATTTTTTACTGTGGTTGCAAGCAGCCCAAATCTATCCACATTGAAATTTCGAGTGCAAAGGTAGGCATTTTCTCCCAACTCACCAAGTGAAAGCTGATTTTTCGTGGTGTTAAAGACACATATTGGCAGGCCAGTTGACCAAATAGACGGTTTCGGTGGCGCGTGTCAGCGCCGTGTATAACCAGCGGAAATAGTCGGGTGACAGCTGTTCGTCGGTGATGTAGCCTTGGTCGATGAACACGCGTTGCCATTGTCCACCCTGGGCCTTGTGACAGGTGACGGCGTAGGCATATTTGATTTGCAGGGCATTGAAGAAGGGGTCTTCCTTGACCGCTTTCAGACGGTCGCTCTTGTTGAGCAACTCGGGATAATCTTCCCAGACGCTATGGAAGAGAGCCTCTTGCTGCTGGCGTGTCAGTGCCGGTGCCTCGCTGGCCAGGGTGTCGAGGATAATGGTTGCATCCACTTCCATATCATCATAGTCGGGGAACGAGAGCGTCGCGTCGGCAAAGCGGAACCCGTGTACCTCACGTTCGTTGTGGAAGCGCTCGATAACCGCTGTATCGCCGTTGGCGATGAAGTCCATTTGTGTCGTGTCAGGCTCCTCGGTCAGCTGCGGCTTCACCCAGTGGTAGTTGTTCTTGACCACCATCACCTGGTCGCCTCTGCTGAGCTCAGTGTCGTAATCGAGGATCCGCGCGCGTATGCCTTGATTGTAAATGTTTGCGCGCGCGTTGGAACGTGTGACCACAATGGTTTGATCCTGTCCGCATTGGTAGTAAGACTGCTCCAGGGCTTCGATGAGTTCGTCGCCCGGCATGACGAGGATATCGGGGAAGCCGTTCACGCGCAGCTTGGGGAACGCCCACACCTCCTCGTTGACAAGCAGCTGACGCAGCTGGGTAGCGTTCCAGAGAATACCCGAGTCGGATAGTTGGCGTACTACTTGCGTGAGTGTAATCTGATGCACGTGTAGCCCATAGCTGGCCAGTATCTCTGTCTCCAGCGCTGGGCTCAGTTCTTCGCCCACGGGTGGCAGCTGGGCTGTGTCGCCGACAAGCATCAGTCGGCAGCCTTCGCCGGAATATACGAACTGAATCAGGTCATCCAGCAGACGGCCTGTGCCGAAGGTGTTGCCGCTCAGCCCCTCATTGCTGATCATCGAGGCTTCATCGACAATGAAGAGCGTGTCTTTCTGCAGGTTGATGTTCTGCTGAAAATCCGTCATAGTACCTGTGAAGGTCTTTTGGCGGTAGATTCTCTTATGAATGGTGTAGGCGTTGTGGTGGGCGTGCAGATTGAAAACCTTGGCCGCACGACCCGTCGGAGCCATGAGCACCGTGCGCTGCTTCAGCGCGTCCAACGACTGCACCAAAGCCCCTACGAGCGAGGTTTTTCCCGTGCCTGCATAGCCCTTGAGCAAGAACACACTCTCGCTGTTGCGCTCAAAAATGAATTCTGCCATCATTTCTGCCGCTTTTTCTTGCTCTGGAGTGGGCTGAAAGCCGAAATTATCGAGGATAAAACCTCTCATTTGCTCTTTTATTGTCATTCAGAGTGAAAAAAATCAATGAAGATGCTTCGTATTCAAATTATTCTTGCTACTTTTGCGATGCAAATATAAACAAAAAGCTTCAAATACAACTCATGAAAAAGATTTTTAACGCGCTTTTGGCGCTTTGTGTGGTTGGCCTGTTGTTTATCTGCTGGCGCAGTATTCAGGACGACATCGATTTCCAGAAGGAAGTGACAGTTCGTGAAAACGCAGTCAAGGCTCGCTTGCTCCAGATTCGTGCCGCTCAGGAGGAGTACAAGCTCCAGAGCCCCGAGTTGGCATACTGCGACAGTCTGTGGAAGCTGGTGGAATTTGTGCGTAATGGTCGCATTCCTAAGATTGTGAAGGAAGGCGTGCTCTCCGACGAGCAGATGGAGAAGGGGCTCACCGAGACGAAGGCCGCTGCCATCGTCAACAGCGGCGACGCTGCCGCCATCGCTGCCAACGGCCTGCAAGGCTTCCGCCGCGACACCACGTGGGTTGTGCTCTCCGACTCCCTCTTCGGCGAGGGCTTCGATGCCGACTCCCTCCGCTATATTCCTTATGCTGAGGGCGACACCTTTGAGCTTACCACCTTCCTCACCATCACCCGCTCCGGCACAACACAGTATGTCATGGAGTGCTGCGCTCCCGACGTGTCCTTCCTCAAGAACATGGGACGCAACGGTGACCGCCTGATTGTCAACCGCCGTCAGCTGGCTGATGATATGGGCAACTACCCGGGTCTGAAGATTGGTGATCTCAACAACTGGAACAACAATGCCGGCAACTGGGAATAAACCCTATCACCCCCTAAGTCTATCCATCCGCATTCATGCGGATGGATTCTCTTTTTTCGTCTGTGACCCTCAGTCAAGTAGTCTTGTGCGCGGTGAGCATTTTCGCCGTGCGGAGAGCGTGTCGCTGGCACAGCAGCTGACGCAGGAGCTGTGCCGGCCGGACTATTTCAACCGCCAGATGGATCAGGCCTATGTCCTCATCTGCTCCCCATCCGTTCATGTGCCGCTCGAGGGCTTCCGGCGCGACGAGGCAGCAGCACTCTACAGCTTCACCATCGCCGATACAGATTTGGAAGCCGTGCGCGTGGCCTACACGATTCAGCCTCAGCTGGAGTCGGTGGAACTGTATGCCATCCCGCGCGATGTCGAGGATGCCATCCTCCAATTCTTCCCCACAGCACGTTTCTTCGCTTCCCGTGCGATGCTCATGGAACGCTTGCTGCACTTCGACGAGGATGCTGACGAAGCCTGCCGTCGCCTGTTTATGGTGCCGGAGGCTCACGGCTTCTCACTCATTGCCTTCGCTGAGGGCCGTCTGCTGTTCGCCAACACATTCGTTGCCGAGACATCCCCCGACACCCTTTATTTCGTGCTGAACACGTGGCAGACGCTGGGCTTCGACACCCTGAACGACCATCTCGTCATCTGCACCTCCGCAGATATCCAGGAGCAGCGACGTGCGTTGGAGGAGTACCTTATGCACATCGATGTGGTGACTGATCCGGACCTCTTCCCCCTCGTCCCTTTGGCCAAGGAGAAGGAAGTCCCCTCCGACCTCAAAGCACTCCTCCTCAACAGACTCTAACCCTCTGATCATTCTTTCACCACAGGTTACTCAGATTCTTTGAGATTTCTGCCCGAAGGGCATTCCTTTAAATAATTAGGTAGATATGCGAGTAGTAGCCGGTAAATATAAGGGCCGTCATTTCGAGGTGCCGCGCACCTTCAAAGCCCGCCCCACGACGGACTTTGCCAAGGAGAACCTCTTCAATGTCTTGCGCTCCTATATCGACTTCGAAGGCGATGCTCCGCAGGCGTTGGATCTCTTTGCCGGCACGGGCAGCATCACGCTGGAACTCCTGTCCCGTGGCTGTGCTCACGTAACCGCCGTGGAGTTGGATCCTCTCCACATCCGCTTCATCCATCAGTTCCTGACTACCCTGCACGCTGAGGAGGATGCTACCGTCATCCGCGCTGACGTGCTTCGCTACCTGCGCAAGTGCCCCGCCACTTACGACTTTATCTTTGCTGATCCGCCCTACGCTCTCCCTGAGCTCTCCGACCTCCCCAACCTCATCTTCCGTGAAGAAAAATCTTCACTTCCCACCACCGATTCTTCATTCTTTCCTCATCTCTCTTCCCTCTTAAAGCCCGGTGGTCTCTTTGTTCTTGAGCATGGCAAGGCGCAGGACTTCTCCTCCCATCCCCATTTCGTTGACCACCGTGCTTACGGCAGCGTCAACTTTTCCCTCTTCCAATAGGGTGAAGTATAAATTGTCCAAGGAGCGTTGGGTGATGGTCCTAGGACCGCAGCCTCATCGTCCTAGGACCATCGGCTTGTCGTCCTAGGGGTGTGAGCCTTCGCTCCTTAGGCTTGAAAGCTGAACTCGCAGCCGCAGTAGAGCTGGTTGTAGAAGGCGTAGTCTTTGAGGAGTTGGTTGCGGCGCTCCTGGAGGCCGTCCTTGCGCCAGTTCTGTGCCCAGAAGCGGGAACCGGGGACGGCAGCCTCGGCGGCATGACCTGCCTGTTCAATCTGATCAAGGCGCTTCCAACGGGAGGAGGCGAGGGTAGTGGTGAACCATTGGATGCCGAGTTCTACAGCCTTGCGGGCTGTGGCTTCGAGGCGCACGTCGAAGCAGCGCTGGCAGCGACTGCCACGTTCGGGCTCACCTTCGAGGCCGCGGACACAGGAGAGCCACCCTTCGTGGTTCCAGTCGTCATCAATCCAGGGGATGCCTAAGCTCTCGGCATGGCGTTTGCTTTCGGCTTTGCGGATTTCATATTCCTCACGTGGGAAGATGTTGGGGTTGTAATAATAGATGGTGGGACGAACATCGTGGGCCAGCATCCACTCCACGATGGCGCTGGAACACGGGGCACAGCAGGCGTGAAGAAGAACCTGCTCCAAGCCCTCCGGCACTTGAATATGGCTCTTGGGCGTTTTCATCAAAGACTGATGCGGTCGGCTTCCACGGCCTGACCCATGAAGACGGTGGCAGCGGAAGCGAATTTGGCGGGGTCGTCAGTGGTCTGGAAACGGGCTGTGGCACCGCGTGTGAGACGGCTGTCCATCTCGGGATGCCGACGGAGATAGTCATGCAGGCTCGCAGCAACATATTCGCCTTGGGGAATCAACTGAATCCTCGCGGGCGTGTACGCGCGTACCTTTTTTAATAATAAGGGGAAGTGGGTGCAGCCAAGGATAATGGTGTCGATGAGCGGGTCCTGCTGTAACAGGCGTTCGATGTCGCGTTGCACGAAGTAGTCGGCACCTGGGCTATCGTATTCGTAGTTCTCCACCAATGGAACCCACATGGGGCAGGCCTGGCCTGTGACCACGATGTCGGGGTGGAGTTTGGTCATCTCCATCTCGTAGGTGTGACTGCTGATGGTGCCTTGCGTGGCGACAACTCCGATGTGGCGTGTCTGTGTGCGTTCGCCGACCACTTCAATGGTTGGCCGGATAACGCCGAGGACGCGGCGTGTGGGGTCGCTCATGTGGGGGAGGTCGCGCTGCTGGATGCTGCGCAGAGCCTTGGCGGAAGCGGTGTTGCAGGCGAGGATGACCAACGGGCAGCCTGCATCGAAGAGGTGGCGCACGGCCTGCAGGGTGAACTCGTACACGCGCTCAAAGGAGCGGGGACCGTAGGGCGCACGTGCGTTGTCGCCCAAGTAGAGGTAGTCGTACTCGGGCATAAGCTGGCGGATTTCCTTCAGTACGGTGAGTCCGCCGTAACCGCTGTCAAAGATGCCAATGGGCGACAAGCTAGTTAGATTATCGGGTGAGGGGAGAGGCGAGGCCGAGCTTCTGGAGGAGTGGTTCGGTGATGTTGACACCGACCTGGGGGTTGATGAAGGGGACGGCGTTGTCGTCGGTGTTGAGGACAAAGATGAGGCTACGTTCTGAGGCCACTTCCTGAATAGCCTTGTTCAGACGATCCATGACGGGCTGCATCATCTCGGCTTCGGCTTTCTGCAGCAGGCGCTGAGACTCCTGACGGAAGGTAACGCTCTTGTCCATGAGGTCCTGCAGTTCTGCCTGGCGCTTCTGCAGGATGGTGGGCGGAAAATCCTTCTGTCCCTGCAGGAACTCGGCGAACTTACGCTGGAACTCTTTCTCGGAGCGGTTGGCTTCGTCCTCGAATTTGCTCTTGAGGGCGGCGAAGGACGCGCGTGCCTCGTCATACTCGGGCATACGCTCGAAGATATCCTTGTAGCTGACATAGCCAAAGGGAGCTACCCGCACCTCGGAAGCTGCTGTCTGCTCCTGAGCACTGGTTCCGCAGAAGGGAACCAGTGCCAGAAGGACTATGAAGATTTTTCTAATCATTTGATGTTAGATGCCAAGGGCCTTCTTCAGCTCAGGGGTTACGTCGGTGCTGAGCTTGGTGCTGATGTAGGGAATACCAGCTGAAGTGTCCATGATATAGACATAACCACCGGCATCGCCGAGCTGCTTGACGGCAGCCAGAATCTTCTCAGAGATAGCCTGCATCTTCTCAGCCTGTGCCTTCTGGAAAGCCTGCCCGTTGTCCTGCACGCTCTGCTGGAAGCGCTGGTAGAGGTCCTGAAGCTCGGCCTGACGGCGCTGACGAACATTGTCCAAGAGGTTGGCCTGCTCTTTCTCAAATTCATCGCTCTTCTTCTGGAGCTCTTCCTGCATACGCTTGAGGTCGTCCTCGTACTGCTTCTGGAGCGTCTGGAGCTCAGTCTGAGCAGTGGTGTATTCAGGCATCAGGGGCACCAGCTCGGTGGAGTTGAAGTGGCCGAACTTCTGTGCAGACATTGTCAGGGGTGCAAGCAGCATGAGTGCTGCAAAAAGAATCTTTTTCATGTGTTTTTTGATTGTTATTTAGTGAATAATTTATGATGCTAATAGGGCTTGTGGGGTTATTGGCCGTAGCCAAGTTTGTTGAGGACATCGCTGGAGATGTCGATTTTAGGAGATGCAAAGATAATGCCTGCATCGGAGGCGCGGTCGAGGACGAGGCTGTAGCCTTTGGCATCGCAGATGTCCTTGACGGCATTGTAGATCTCATCGTTGATGGGGGCCATGAGGCTCTCGCGCTTCTTGAAGAGCTCGCCTTCAGGGCCGAAATACTTCTTCTTGAGTTCGGCTGCTTCCTTCTCCTTGGCTACGATGGCTTCCTCACGCTGGGTCTTTTGTTCCTTGCTGAGGAAGACAGCTTCGCTCTGATAGCTCTTATAGAGTTGCTGTGCTTCCTGACTGAGTGCTTCGACCTCGGCCTGCCATTTGCGGGAGATTTGGTTGAGTTGCTCGCCAGCACGCTCGTAGGCGGGAATGTTCTTGAGAATATATTCCATGTCGATGAGCACGAACTTCTGGGCTTGTGCCTGCTCACTCACACCTAATGCGAGGGCGGCAAATAGGATGATGAATAGTTTTTTCATTGTTTCAGTGTGTTTATGGGGCCAATGAGGCTCATGTGAATCATTCTTTTGATATGGGAGCCGTGAAATGGTTTATCTCATTTTCGCCACTCTTTTGTCCATTTTATCCTTAATCCCTAATCTCTAATCCTAAAACCAAAATGATTATCAGAATTCTTGTCCGAGAATGAAGTGGAACTGGCCACCGCTGTAGGCTTTGCTGCCGAATACCTTGTCGAAGCCGTAGGCCCAGTCGATACCGAGGAGACCCACCATCGGCAGGAAGATGCGGACACCGAAACCAGCAGAACGCTTCAGGTCGAAGGGATTGAAGTCCTTGATGTCGTTCCATGCGTTACCACCTTCCACGAAAGCGAGGCCGTAGATGTTGGTACTGTTGCCGAGCACGAAGGGATAGCGCAGCTCCATGGTGATGCGGTCGTAGGCATAGCCTGAGTAGCCGCGCGGGGTGAGTGAACCGTTGTCGTAACCGCGCAGACCGATGGTCTCGGTGGCGTAGCTGTAGTTGTAGCCGCTCATGCCGTCGCCGCCGACGTAGAAGGTCTCGAAGGGCGACTTCTTGTGCTTGTTATAGCTACCGAGGAGGCCGAACTCCACGCGGGTCATCAGCACAGGACACTTGTTGGCACCTGTGAGGGCAGTGTAGGTGCGGCTCTTGAACTTCCATTTGTGGTATTCAATCCAGCGGTATTTCTCCTGAAGCTCGCTCATATAGCTGCTGGACTTGGAGTTGTTGCCCAGGTTCTCGTAGTCGAGGTTGTCGAAGAGCGAGTAGGGGGGTGTGAAGGCCACAGAGAGCGAGAACTCGGAACCACGACGCGGATAGATGGGATTATCCACAGAGCTGCGGCTGAGTGTCAGGTTGAGAGCAATGTTGTTGCAGTTACCGTTGTTGATGAGGAAGTATTCCCAGTTCTTGAGGCTGTAACGGCTGTAGCTCAGGTCGGCCATGAATTGGAAGTAGTCGTCGGGCCAGTTGAGTCGCTTACCCCAACCGATGGAGAAACCGTAGATCATGACATACTTATCGGGGTCGTAGAAGTTCTCGTAGTAGTTGTTGCCCGAGGTGCCGTAGCCGTAGAGATAATTATAATAGGAGTTGTAGTAGCTGGAGTTGTAGTAGCGGTCGCTCACGTCGGTCTGCTTGGAGAAGAAGGCCGAGAAGTGGAGCGAGTTGGGGCGCTTGCCGCCGAACCAGGGATCCACATAGTTGATGGAGTAGGCCTGATAGTAGCGTCCGTTCGTCTGTC
>Ga0310786_10004803_pt1 | contig 18627 bp, 13 predicted proteins | sample AusTroGonzalo_MG_FD_203881 | JGI IMG/M metagenome (GOLD analysis project Ga0310786, IMG submission 203881) | Bovine rumen microbial communities from tropical cattle in Woodstock, Queensland, Australia - Gonzalo_03 (v2) (version 2) | ecosystem: Host-associated > Mammals > Digestive system >... | reverse complement strand
CGGCGGTTCCGGCACGACTTTGAGCGTCGATGGCGAGGCATCGTTTGACGCTTCGCTTCTTTCGTCTATCCTCGGTCTCCTCGGCGGCTCTGGCTCTACTCTGAGCGTCGACGGCGAATCCTCATTTGACGCTTCGCTTCTTTCGTCTATCCTTGGCCTCCTCGGCGGTTCCGGCACGACTTTGAGCGTCGATGGCGAGGCATCGTTTGACGCTTCGCTTCTTTCGTCCATCTTCGGTCTGCTTGGGGATTCCAAATCGGGGCTTTCTCTGAGCGTCGATGGCGATGCGTCGTTTGACGCTTCGCTTCTTTCGTCTATCCTTGGCCTCCTCGGCGGCTCTGGCTCTACTCTGAGCGTCGACGGCGAATCCTCATTTGACGCTTCGCTTCTTTCGTCTATCCTTGGCCTCCTCGGCGGCTCTAGTACGACCTTGAGCGCAGATGGCGAATCGAGCAGTTCACTGCTCTCGTCCATCCTTGGCCTTCTCGGCGGTTCTGGTTCTACTCTGAGCGTTGACGGGCTTTCCTCCGGGCTGAGCTCGCTGAGCGGTCTTGCCTCCCTTTACAACAATCTGACCAACCTCGGCACGGGCCAGTCCTGGGATGATCTTTCCTTCCTCGACGATCTTACCAACATCCTTCCGAGCAGCGGGACGACGTCAAACGAATCCCTCCTTTCTTCCATCCTCGGTCTCCTCGGCGGCTCAGGCACGACCTTGAGCGTCGACGGCGAATCCTCCTTTGACGCTTCTTCACTTTCTTCCATCCTTAGTCTTCTCGGCGGCTCTAGTACGACCTTGAGCGCAGATGGCGAATCGAGCAGTTCACTGCTCTCGTCCATCCTTGGTCTCCTCGGCGGCTCCGGTACGACCTTGAGCGTTGACGGCGATACATCGTTTGACGCTTCTTCACTTTCTTCCATCCTCGGTTTCCTCGGCGGCTCAGGCACGACCTTGAGCGCCAGCGATGATGCGAATGACAATTCCAGCACACCGAAGCTTACCAGCAGCGCGGATGGGAACACGACATCCGGTAATTCCTCGCTTCTTTCCACCACACTCCTCAGTCTTCTCGGCGATTCCGGGCTTTCTTTGACCGCCGATGGTGGCACGACGTCCGGCGCATCGCTTCTTTCAAGCATCCTCGGTCTCCTCGGCGGCTCCAGTTCCGGAACATCCATCAGCGTGGACGGTCTTTCCTCGGGACTGAGTTCCCTCACTGGCCTCGCCTCGATCTACAGCCGCATTGGCAGCCTGAGTAACGTCGATTCCTGGGACGATCTTTCCCTGCTCGACGAGCTTTCCGATGCCTTCTCGAGCAGCGACAGTACGACCGACAGCTCCCAGCTTTCGTCGATCCTTGGGCTTCTCGGCGACTCCGGTGCAAGCGCGGAAGGCGGCGACTCGGCTTCCAGTTCTTCGATCCTCTCGTCTCTCCTCGGTCTCCTGGGCGAATCGGGAATAACCGTTAATGCCGACGGAAGCTCTTCGGCCGACACTTCTTCCCTGCTTTCGGCCATCCAGGGGCTTTTCGGCGACTCCGACCTTTCTCTGAGCGTCGGCGGCACGGACAGCAGTTCCCTGCTGTCGTCCATTCAGGATCTTCTCGGCGATTCCGGTTTTGCGACTGACGAGAGCGGCGAAGGGACGACCGGCAGTTCTTCTTCGCTTTCGACGATCCTCGGCCTTCTGAGCGGATCCGGGATCAATTTGAGTGTCGGCGACGGAACAACCACAGACACTTCTTCGATGCTCTCGTCGATTCTTGGCCTTCTTGGTGGCTCCGGGACGACCCTCAGCGTTGACGGGCTTTCCTCCGGGCTGAGTTCGCTGAGCGGTCTTGCCTCCCTTTACAACAACCTGACCAACCTCGGCTCGGGCCAGTCCTGGGACGACCTTTCCTTCCTTGACGATCTTACCAATGTACTTCCGAGCAGCGGGACGACGTCAAACGAATCCCTTCTTTCTTCCATCCTCGGTCTTCTCGGCGATTCCGGGACGACCGTGAGCGTCGAAGGCGATACGACGGCGGGCAGCAGTTCTTCGGTCCTTTCGTCGATCCTCGGTCTTCTCGGCGGCTCCGGCACGACTTTGAGCGTCGAGGGCGATATGACTGCGGACAGCAGTTCTTCGGTTCTTTCGTCCATCCTCGGTCTTCTCGGCGGTTCCGGGTCGACCCTGAATGTCAGCACCCTTACTTCCGGGCTCAGCTCCCTGAGCGGGCTTGCCACGGTTCTCAACAGCATTGCCAACCTCGGCACAGTCGAGTCCTGGGAAGATCTTTCGTTCCTTGATACACTCGCCGGAGTCCTCCCGACCGTGTCGAGCGAAACAGGCAATCCAGTTTCATCCGTGCTGTCGGGTGTTGATGAGATCGTTCCTACCGCTGTCACGATCCAGTCTGAGGGATCCACACTCAGACTTGCGGCAAGCCGCCAGCCGAAACCCGTGTCTGTTCTGAGCTGGGGCGAAGAGGAAAAGGCCGCAGAACAAGGGTATTGCGTGGAGATCAGCTGCGGCAATGAGGACAACGGTTCCATTCGCGTCCTGACCTCCGGCACCGCTTTCGATGTGATCGGCGGAGTCGGCGTGTTCTCCTGCAGGGCGGCTTTGCGCGACAGCGACTTCGTTTCGGATTCCGTTGAATGGATCTCGGTCAACGCCGCACCCCACCAGAACGTTTCCAACGCAAATGGACGGGCGGACGTCTTCTTCGCTTCTCCGGTGGAAGGCGATGTGTGGTCTTCGAACTACAGCGCCGGCCATGCTGTGACCGGTGCCATCGTTTCCATTGAGGGGAAAAACCGCATCCGCGACACCTTCTCTGGCTCGACCTCCGACGCCAACATCCTTTACCTCACCGATACCGAAAACGGAGACGCCATCTTCATGGACGACGTTTACTCTGAATTCGGTTCGGCCGCCCGCCTCAGTCTTATCCGCGAAATCCGTTCCGGGGCCGGAGATGACGTGATCGACATGACCGCCGGTCTCTTCAGCGCCGACCTCGCCGGCATGACTGTCCGCGGCGGTTCCGGCGACGATATCCTGTGGGGTGCAAACGGCGGAAACCTGCTTTTCGGCGATGAAGGAAACGACCGCATCATCGGCGGTACAGGCGATGACATCATCGCCGGCGGCACCGGAAACGATGCGATGAACGGTGGCGGCGGCAACGACGTGTTTGCGTTCTGCGAAAACTGGGGCGTCGACACCGTGGAACAGCTCTCGGGCGGTTCCGTCATCCTGTGGTTTGAGTTCGGTTCTCTCGCCAAATGGAACGCGGAAACCCTGACTTATTCCGACGGCGAAAACAGCGTGAAGGTCTCCGGCATTTCCGCCGACAAGATCACGCTCAACTTCGGCAACGACAGATCCGAATTGTTCGCCACGATGTCCAGCATGGGCGCATTCTCCGACTTTACCTCGAAGAAGGTATTTGAGGATAATGAGACCGGGATCCTGGCCAGTCTGTAAAACTCCGGTAATTTAATAATAAAATGCGTCCCCGACAGTCAATGCCGGGGACGCTTCGTTTTATGATCTTATCTGAGCTTGTATCTGTGCTTTGAAGTCTGTTTCGGGACAGCCGTTCGCGGCGGATGGTTCTAATTGATTTCCACTTAGAGGCCGATGGCCATTCCGGCCTTTAATCTCTTTTGAAAATGTCGCGAGTGTAAACTTTGTCTTTCACATCGTCCAACGCCATGTCGTAGCGGTTGGCGATGATGACATCGCAACTGCGTTTGAAGGAGGCGATGTCGTTTACGATAAGTGAACCGAAAAAAGTCGAACCATTGGGGAGCGTCGGTTCATAAATGATGACCGTCGCGCCTTTTGCCTTGATTCGTTTCATGATGCCCTGGATGGAACTCTGCCGGAAATTGTCGCTGTTCGCCTTCATAGTCAACCGGAAAACGCCGACGGTGATCGGCCTTTCCTTTTCGGAATTCCACATGGAGCTGGCGGTGTAGTACCCTGCGCGGGCGAGCACCCGGTCGGCAATGAAATCTTTTCTGGTTCGATTCGACTCGACGATCGCCTGGATCAGATTCTCGGGGACATCCTCATAATTCGCCAGAAGTTGTTTCGTGTCCTTCGGCAGGCAGTAGCCGCCGTAGCCGAAACTGGGGTTGTTGTAGTGTGTTCCGACGCGGGGGTCGAGGCAGACGCCGTTGATGATGTTGCACGTGTCGAGCCCTTTGAGCTCGGCATAGGTGTCCAGTTCGTTGAAAAAGCTGATGCGGAGCGCCAGATACGTGTTGGCAAAAAGCTTGACGGCTTCGGCTTCCGTGTAGTCCATGAAAAGTGTCGGGATGTCCTGTTTTTCAGCTCCTTCCTGGAGCAGTCGCGCAAATGTTTCCGCAGTATCCTTTGTGCTGTCATCGCATCCGACGATGATCCGGGAGGGATATAAATTGTCGTAGAGAGCTTTTGATTCCCGCAGAAATTCCGGGCTGAAAAGGATCTTGTCGCTCCCCGTCTTGTTCCGGATGTATCGCGTGTATCCCACCGGGATCGTTGACTTGATGACCATCGCGGCATCGGGATTCACGCGCGTGACCAGATCGATCACGGATTCGACTGCGGACGTGTCGAAAAAGTTCTTTTGCGGATCGTAGTTCGTAGGAGCCGCAATGACAACAATGTCTGCCGAACGGTATGCCTCGGCTCCGTCCGTGGTCGCAGTCAGATTCAGGTCTTTGGTCGACAAATACTTTTCAATATATTCATCTTGAATGGGGGACTTTTTCCCGTTGATCAGTTCAACCTTTTCGGACAGGATGTCCACCGCCGTGACCTTGTGATGCTGGGCAAGAAGAACCGCGATGGAAAGACCGACGTACCCGGTTCCGGCGATTGCTATTTGCAGATCATGGAAATCTCTCATGATAAGTTCCTTGATGTGGTTTCGAAGAGTTGATTATCAGCGTTTTTGAAAAAATGGTTTTTTAAGGAATACGGAAAATGTCATTTGGCGGGAGAGAATACCATGCTCAGAAATGCAGAAAACTTTTTGCGGATTTCTGTATTTCGTTGTAGCTGGCCAAGTCTCCAATATCATACCGTTTGCCCGGCATTTCAAAGGCATGTACAGGCGTTTGCGAGCTCAACCACGCAATGAACGATCCGGGAGCATCAGTCCCGCAGCCGTTTGCAATGGCGGTTTTGATCAGATTGATGTCATTGGCTTTGCAAATGTAGAAAGGCGGGATGCACCAGTGCGATTTCGGTTCTTTCGGCTTTTCTTCCATTTCAACGATCCGGTCATTGTCGTCGACGACCGCGACTCCGGTTTTATGAAGTTTTGCTTCGCTGTTTTCGTAATACCGCATCACGCATGAAGTTTGCTTGTGCTGGTAATAACGAAGGAAATTGCCGAGGCTGAAATCCAGGATGTTGTCCCCGGCCAGGATGAAAACGTCATCATTCATCGGAACGTGTTCCATCGCAAAAAGGATATCCTTCACTGCGCCCAGACGGTTTTCATTTTCTGTCGAACCGTCGTCTAAAACAGTGATTGGAAGGCGATGGGATTTGGCCCACGTGAAAAAATGATTTGCGAATTTATGGTTTGTGACGGTAATATACCGGTCGATCATTCCGGTCGTCTCAAGGTCGTCCAGAAGCCAGTCGAGTATCGGCTTGTCTCCGATCGGGAGCAGCGGCTTGGGAAAATTCTCCGTCAGGGGATAGAGACGTGTTGCATAACCAGCGGCAAGGAATAGACATTTCATTCTGCTACCCCCAGTCCGTCTGCATTATCACAGGTATTGAAACTGTATTTCCCTTTCATAGCTGGGAAGGACTCCAAATATTTCTTTTCGACTTCAGCGGCGATTTGTTCTGCTTTGTCAGGTTGGATCAGCGCCATGCAGCATCCCTTGAACCCGGCGCCGCTGAAACGGCCTCCATAAATGCCATCGGTTTCGCGCATGATCTCGTAAAGCCTGATTTGTTCGGGAGCTCCCGATTCCCAATTGTGGATGCTGCTCCACCCGCTTTCAAAACTCAATCTTCCAAACTCTTCGATATCGCCTTGTTTCCAGGCTTTTGCACCTGCTTCGACCCGCTGAAATTCGGTGAACCAGTGTTCGCATCTTTTCCGCCATTGGACGGGCAGTTTATCCTTGTACGTTTGATAAACATCCATGCCGATATCCCTGGCGTTTGCTTCGGAGAACTTTCCGTATTCCATTCCGCTGAAAGCCTCCAATGCATAGACTCCGGAACGCAGTTCATCGACGCGCATGTTGAATTTCGAACCGGCGAGGGAATGCTCAAGTCCGCTGAAGAAAATAGCGATTTTATATGGTTTCATGCTGGCGGGCGTCGGGATCAGTTCGTAATGATTGTCTTTACAATCAAGATATAATAAATGGCCCTTTTTGCTTAAGACTTCGCAGCTTTGATCCAGCGTGCCGACATTGACGCCAACATAGTTCTTTTCCGCATCAAATGCGATGTCGATCAATTCCTGTGGTGTCAACCGGATTCTGTTTACCTTGCATAACGCATTGAGAAATGCGAGGATGACTGCCGCGCTGCTGCTCAAGCCTCCGATCGGGAGCGCTCCTTCGATGACTCCGCAAAGCCCGACAGACAAGGTGTAATGTTTTGATAAAGCCCAGCTTGCACCCCGTAAATAATCCGCCCAGTCGTTGACTTTTTGATTGATTTCGCGAATGTGCCATTGCGCCCGTTTCGGGAACTGCAAACTTGACATTTCGATGACGCCGTTTTGTTTCGGCCGAAATGCGATATGGATCCCTTTATCTATTGCAAATCCGGTGATCTTCCCTAGATTGTGATCGCTGTGAGCACCTATCGGACAGATCCTGTATGGCGAAAACGATATTCCATCCGGCACTTTTCCGTAAATGGAAAAAAAGGTTTCTTCACATTTCATTCATTACCTCCATGTAGTTGCATAAGAATCAGTTCCCAATTCCGTATCTTGCAACGGCAATAGAAATTACAGGCCGTAGTAATCTTTGTACCACTTTGCGAAAGCGCGCAACCCGGTTCTGAGATCAACGGCAGGTTTGAAGCCGAAATCTCGTTCCAACGGCTTGGTGTCTGCATACGTGACCGGCACATCGCCTGGCTGCATGCCCTCCAATTGCCGATGGGATTCAAAATCATAATTCGGAGCAAGGATCCCCGCACGAATCAACTCTTCCTGCAGTGTTTTGACGAACTCCAGCAAGTTCTCCGGGTTCCCGCCGCCGATGTTGTAAAGGGAATAAGGCGGGACCGGCAGACCGTCTTCGCCGGTTTTCTTTTCAGGGGGACGTTTCATGACGCGGACAATGCCTTCGATGATGTCGTCAATGTAGGTAAAATCCCTCTGCATATTGCCGTGATTGAAAATCCTGATCGTCCCTCCGCTTGCGAGCGTTTTGGTCGCCGAATAGTAGAACATGTCCGGGCGCCCTGCGGGACCGTAAACGGTGAAGAAGCGAAGTCCTGTTGCGGGGATGTTGTAAAGTTTGGAGTATGCGTGCGCCATGAGTTCGTTTGATTTCTTGGTGGCGGCATACAGCGAAACTGGATGGTCGACTTTGTCGTCTGTGCTGAACGGCACTTTTTTGTTGCCGCCGTAAACAGAAGAAGAAGATGCATAGATGAAATGTTCGACTCCGAACTGTTTGCATGCGTCCAGGATGTTGTAAAAGCCCGTGATATTGGTATCAATGTAGACTTTTGGATTCTCAATGCTGTAGCGGACACCGGCCTGTGCGGCAAGATGGATTACGATGTCAAATTGATATGTTCGGAAAAGCCGGTTGATCGTTTCGGAATTGCAAATGGAATCCCGCACAAAAACGTATTTTGATTTCGAACCGGATGCGCCTTGGTCGATCTGGCGAAGTCTCCATTCTTTTAAGGAAACATCATAATAGTCATTGCAATTATCAATAGCTACGATCGTGCTGCCGGTCAGATCCTGCAGAAGACGGATTGTCAGATAGTATCCGATAAAACCGGCGCTTCCTGTGATCAGTATTGTTTTTCCGTTAAGTTGCATGCGTGTCTTGCCTCGGAATCAAATGGATGGGCTTGTTCGAAAAAGTTTGTTATACAGGATATTGAAAAAGTTTTTATTGATGACTAAGAATAAGACGGATGCAAACAGGATGTTGAACCATTCCAGCCAGTGTATCCTGTAATACTGGATTGCGATAAAATAGAGAAATGCACCGATGATCACCAATGTGCGTTTGTTGATGGCGAGCTTGATCGTTTTGTTGACAATGCCCCATCTGATCAAGACAAGAGATGAATAGCCGATCAATGTTGAGGTCGATGCCGCAAAGATCCCGATAAAATGGATAAGTGCCAGATGGGAAAGGACATTGACTGTTGCCGAGATAGCGGTTGTTATTCCATTCCTTTTGGATTTTTTCTGCCCGATGAATATGCCTCCGAGATAGGCACTGACAGAAGAAAGGACAACTGCAGGAACGAGCAGCCCTGATTGCCAATAAGCTTCGGAATATTTCGATGCGAAGATATAATCAAAAAGAATGAAGTTGAGACTCAAAACGCCTATTCCGATCGAAACAGTCGTGCATACGAGTGTGTTCAGAACCTGATTATAAAAAGCCTCTTTTCCTTCGTCATTGATTGTCTCGGAAACGCTCTGCAACCAAGAGAGCTGAAAAACGCTGTACAAAGACGAACACAGGGATGGTATTTTGCATGCGATTGCATAAATGCCCAAGATAGTTCCACCCAGAATCCACTTAATGATGGTTCTGTCCGAAACATTCATGATCCACCAACCGATTGTGTTCGGAATGAGTGGTAGCGAATAGACAAGGATTTCTTTTGCTGTTATTTTTGAGAAAAATTGAATCCTGACATATTTTAAGAGCGGAGTGACTACGAGAATAAGAATATCGCAAAGTCCGTAAGCTGCTGCATATCCCAGAAGAATGCCGGCCAGACCAAGTTGCATTTTGTAAACGAAGATTGTTACGAATACTCCTATGAAGGCTAGTGCATAAATATTGATCTGCGCGTAAAAAATGATGCGTCTTTCGCTGCGGATGTAACACAACAGGAAGCTGTTAAGGACTTCCGCGATCACATATGCGATGATGGCGCGTTTTACGAGTAACGGTTCATTGATCACGAAATTGAGGATGATGCTGCAAATCGTCAATCCGACGACAACGATGATCGTGCTGGTGGAAAGAATCTCCTTTTTCTTTTGTTGTTCCGGGCTGTCGATCAGAAACCTGAAAACAGCTTCGCCGCAAGCCAGCGTTGAGAGAGGGATCAGCAGCGCGACATAAGTGTTGTAAAGATCAAACATTCCATATTCTTCTTCGCTCAGCCAGTTCGTGAAAATCGGGATCAGGACAAATGTCAAAATCTTTGTGCAAATGATCCCGATCGCCAATATGGAAGTGTTTTTCAGCAGTTTCGCGCTATTGTCATTTGTTTTATCGCTATCCTGTTCAATTATCATGTTGTTATTGTTCGCTAACATGTATTGTTTTGAAATTCCTGGAATGTGGCAATTGCAATATCATTTTTCCGTTGAATCGACTTTTGATAAAAAGTCTTTCATCGGCGATACGAAATTTCTGTAATCGAAAACTTTGCAATTCAGGCAGGCTTGCTTCAATTCCATCAGGGTTTGGTCATCCAAGGACAATGCCGCACTAAGTGTTTCGCTCTGCTGCTTCCAATCATCGGGATTTAAGACAACGATCTTGGCACCTTTTTCCTGATAGCGAATGTATTCGCTCGTGTCCGTAATGATCGCCGGAGTTCCGCAGCAAATGCTTTCGACAAATTTCGTCGAAAAACCGGCCATTGTCATCTTGTTTCTACGACGATAGATCAGTGTGAAATCCGCCTGCGAGACGACCTTCAGCGCGGTGTCATGGTCAATGCGCCCGTGAAAGAAGATGCGGTCATTGAATTGTTCCAGAATCGCTCTTTGCCTTTTTACAACATTCGTATATTGGTCTTTATTCAAGCCGTAAATGTCAAACTGAAATTTGATGTCCGGCATCTGAGTCAGCAGATCAATGAAAAGATCAATCCGATCTTTGTATGCGGTTTCGCTGACCTGCCTTCCATCGATCGGGAAGGGGACTCCAACGTATACGATATTTCGAACATTCGTGCTTTTCGGCTTCCAGTCCAGGACAAATGAAGATGTGTCTTTCAGTGGCGGGATCACAACAAAAGGACAGCGTGTTTTCCGGGAAAAGAATTGCTGTATGTATGTGCTGACCGCGATTACACCATCCATTTTCCTGATGATGGCCTGATGAAGGAAAAATCTGTCAACTTTTTTTGCGATCTTTTGAATAAGACTTCCGTGGTTCAATTCCGGAATGTCAACGCAATTATAAATGATCTTTATTCCATGTTTATGTGCAAAATCCGAGAGGCGGAACAGTAACTTGGCATAACCTGGTGACCCGTAGCAAACTATGTAGAGAATGCTTTCTGTTCCAATCACTTGCAGAATTTGTATGACGCTGGAAAGTTGAGCCCTATTGAACAATTCCTTGAGGCTTTTCTTGAAAAGGATATTATAACACGGAAAAGACTCCGGCAGATGTCGCAAAGTTTGCAATGGTGTTGTGCAGCTGCCTAATGTGGAGTCATTTCCAATGAGCGTGACATCATATCCCAAATTCTTCAGGACCATACTGTTTCCCAAAACGAGCTGCGATTCCGCATCCATTTTGCTAATAGAAAAATTACCTATATAAACGACTTTATTTCTCATGTCTGCTCTTGCTGATCAATATGACTTTTTATATAAATGGTTGTTGCGATAGGATAAAAGCTTTGCGCCAATGGAATAGTAATTCATTTTTTGAATAAACCATTTGAATCCTTTTTTTCCAAGATTGGTTCTCTTCTGTTCCTGGATCATGCGTCTGGATTCCTGCTTGTAATCTTCTTCTTCGCAATGGTCTATCCGCTGGGACAATTGTTTCAATTTGGCTGAATTGTCGATGATGTCGATCTTCTCTCCCGTGTTCATGATCCCGATCGTGTTCCACTGTCGGATCGCGGCGTTTTCGATGGAAAAGATGGCAATAAACGATTCATTGTTGATTTCGTTTTGCAAAACTCTGATTCCTTTGTTGACCGACGATTCGACTTCGTCAAAGCAGAAATTGCCCTGGCTGAACATGGCAACGGATTGGGCATATTCCTTGATCCCCTGCATCGCATGCGTGTGATGTCCATGCAGGATAAATGAATATGACGAGGATATTCCTTTCACAAACTTAACCTGCTTTTCGTTCGGGAGTTGTGAATACTCATCGCCCCAATGAAAACTTAGAACGCTGAGATGTCCATTCTGCTTGTCTTCCGCGAGATCGTGTTCAACGAGTGTCTTTGTCAGCGCATTGACACCTTTTTTGCTTGAATTTCTTTTGGTGAGATAGTGCGCACCATTGGCACTAAAACAGCAATACCCATGAAGGGAAATGTTTTCATCTGCTACAGGTAGCAAAAGAGATTTTCCATTGATGCCATAATAGGGAATGCCTGCATTTTTGAGACAATCTATTGTGTCTTTCAAGCCTCGCAAACCAAAGTCGCAAATATGATTGTTTGCCAGGCAAACAGCTCCAACATGAAGATATTGCAAAACGTCGACCATCGTTTCCGATGTCTTGAGATGTACGCCTTTACATACAGTCGTTCTGTTTTGAGCCGTTATCGGCGTTTCCAGATTGATGACCACAAGATCATATTTTTCCAGCTCCTCGGAAACGTCTTGAAAATACGCTTTCCAATCCTTCCTTAACGTTTTGTTCGGAAAAATCGCAAAATCGCCCAGAAATGCTATTTTAATCATCTTATGTCAAAAGGCTGTTTGCTGAGATCCAGCATGTTTCCAAGTGTCGTGTCCCATTCGTCCGGTTCGAATTCTTCAAATCCGCATCCGGGATACAATGTCAGTTCTCCAAAGAAAATCTGCTTGTTTATCTCATAAAGATCGACCCTGACAAACGGGATATCCGAGGATAATTTTGCAGCATATTCCAACATCGTGTCAAACAGTTCCGGTTTGGGAACGGGGGTTGGATCCGCATGGTAATGTCTTTCAAACGGCAATCTATTCCATTGTGTATCGAAAAAGGTAACATTCACTCCCATAGATGTTCGATTGGTACAGGTGAACACCATTCTCGGAGTTCCATTGAAACACATGAATTTATAATCTGTGAGCCCGTTGGTTCCATCATCGTTCTGCATGAACTTTTCGGCTATGATCCTGCGTTTCACGAATTTATAAGGCCATTCTCTGCCTCTCAGATAATAATCCGAATCCAGGGCCTTTTTCAATGTCTTTTTGATCTTGGCGATATTTGATATTCCCCGTTCATAAATAACGGTGCTTCCACTGTCATGCGTACATTTCAACGCGCATTTTTCCGGCAACTTATCAAATCGTATCGAATCAATGTCATCCCACACGCCGACAAGAGGGATCAGGTGTTCGTTCCCGATGATCGAAGCGACATGATCTCTAACCGCATATTTGTCAACATAATCGATATACCGTTTCTGTCGGTCATATAATTTCAGCCAGTTGAGTTTTTCGTTGAAACGCGTTGGATGTTCGAGGTTTAAGGTGAGTCCGGTCCGACACTTGTAAACGATTTTCAGAAAAGTCTTGTCCGATACCCAGCCAAAACAAGGCAAAGAAAGAAGCCCGACGATTGCGAGCTTCGGATTTTTCTTCAATGAATGTAAGTGCTTCTTATTCATGATGTCATGTGTCTTTCATTATTTTTGCGCAAAATAGTTCTGAACAGGAATTGCCTCAGCCAGTTCGGCGACATCGAAGACAATGTCCGAATGATGTAGGATGATATATACTGGGAATTCGTGATGAATTTCCGGTCTCGCATGTAGCGGAAAAGATCCATTTGAATCTTTCTGTATTGTTTCCCGCTTCTTCTCTTGAAAAAATCCTTGCTGGTACGCATCAGCACCAGAGTTTCCTGAATGTTATAACCCTTAAAACCCTGGATCAGCATGTGCGCCCACAGATAATAGTCCTGCATATATCTGACATTGCTATAGTTTCCAGCGGCCAAAACATCGTTTTTGCGAAACATCACGGACGGGTGATTAAACGGATTCCGTTTTTTGGCAAACTTAATGATGTCATTATTCCTTTCGGGGACGACGCGGATCGCTTTGGACGACGAGGCATTTTCGGGTTCATTGTCCAGAAATTCGGTGATAAAACTTCCGACCAGAGAAATATCCGGCTGTTCAACAAAAACAGCCAGTTCCTTTTCACAGCGTTCCGGCAAACTGATGTCATCGCTATCCATGCGCGCGATCAAATCGTTCTTGCAGGCATTGACCCCGATTTGAAGGGCGTGTCCCAGTCCGTGATTCGTTTCCAGCCGAATGACATTCAATACATCCGTATGAAGCCGAAGCATTTCCTCAATGACTTTGTCCAGTTCCGGCGTCAAAGGACCATCGCATACCAAAACAAAATCATTCGACGGAATCGTCTGCTGCCACATGCTGTTCATCGCCTGGCGCAAAGACGAGGGATTTTCCTTGTGATAAACAGACATCAAAACTGAGTAATCGGGGAAATCCATTTTATCCGGCCTGTGTGTTGAGAATGTAATGTTTCATGACCTGCTGCATTGTTGAGGAGCGCCTTCCAAGCGGGAATCCGCCGTGAGATATTGCTGTTTCCTTGTCAGTTTTCCTGTTTGTTCAAGACAAAGTTGTCAAAGTAAACATCGCCTTCGACAGAAATACCCAGAAGGAAATAATCATTTTTCTCCAGATCGTCGACAGAAAACCGGGCTTTGACCTGATAAATCCTGTTGTCCGGGATTGTAAAAGAAAGAATTTTATTTTGCTTCCATTTGTCATTCCTGTTTTCATCGCAATAGACAAGGATTCGCGAGTCTTGCTTCCCCTTTATCAGCACCGAGCAATCATAGGCACCATTGGAGAAAGGCTCTTCGAAAAGCAGGCTGGCGGTACCATCCTGGACCTTGATTCGGGCAGAATGCCCACCTGCGATTGGAAATTGGTCACTAACAGAAACTTCCGGCGGAGACGACAACGCTTCGGATGCGGTGAAATAGGCATCCCGAGGTGTCCTTATCTTGTCATCCGGTGAATCGATGAAGGTGCTATCATTTAAGTGAAGTTTCAACTTGCTGTACGATTCCTCTTTCGAATCAAGAATCTCGAAATCACCGTTCTTCAACAAGTTGGCGGGATATGGAGCTATTTGATCATTGAAAATGGGGAGGCAGGTGTTATCCGGAGTCAGACAATACATCATTTGCTGTTTTGATCCTTTTTTGTTCGCAATGATGCGAACCAACTGGGTCAATTTGCTGTAAACCGCAATATCATCCGTTAAAGTGCCCGAGGGGATATTCATGATCGTGTCGGATGTCGTGCCGTTGTCCGCCTGATTGACGTTGAAAATATCGGCGTTTGCCTCTTCCGCCTCAAGCTTTGCTATATGCTTGCTGGTCAAATGGCTGAGACGTTCGATCCGGGTGAAATGAGTGCTGTATGTCATGAACGAGACATTCTCGTGATTGTCTTCGCAATAGTCAAAACTTTCTGCAAGGAGAAAGCAGAAATGACTTTTCGAAAAGGCCGTGCAATTCATCTGAATGATGATGTACCCGGTGATGAGCGTGAAGACATAGATGGCAAGTCGAACGAAGAAATGTTTTCTCCTTCCTGCATAATAGAAAAACAGTGCGGCGATAACGCAAAACGGGAGGATCAAACCTGCAGCATATCTCGAAGTCTTGATCCCGATCAGAACCCGCCAGAAGATCATCAGACCAATGACTGCAAAATAGAGGAAAAGCAATCCGTCTTTCTTTTCTTTCCGGTCAATAAAATACAGAAGCAGTCCGACAACCGCCCATAGAAAGATAATAATGTTGACTCCGTCCGGAATCTTTGAAAGATAGTTCAGCATTGTTTCTATCCTCAGCGCATCATTCAATCGGAATATGAAGCAATCTGCCGATCCAGACCAGGATCCTCGATATGAAGATACAGTTGAAATCGACCATTGTCAACAGCGAAGCAGAAGTGATCAGAAAACTGAAAAGGAAAGCGGAGAAATTGACAATGACGTCTTTCACGTTCATCTTTTTCCAGAAGAACAGGACCGCAAAAATGAACGGGATCAGCGCTAAAAACTCCAATGCCTCGAGTCGGCAATAAAATGTCAAAGAAAGCAAAATGCCGCAAATGCACCATTTTGAGATACCGCTTCTTTTAACCGCATCGACCAATGCTATGAGCAACAATCCGTCAAAGAAAAGATAGAAATTCTCGCGCAGCGGCTGATAGGAATATGACACCAGCTCCGGCTGGATCATGACCAGCAGGGCTGTCAGGAGGCCGATGCGAACCCTGCCGCTGACATTCAATCCGAAGATAAAACCGACAACCGGCAGGAGAGACCCCAGGATCAGCGCGATCGTCCTGCCCGTGACTTCCGTGCTGAAGCCGAGGGCCAGCAGAGATTTCATGGTCCAGACGGGAAGGGGCGGGACGATGATGCCCGGCAGCAAAGTGCTGGTGTAATCTCCGCTCTCATGCCACAGATCGGACAATGTAAGATAGAGCGCGGCATCGCGCGATATCATCGGGTTCATCGCCAGTTCGAACACGCGTATCAGCAATGCCGCCGCGTATATCAATACGCAGATGCAGAACAGCGCCCGACGCCTGTCTTTGTTCGTTTTGATGGAAATCGTCATCATTCCGAAAAAATCATGAAGCGGAAATGAAGCGAGCGGGAAATGTCAATTCCGCCATGATCATATGAGTTCACATGGATTGGTTCAAGTTCGACGAAACCTGGTCATATTTCCGGTCTTCGGCTGAAATCTTTCCATGCCGCAGCATCGTCGCGGGAAAATATCCCGCAACCAGTACGTCCAAACACAAAAAAACAATCTCAGAGAGGTCTGAATCTTGCCGCAAATGTGTTTCCCGGAATGATAGTCGCCGAGGACCCGGCATGCTGTAAAAAGATTTCCCCTGCGGATGCGGAAAGCGCATGAAAAACGCCGACGCCGCCGGTCACGGTCATGAGCCGTATCCAGTTCAATCGTGTGATGTTTTCTGCGTCCATGATGTTTTTCTTGCGTTTTGTTCGTGCTGTCAGGAAAAGGGAAATCCAGGCGAGACACTGTTTCTGTTAAAAAAAAGTCTTTGACGCGGCAGAGTTTTTGCAAACAATGCCCCATCCGCGAGTTCAGGTATCGAACCAGAATAATATAACATCCCTTCGGGGAAATACAAATGCAAAAGGAAAAAAAAGTCACTTTTGCCCGCCCCTCAAAACTGAATATGCCAGGGCCGATCCGGCATGCCGCAAATAACCCCGGGCCCGGGCGATAAAACAGGTCGGGAACCGGAACGCGGGGCGCGAGGATCAGCCTCAGGTTTCGATCTTATGCACGGGGATGCAATCGTTCTTCTGCGCCGGTCATTGTCTCGCGGTTCCAGTCAGCAGGGACTTCAGAAGAAAAGCCGCCCCGGATCGCATTTGAAAGTTCGTTTTGTGAGATAAAAACGCCCGCGGAACAGATGATTTCCGCGGGCGTTGGTGTTGAGGGAGGGGCTGCCGTTATTCGTAGCGCAGCGCTTCGATGGGGTCGAGGCGCGAGGCTTTCCATGCCGGATAGAATCCGAAGAGGATGCCGACTGTGGCGGAGACGATGACTGCTGCCACGATGGCCTGCGGACTGGCTTCGATGGGCCATCCGAGCACGCCCGCGATCATGAGGGACATGCCATGTCCGAGCAGGATTCCGAGGATACCGCCGGAGATGCAGAGCACGACGGATTCGATGAGGAACTGCCGAAGGATGTCACGGGAGCGCGCGCCGACGGCCATGCGGAGTCCGATCTCGCGGGTGCGTTCCGTGACCGAAACGAGCATGATGTTCATGATGCCGACGCCGCCGACGACGAGGGAGATGAGGGCCACGCCGAGGAGCAGGTTGGTCATGAGCGTTGAGGTCTGGTTCAGCATGGACATGAATTCGGCGGAGTTCCGGACGGTGAAGTCGTCATCCTGCTCGATGCCGAGGCTGTGGCGCTTGCGGAGGAGGTCGGAGACTTCCTGCACGGCCTGTTCGTTCTGCTCGATGGAGGAGGCGGTGACGATAATCTGGTCGAGCTGAGTGAAGCGGCTGTAGAAGAGCTTGTCCTTCGTGATGCTGTTGTCCTGTTCCGGGTAGAGCGCGCGGCCGCTGACGGCGAAGCGTTCGCCCGGGGAGTCGGAGACGGTGCTGGAGGTGTTGGATACGGTTCCAGTCCTGAGTCCGGTCACGCGCATGCGCATGGTGGTCCACGGGGTCAGGACCACGTCGTCCTCGTCCGAGCCCATCATGTTCGCGCCCTTGGTCTTCAGGACGCCGATGACGGAGAATGTGACGTCGCCGATGCGGAGCTCGCAATCGAGGGGGGACATGCCGTTGAAGACTTCCTTCACGATGGTGGTGCCGACGACGCAGACGCGCGCGTTCGTGTCGACTTCTTCGTTTGTGAAGAGGCGTCCTTCCTCGATCTCCCAGTTGCGGATCTCGAAGTAGGCGGGGGCCACGCCGAACATGTTGCTGGGGACCCAGTTGACGTTGCCGAAGATGACCTGCACGTTGCCGCCGCGGACGACGGGCGAGTAGAGCGCGACGCTGGGGCATTCCGCGCCGATGGCGTCCGCGTCTGCGGGGACGAGCGAGACGGCAGCGCCCATGCCCTGACGCGCTCCGCCGGGTCCCATCATGCTGCCGGGCATGACCATGATCGAGTTTGCGCCCATGTTCTCGAGGGAGGATTGGATGGCGCTCTTTGATCCGTTGCCGATCTCCATCATGGTGATGACGGCGGCGATGCCGATGATGATGCCGAGCGTGGTGAGCAGGGTCCGGGTGGGGTTTCTGCGGAGGGATTTGAGGGAGGTTAAGACTGTGGAAACGATTCTCATGATCTGACCTCCTTTGCTTCCGTGCCGTGGTTCGGGTCGTTCACGATCTGTCCGTCCTTGAGCATGATCGTGCGTTTGGCGCAATCCGCGATCTCGGTGGAGTGCGTGACGAGGATGACGGTGATGCCGGATGCGTTGAGTTCGGAGAACATGTTCATGACCTCGATGCTGGTCTTCGAGTCGAGGTTGCCGGTGGGTTCGTCGGCGAAGAGGACCGGAGGCCGGTTGATGAGGGCGCGCGCGATGGCGACGCGCTGCTGCTGACCGCCGGAGAGCTGGGACGGGAAGTGGTCCATGCGTTCGCCGAGTCCAACCTGTTTCAGGGCGGCGATGCCGCGGCGACGGCACTCGGCGGAGGAGAGGCTCTGCGCCGTATAGTTCAGCGGCATGATGACGTTGTCGAGCGCGCTGGTGCGGGGGAGCAGGTTGAAGCTCTGGAAGACGAACCCGATTTTCTTATTGCGGATTTTCGCGCGCTTGTCACCGGAGATGCGCCCGACTTCCTCGCCGTCGAAGAAATAATCGCCTTCGGTCTGGCGGTCCAGACAGCCGAGGATGTTCATGAGGGTGCTTTTCCCGGAACCGGACGCGCCCATGAGGGCGACGTATT
>Ga0310786_10004802_pt1 | contig 18637 bp, 14 predicted proteins | sample AusTroGonzalo_MG_FD_203881 | JGI IMG/M metagenome (GOLD analysis project Ga0310786, IMG submission 203881) | Bovine rumen microbial communities from tropical cattle in Woodstock, Queensland, Australia - Gonzalo_03 (v2) (version 2) | ecosystem: Host-associated > Mammals > Digestive system >... | reverse complement strand
ATGGCCCTTGCCGTCGAATTTACCGGAGAACGGATGCGTCTTGGTGCCGATACCGGCCCAGCCGGAGACGGCGCCCATGTCGATATCGCCCTTCATGCAGACCACACCGTCGGTTTCCCAATCGGCAGTGGACTCCCCTGCCGCAACAGCGGCGGCAAAGGCCTGCATGCCCTTGTAGGTCACCAGTCCGTTCGCAGGGATGTAGTCCTGCAAGAGGACCGGAAGTGCCACGACGGAGGCGGAAGCGTTGGAAAGTTTCAGGGAAACGGCGACATCGCGCTTCTCCGCGCAGTCGCTCAGGTTCTCGGCCAGTTTGACGGTCAGGGTGACGAAACCGTTGTCCGGATCGCTCATCTGATACTCCGCCATCTTTTCGGGAGCAATCACCTCGGAAACGAAGAATTCCGGAACCACGATGGAAACGGCGGCCGCCGTACCGGGCAAGAGGATATGCCCTTCGGCATCGAAGGTATATTCGGAGCCGAACTGGTAGAGGTAGATGTATTCCTCTTCCTCACCGCAGCGCAGCGTCACCTTGCCCATACGGGAAGGATTCGCGTTGTTCTCCGCCTTGATCTTGAGCACGGAGGTCTCATAATCTCCTTTGGGAACAGGATTGGCGGGGACGACCGTCAGGAACGGATCGGCCGTGTAATCCCACTGGGCGCCGGCCAGGGTCGTCACGTTCACCTCGAACTCAGCGGCCTGTGGGCCGGAAAGGAAGTAGGGCTGCGACAGGCTGAAAGCCGATGCGCTCTGGCCGACGGACAGATTGAAGCCTCGGAAATCACCCGCCACGAAGGTCAGGGTGGCGTGGTCGCGGGCCTCGAAGCCGTCATTGGCATTCACTTTCAGGATGACCTTTCCGGGACCCTTGCCGGCAGGAGAAATGACCTGGCACCAGTCACGGTTGGAGACGAGGTTCCAGACCAGGTTCTTGTCGTTGAGGTCGACGTCGATGGTCTTCGTCCCTGCAAAGTGGGTGAAGTTCAGGACAGTGAGTTCCGATCCCCCAAGGGAGTAAGAAACCTTGAGATCCGACACCGTGCGGGAATCCAGAATCTCCTTGTCCGAAGGCTTTTCCGGCGTGCAGGCGAAAAGGAGCGCCGCAGGCAGGAAAGCGATAATATAATTAATGTATGCGTGTTTCATAGTCGTATGGTTCTATTGTCTGCCAAGGAGCCTGATATCACGGCTTTCCTGCGTAGCGGCCCACCAGACGTCGGTCTGGATGTTGTTCGTACCGCCAAGCCAGCCGTCCACCGCTTCCTTATAGTAAACGGTATTGCGGTAAGGCTCGTCCGAAGGATAGCGCATGCGCGTAGGAAGGATGTGGTCGTTGCCGGCGGCAGGACCGTCGGTACGCAGCAGCGGATAACCCGTACGGCGATAGTCGCACCAGGATTCGATGCCGATAAAGAAGGAGGAGATCCATTTCTGGGTCAGTACGCCTTCGAGGGCATTGTCCGAATTGAAAGTGCTGCCGCTGTAGAGTTCACCGTTGACGACCCAGTTGACATACTCGACCACTTCGTCGGATTCAGCGGTTACATAGGGATTCCATTCGAGGATGCTCTCGGTGACCGCCTGCCGGAGCAGGGCCAGGTAAGCACCAAAACTCGAAGCGGAACCGATCCATCCGCGAACGCCGGCTTCGGCGAAGATGAAGAGCAGTTCGGAGTACTGCATCAGCGGATAATAGGAGGCATTCTGCAGGTCATACACTTTCCCGGTGATTCCGGAGCCTGCATTCCTGCCATAGGTCATACGGCCGATGACGGAGTTACCGGCGCTGGAAAGATGCGTTGCAATGAATTTGGTCACATCGGAGCCGATCATCTGGTTGGGCATCCCGTGAACCTTGCGCCACCAGCAGTCGTAACGGGGATCTTCCCGGTGACCGCCCTGCGTATAAAGCACGGACTCGTAATAGGTGATACCATTCTGATCCACCTTCTGCACCGTGGAAAGCATCCGGCGCGTCAGCACGTCACAGACGGCCACCACATTCCAGTTACCGGTGGTAGTGGAATAGAAGGGAGTATGCTCGGTCTCGTTCTGGTCGCTGAAGGGGACCATCGGACGGTCTTCGCGAGAACGCATCATAGGGTAATCGCCCGCACCGCTGAGGAAGCAACTGTAGAGCTCGGAGAGTTTGTTGGTGACGTTCACCGACACCCACTGCTCGTCGCCGAGTTCCAGGATGCCGCCGTCCTCTTCGATGACCTTCATCCCGATGCGCATCAGCACGCGGGCGTAAAGGGAATTGCCGAAGCGGCGCCACTGCTCGTAGCTCCCGCCGTAGGTCTTGTCGCAAATGGCATTGAAAGAGGGAACTTCCTCCACATCCTGCGAAAGCAGGAGGTTGGCGCTTTCCAGCATGCAGACGACCGACTTGTAGATTTCCTTCTGGCTGTCGTAGCGGGTGGTGTATTTGCCGTCACCCTCGCGCAGGGAGAGCAGGCCCGCCTCCTTGAAGGGGATATCGCCATAGGTATCCGTCAGCTGGAGGATCAGGAAGGAACGCAGGATCATGGCGACTGCCTTGATTTTGTCGTTCTTCTCCTTGACCGCCTGCTCGTACATGGCCATGGCGTTGCCGTACTGGAGGTAGAGTCCGGTCCAGATATCATCGGAAGTACCTTCAGGAATGTTGTAGTTGCCGATGACGCGGGAACTGACTTCGGAATTCGTCATCGCCCCGTACTGTGACAGGAAGACCGTCGTACCCCGGAATACGCTGATCAGGTTGTACTGGGTCTTGAACATGATGGGATGCACGTAGGACTCCGCCGGCGCCGTCTCCAGCGCGTAGGGGTTCTTGCTCATTTCGTCGAACTTGGAACAAGAAAGGGAAAGGAGCGTCAGTGCCAGTATCGCATTGTATTTCATTATCTTTTTCATCGCAGGTTCCTCCGATTAGAATGTGAGACTGATGGAGCCGCCGAACTGTGCCGTGGACGGCATCTGGAGGATTTCGAAGCCGGGGATGACGGCGCTTCCGCGCATCGTCACACCTTCGGGATCGAAGCCGGGGAAATCAGACCAGCACCAGATGTTGTTGCCGTAAACCGAGAAACTGGCGCCGCTGAGCACCTTGGTCTTGGCAAGCAGTTTCTTGGGCAGGGAGTATTCGAGCCGCACTTCGCGCAGTTTCAGGAACTGCGTGCTGACGAAGTTGGCCTCGCCGTTGGTCTGTTCGTACTTGTTGTGGTAGAAGGTGGCGATATTCGCGGGATCGATAGCCGTCGTGTTCACCACGTAGTTGCCGTCCGGCAGCAGGCGTACGCCTACGGGGACGAGGCCGCCTTCACGGCCTTCGAGCGTCGCCGTACCTTTACCGCGGTAGTTGAGCACCCAGTTGGTGTAGGAATAGACGTGACCGCCCACCTGGCCGTCGAAGCCGATGTAGAGGCTCAGGTCCTTCCACTTGAGGGTGGTGTTGAAGCCGCCCTTCCAGTCCGGTGCGCATTCGCCCAGGTACTGGAGCTCGGTTCCGGTCTGGTAGAGGTTCTGGTTGTCCAGGACGGGCAGGCCGGAAACATCGACCATCTTGCCTTCTGCGGTGATGGCGGTGGAGCCTTCCGGTGCGCGGACGTAGCCCTTGCCGTACATAGAGGTCAGGCTACCGCCCTCATAGGCGATCATATAGGCGTGCGTGGAGTAGGAGGCGATGATCCAGGAATCGATGCCCTCGCCCAGGGAGACGACGGTATTGCGGTTCATGGTGTAGTTCAGGCCGACCTTCCACTGCAGGTCGCGGGTCTTGACGAGGGTTCCGGTCGCGGAGAGTTCCACTCCCCTGTTGCGGATGGAACCGGCGTTCACGTACATATAGTTGACACCGTTGGCATAAGAGACCGGCATCTGGGAAATCAGGTCCTTGGTGACCGCGTCATAGTATGCGGCGTCCAGGGTGAAGCGGTTCTTGAACATACGCAATTCAAGACCGACTTCCCAGGAACTCACGATCTCCGGACGGAGATTGCTGTTGACGCGCGTGGCGGGAAGGGCCACGGTTCCGGGGAATCCGGTACCCTGGAGGTAGTTGGCCACGCGGTAAGGAGCCGTATCGTTACCCACCTGTGCCCAGGAGGCGCGGATTTTCATCAGGTTCACCAGACCGTTCGTGCGTCCGAATTCGAAGAGGTCGTTCAGGGAGATACTTCCGGATACGGAGGGATAGAAGAAGGAACGGTGACCGGCCGGCAGGGTGCTGGACCAGTCGTTACGTCCGGTGACATCGAGGAAGATGGCGTTCTTCCAGGAGAGGGAGAGCATTCCGTAGAGGGAATTGGTCTGCCGCACATAGGAAGAGTTCGCGGTCTTGGGCTCGTAGGAAGTGTTCACCAGGGAGTAGACACCCGGGATGTTCAGGGCGCCGGCGGTCTGCGAGTGGTTGGAATAACTGCGCCAGATGATGCTGCCGCCGATGTTTCCGGTAAACTCGAAGTCCCCGGCAAAGCGGGTGTTGTACTTCAGGAGGAAATCGCCGGAGTACTGCTTGGAGCCGATGGTCTGCTCGCGGTACCAACCCTGAGGCTTGGCCTGGGTGGAGGTAGCCTGGCGCTGGGTACGGAAATCGGTGATGATGTCCAGACCGCCGCGGGCCATGAGGGTCAGGCCTTTGGCCAGATCGGCATTGAAGACGACATTACCATAGACGCGGTCGCGCTTCTGGTTGTTGATGCCTTCGTAAGCCAGGAAGTAGGCGTTGTTCTTTCCGCCGGAAAGGCTGGCGTCCTGCTGGACGGCTTCCTTGTCCTTCCAGTAGAAAGAGGGCCACTTCATGTCAATGTTCGGAGCATAGCACCAGAGGCTGTACATAATGGCCGTGGAGCCGTAACCGGAAGAAACGGGAATATTGTCCTTGCGGGTGTTACGGTAGTTCACCGAGGTCTCCATCTTGAGCCATTTGGCCAGGCGGCTCGTCGTGCGGACCGCCAGGAAGTTGGTCATGCTCGGAGAGTTGGGAACGATGCCGGAGACGGTGTTGTTGGTGTAACTGACACGGACGCTGTTGTCCTTGCCGATCTTACCGGACATCACGATGGAGTTCGAGAAGTTAAGCCCCGTCTGGAAGTAGTTCTGGAACCAGTCGCCATAACTGACGAACGGGGTTTCGTCACGGACGAAATCACCGATTTCGTTGAAGTGTCCGCCGATGCCCTGCGCTATATTATAATATTGGTAATAGGGCGTCCCGTCCATCTTCGGACCCCAGGACTCCATTCCGGCGGTGCTGACATAGTCGGGGCGCGGGTTGATGCCGGCGACATCCTCGCCCTCGCCGGAGACCAGGTAATAATAGTAGTCCAGGCCCGCGGTACCCTGTCCGTAGGTGTACTGCAGGTCCGGCGAAGCGAGCACCTTGTCCGCCGCGAAGCTGGACTTGATGCTGACGCGGAAGACCGCATCCTGGCTTTCAGCGTTCTTCGTGGTGATGATAATGGCGCCGTTGGCCGCCTGCGAACCGTAGAGGGCCGTAGCGGCGGCACCCTTCAGCACGGTGACGCTTTCGATGTTGTTCGGGTCGATATCGGCAAGACCGTTGCCATAGTCGATGGCATAGATGCTGCCTTCGCCCGTGTCGGACTGCGTGGCGGAGTTGTACATCGGCACGCCGTCCACGACGAAGAGGGCCGTGTTGTTCTCCAGGTCTGCCGATGACTCACCGCGGACCGTAACACGCATCGTACCGTCGGGGCTGCTGGAACGGTCGATGTTCAGACCGGCCACCTGACCGGCCATACCGTTGATCCAGTTGCCCGTGGTGGCGCTGTTGACAAACATGTCCCCTTCCACCTTCTGGGCGGAATAACCGATGGATTTTTCATCCCTCTTGATACCGAGGGCCGTGACCACCGCGGTCTGCAGCACCTCCGCCTCGTCCTTCAGGACAACGCGTTTCAATTGGGAAGAAGAAGCCTTGATGGACCGGGATTCGTAACCCAGGCAGGAGAACTGGATGTCATCCTCCGGAGAGGCCTTGATGTTAAAGAGACCCTGGTCGTTGGTAATGGAGCCTGAAGAAATGGCTCCGGCCACGAAAACGGCGACGCCGGGGAGCGGATTGCCTTCAGAATCGACAACCGTACCCACCCATTGTTTTTGCGCATATGGGGGGGTGACTTTGGAGCCGGAGAGTGCAACGGTCATTCCGGACACCTTCCATTCGATACCGCTGCCGGCGAGCACTTCGGAAAGAAGGCGCTCCAACGGCGCGTTTGAGAGAGAAACGTGCACCTTGGGCAGAACGACATCCCCGAGGGAGCGCTCAAACGAGAAGGTGACGCCGGTCTGGGCCGTGAACGAGTCGAGCACGTCGCTCAAACGGGCGTCCGTGCTGTCGATGTTCAGGCTGAACGTATTCTGGGCGTTAAGCGCTATGCTCAATCCCAGAACGACTGACAATAGGGTTAAAAGTTTTTTCATATATGGTTGAATACACTATTCTTCGATCGTGAATGTGGCGCCTTCGCAAATGAAACCAAGTTGCTCGGCAAGGGACTGGGGAGAAGCGCCGCTCTGGAAATTGAAATTGTAGCGCTTTCCCTCATCGGAAGGCGTTCCCTGCTGCCTGACGGTGACACCGTAGCGGTTTTCGATTTCCTCAATGATCTGAGAGACGGTGACATCGCTCATCGAGATGACGCCGTATTTGACGAGCAGGATATCCCCGATCATCGTTTCCGACACATCGAAAACCTGTTCCGCAGGCTCCCAGGTCGCTTTCTGGCCCGGTTTGATCCGGAACAGATTGTTTCCGGCCGCATCCTGCAGCGAGACGGAGCCCCTGGCCAGGACGACCTCAGATGCTCCGGACGACGAGAGTTTGACGTCGAATTCAGTACCGAGGACCCGTACCCGGAAATCCGGCATTATTACGTAGAAGGGAACGGCCGGATTCTTTTCAACATCGAAATAGGCCTCCCCCGTCAGGCGGACTTTGCGCTCCTCGACATTGAAGGAATCGTCATACTCCAGACGCGAGCCGGGACGCAGCCAGACATCGGTTCCGTCGGGCAGTTCCACGTGCATCGACGGATTATCGATATTGGCAATCGTCTGCACCCTCGGCTCTACAACCGGCTTTTTCAGGAAAAGCGGCATGCACAGCAGGAGGGCGATAAGGGCTGCCACCGAAATACGGACAGCCATCATAGGGGTCTTCCTCTTACGGCGCACCCGATTCCAGGCCCTGTCCAGATCCGGAGAGTCCGCGGGAGCGGAAGAGGTCAGTACACAACTCATGGCTGCATACTGGGCGTAGATCCTCCAGTGCTCCGGAGATTCATCCAGCCAGGCCTGCAGGATGTCGTTGTCTTCAGGGGTGATGCTGCGGTCCAGACGGGCGATAATCAGCCGTCCTACAGCATCTTCCCTGGTCTTGTTCTTGCTTATTGTGTTTTTCATCATATGCGTGCGTATATACTTAAAGCACACAAGTGACAAAAAACACCCAAGAAAAATTCTATTTTTTTTGAACCCGCTCCCGAAGATGCTTCATGGCGTTGTAAATGTGGTTCTCCACGGTGGAAAGGGAGAGCCCCAGGATCTGCGCGACCCGCCGGTTGGGTATGCCTTCGAGCCTCGACAGGACAAAGACCTCGCGGCAGCGGTCCGGAAGTTCGGAGAGCAGGGAAGAAACCTGCTCCTGGATATCTTCGGTGTAGAGTTTCCGGATTACGGGATCGTTGTCCGGATCGTACGCGGAATACTGCTGTTCTATCCGGTCCTTGAACCAAATCCGGTGGGCACTGTCATTCTTGCGGCGACGGAGTTTGTTCAGGCAGCCGTGCCAGACACTGTTCAGCAGATACAGACGCAGTTCCCTTTCGTCGTTCAGATACGGCAGCCGGAAGCGGTGGTCCCACACCCAGGCAAACACATCCTGCACGACATCCTCAGCTTCCTCCGCCGGGAGCATCAGCTTCGCATACGACACGAGCGAAGAGTAATGCTCGCGGAAGACACGTTCGATATTGTCCCGCGATACTGTCACAACGCAAATATCGAAAAAAAATGTAACTTTGCAAAGTATGGAGATTCAAAACAGGCAGGTGCCGGTCCTGCTGCTCACCGGCTATCTGGGAAGCGGAAAGACGACGCTGCTGAACCGGATACTCGCCAATCGCAAAGGCATTCGTTTCGCCGTAATAGTCAACGACATAGGTTCTGTCAACATCGATGCTTCGCTCATTGAGAAAGGCGGCATCGCCAGCCGTACCGACGATTCCCTCATCGCCCTGCAGAACGGCTGCATCTGTTGTACGCTGAAAACGGACCTGATCGCGCAACTCGCCGAATTGACGCAGATGCGCAAATTCGACTATATCGTCATCGAAGCCAGCGGGATCTGCGAACCTGCGCCGATTGCCCAGACCATCAGCACCCTGCCCTCCTACGCCGACCAGTATGTCATGGGCGATATGCCCTATCTGGACTGCATCGTGACGGTGGTGGACGCCCTGCGGATGCGGGATGAATTCGACGGCGGGAAGGCGCTGGAGCGGCAGAACCTGGACGAGGACGACCTGGAGAAACTGATTATCGAGCAGGTGGAATTCTGCAACATCGTGCTGCTGAACAAGGCGGCGGAAGTCTCCGCCGAGGACCTGCGGCATCTGCGCGCGATTGTCAAGGGGATCAATCCCGGGGCGAAGGTGCTGGAATGCAATTACGGCGACATCGACCTCGACGAAATCATCTATACCGGGATGTTCGATTTTGATGCGGTGGCTACTTCCGCCGCCTGGATTGCGGCCATCGAGGGCGAGGAAGAGGAGGAAGAACCGGAGGGAGAAGCGCTCGAATACGGCATCCAGACCTACGTCTACACCCGCCGGAAGCCCTTTGACTTCGGGCTGTTCGACGACGCGGTTTTCCGCAAATGGCCCGGCGGCATCATCCGCGCCAAGGGGCTCTGCTGGTTTGCCGACGAGCCCGGCAAGTGCTGGCTTTTCGAGCAGGCCGGACGCCAGAAACACGTCCGCGAAGCGGGACTCTGGTACGCGATGATGCCCGCACTGGAATTGGAGGAGCAGCTGGAGCGGGATGCGCAACTGCGCCGCGACTGGGATCCGGTCTATGGAGACAGGATGCAGAAAATCGTCTTCATCGGCCAGCATCTCGACAGCGCCGCCATCGACGCCTTCCTGGACCGCTGCCTGGTAGATTATTCCGGCTAGCCTCTCCCCCCGGATTGTATCTTATACAAAGTGATGGTACCCTCGATTTTTTTGACGAGGGTACCATCATTTTTGGCCATTTTTGACGGTACTGTCATTTCCTGATTTAGGTTGACTCGGGTTTATAGATTATTACTGGTAAAAGTTGACCATTAGTCGTTATCCCTGAGATGAGTTTACCATCCGAGTCTTATCACTGTCTAGGGTTGACTGTAGACCGTAGGCCGGAAGAAGACCCTAGACACGGACTCAAAGGTAAAGCTTTTTCAGTGATATCCAAGTTATCCCTGCTTTTTATTGCCATCAGCCGGTAGCTTGTCCATCTCATATCCCTATCGCCGACGACGTCAACCATGTCGGCTGGTACAGACAATCCGATGCTCATGTGGGGTCTTCTATTGTTGTAAAAGTCAACAGCGACAGCTACAGCTGTGATAACTTCATTTATATTAGAGAACACTTTATCCTTAAGCAGTTCATTTTTCATTGTGTTGTTGATCCGCTCCGCCTGAGCGTTGTCCTTGGGATCACCTGACTCGGTCATGCTGACTTGTATGCCATATTCCCGTAGAGTATTCACATACTCTCGGCTTGCATACTGACAACCACGATCTGAGTGGTGGATTAGATTAACCACTTCCCCCTTTAAGCGCTTTAGCGCCATCCTCAGGGCTTCCATAGGATACGTTGTGTCAAGTGTGGGCCCAACACTCCAACCTACGATTTCTTCGGTGTAAGCATCCAGGATTAATGACAGGTAGCAGAAGTGGTAATGAGACGCATCTTCCATTATGACTACGTATGTTATATCGCTTACCCATAACTGATTGGCTGCGATTGGTATATAGTCCTTGATCAAGTTTGGATATGTAGGAAGACCATGAGTAGAGTCGGTAGTTCTGGGCTTACGTATCCTAAGCCGGACTTTTAGATTGTTCTCGTCTATTATTCGGCAGAACCGATCCCGACCAATTGGATAGTCGCAACCGAACTCCGTTTTGTACATGTACCAAAGCTTCGACCCGCCGATACCTGGATCAAGTTTGCGAACATCCTTGATATATTGTAATGCGAACTCTTCCCTGGCTGCTTTTGCAAGAGCTGCATCCTCATCATATTGATAATATGCCTGCTTACTAACGCCAAACAGCTCGCAGAGGAACTGGATACAATAGCGTCCATGGTCCTTTGCGTGCAGGTTCCCTACTGTTTGGCGCCAGCTTTTTTTCGTATCGGGATCCTGAACTTAGCTTCTGCCACGTTGATCATTTCATCGTAAGCTTCCGCCTTGATTTCAGCTCGAAGAAGCTGCGCCTCCAGTTCCTTAACTCGCTCTTGGAGTTTGGCCACCTCGTCATTTGTAACCTGCGATGAGGTGTTTGCTTGAGGCTTTCGCATATCGTTTGTTCCGGAGATCTTTCCTTTCTCCCTTGCAAAGATAGCAATCCATCTTGAAGCTGTGCTATGACTTACGGGTAAAACTTGTTCTATTCGTTCTTCACCGTATCCTTCTTCGTAGTGAAGACGAATAACTTCATCAAAGTACTTAAGCTGCTTTGCCGTGTGTAAATGATACATTGTTAACTCTTTGTTGTGAGTCAACTATTTTCAGGATAAGACATAGTGCGATTTAGTGGGACGGTAATGAGAGAAAAGGAAAGATGATGAGTCGACCGTCTCAGGAGGGAGGATATATAAAGTAAGATGTTTTCTTTGAGTTAGAATAAATTTGAGCAAGTATTATGGGAACACCTAAATCTGTTTTTAGGCATTTCTGGGAATTCATTCGATTCGTCCTGTTTACGCCGAGTTGGGGTAGTAAACGCAGGGCGGAGCAGCGCGCGTGGATAAGCTTGATGAGGCCATGAGGCGTTCGCAGAGCGAGGAATAAGTGGATCTTGTTAGGAGAGGAAGACATCCTGCGATATAGTTTGTGGCTTATGACGCAAGACGAGCTGTGGCTAAAGAAATACCAGGAAGTGAAGGCCTTCATCGAAGCCAATCACCGCAATCCATCTCGCCACAACCCCGAAGAACGTTTCAAGTACTGCAACTGGCTCAAGCATAACAAAAAACTCTTGAATGCTGGCGAGATGAAAGAAGATAGGGTGGCCTTGTTTGAAAAGTTGCTGGAGATGGGGGAGAAGTACAGGCGTAAGAACCAATATGAGTAACCCTTCGTCATGCCTGACCGGATCGGGTATCCCGTCATTGCCGGCTTGACCGGCAATCTTGTTTATTCAATAAACGAGGCCGGTTATGCTAAAGACAAGCTGTGGCTGGTAAAGATGATACTTTTGAGTACGGTTATAATCATATTTTTATTAAACTCTTTACAATGGACTTGAAAGAATACTGCGAGCAGCACCTTAACTTGACTCGCGTGAAGAACGTCAGCGGCCATTTCGAAATCCCCTCTGGTTATGATTCTTGGCTGGATTATTGGGAAAAGAAAATGGGTCAGACAGCTATTCAATGTGCAAAAGTGGGATGTAAAACGTCAAATGATTTAGAAGGCGGACACGTTTATAAAGAAGGCGATGGTGTGAATATTTATCTAATCCCCATCTGTTATGACCACAATCATTACTCGAACGTTGATTATTTTAATGTGCCTTCAGATAAACTTCTTTTTGTTCCTAAGAAAGACCTCAAACCAGTAAAAGATTAATCTCTATGTCGCTCCCACTTAACACAGATTTACCTCTTAGGTTAATAGGTATCCAGTTGTTTGAACAAACGAAACGGCATATCCGGAAGTCTTTGCCTCCCGGATGGTACCCATTTATTCAAACCAAAGAGGATATTGGTGTTAATAAGAGTAAGCGCCCCATGGTCAGTGAAGAAGCATGTCCCCCGGGGTTCTACAGCATTGAGGATGGTTTACCACGTGTAACAGTAACTGCTATTGCTGGGAAAAACGGCAGTGGCAAATCAAGTTTATTGGATATACTGTATCGCATCCTTAACAATTTCGCCGCTGCCATGTTTTCCCAAGAGCCTGGAGGAATATGTGAAGAGGTCCACCTCACAAAAGGGCTCTATGCGCGACTGTTCTTTGAACAAGATGGCGTACAAAGATATATTGATGTGGCAGATGAAAGAGTATCATATTTCGAGTATAATGAGAATGTTGAAGAAGAACAGAAGCTTTATGCTTTATCGGATAAAGAGCGGAATGACTTGTTGAACAGATTCTTTTATACAATTAGCATTAACTACAGTATTTACTCATTTCAACCTTCAGATTACAGTTGCCCTTTGGGAGTAACCGAAGGTAGGGATTCATACGGTGGTGAATGGCTGGATTACTTGTTCCATAAGAATGACGGTTATTATATTCCTTTGGTTTTAACACCATTTAGGACTGGAGGTGAGATGGAAACGGCAAATGAAAGTGTATTAGCTGAACAAAGGATAAGCGTTCTTTCTTTGCTTTATCATTCCCAGAAAAAAGGTTTTTTGGAAGGATATGAGCCATACCGTTTATGCTATGAGTTCAACGAGGATTATAAAACCATAAAGCTTAGATCTTTCCGCCAAAAGATTCAAGAAGAGCTAAAACCTTGTTTGGATATCATATTAGAGCATTTCACGCAAGGTTGGCAAAGGTATTTTGATGAGAATGAGATAGAATTAGATAAGGGAAGAGAGGAGATAGAACTGTTTTATTTCGCGTATAAAGCGGTTAAAATATGCTTAACATATCCCGAATATGTCGCCTTGTTCCAATTGGATGATCTTTTGAGTTTGGCGAAATCTTATAGAGAGTTATATGCGGCAGAGGGGATGCTGGATATGAGTAAGAAAAAGGGAGGTTTAGAGCAGATAATTGTATCAGCAAACGACTGCATTAATTGGATGTCTCACCATACAAAAAACGTAAAAGATGTTATTGAGGCAATTGTACATGATCCGGGACGCCATATTACATCAAAATTATTCCAGAGCATAAACTATTTAAAAGGCCCGCATTACAAACAAGGTACTTCCATTAAGGTGGCGGAATTAATAGATCATCGCTATGATACATACAGTGAAGTGATGAACATTATGCCACCACCTTTCTTCCGCTCAGAGCTTCATTATAGGAAGACAAATGATAAAAAACAGAATCCCGAAGAGATAACACTCAACTACTTGAGTAGTGGTGAAAAGCAATTACTCAATAGTATCAGTTACATCTGTTACCATATCAAGAATATCGCTAGCAATAGAAAAGATGGAAAAAGGGTGGTAGGATATCACCACGTCAACATAGTTTTTGATGAGGCGGAATTGTATTATCATCCTGAGTTCCAGCGCGTTTTTGTGAAACGCCTTTTGGAACGCTTAGCAATGTGTCACATAAACAGGACTAATATAAGGAGTGTAAATATCATCATTGTGACCCACTCTCCATTTATTCTTTCGGATATACCAAATGGCAATGTCCTTTATTTGGGCGTTAATGATGGGCATAAACCGGGGAATACTTTTGGGGCAAATATATATGACTTGCTTCAGGATAGCTTCTTCCTAAGTTCTGATATTGGGGAACTAGCTCTTTCGAAGATTGATGAAATGATGACGCTCTATTACTTGGCTGATAGCGAGGATAGAAAGAAAGCCTTTGAAGAAAAGTATGATGAGTTTGAGTTTATCATGAATCATATCGGGGAAGCTTATTTAAGGAAAACATACACGTACATGTTTGAGAGGCTGCAAGAGCAATATAAGCCTCAAAAGGCAAAAGCCATGTGGCAACGAAGACTATTTGAGATAGAAGTGGAGAGAGGAAGGATTAATGCACTATTGGAGAAATGAAACCGGTAAGATATCCAACAGATAATGGGGAGCGATCTGCTTTAAAGCAGCGCTATGTCAAAGCTCTGGCTGTTCTTAAGAAAAAAGACGGAACCAACCGTTTGCATTGGTGTAATAAAGAGTGGAAAAAGATACGACATCAGCTCCCGCAAGGGAACCGTTTCCCTTCTGATGTTAGGAAAATATTGACAGCAGAGTTTCCTAAGCTGGTTATTTATTATAAGTACTATGTACAGAACCCATTATTCTCTGATAGATTAAGTGAAGTCTTTTCATACGATATATTTCATGATTGCATTGCTTCCTTTTTTATGGATGGAAGAAACGGCTTCGATTTGAGGGTGTGTCATTATTGCGGGATGGCGTATATCAACAAGTATACTGTAAGGAATAAGACTGATGGGTTGGCAATAATTAATAGCGCTAGTATCAAAGAACTTGAGAAGTTATTGAAGATTAAGACGCCATCGACATTGAGCTTTATTATCAAAAATAGGCCCTACGGAAGTGTCGCTCAGTTCAATTCTTTGAGCGTATTCCGTTGCCCCGATAAGTTCCATTCTGTTTTCCCGGAGAGCAAAGAGAAGAACCATTTTGACCTAGATCATGTTTTGGATAAAGGGAGTTGTCCAATAGAAGCCATAAGTTTAATGAATCTTGTCCCTTCCTGTAGCGTTTGCAATGAAAAACTAAAAGGAAGCCAGTTGTTAGGATATAGTGGAATCCCAGATGTAGAACTTAGTCCTACAAGCCAAGCTTTTAACTTTGATGGGAATGTGGATTTCGTCTTATTGCCTTTGCCGGGACGGAGAATTACCAATCGCCCCACTAAGCATGAGGATGACTACCATCTTGAAATGAGTGTAAAGAAGCAAAACTATGAGCGGTTTATAGAAGTTTTCCATCTGAGAGAGCGTTATGGGTTTCACATTATGGAGGCCTTATTTTGGCTTGAGATGAAGTACCGATATACAGACAGTCGTATCGCAATGATGGCAAATGCGCTACATAATACAGAGTTTTCTCATAGAAGAATAAAGGAGGATATCTTTCAACTGCAACTTGATAATAAAGAGAGATGCTTTGAAAAGCTAAAGAGGGATATGTTGAAATGAACTTGCGTAGATTGTTCGTGATTGACCAATTTGATAATTATTTACTGTTTCTTTTGATATGAAGATTCTGGCCGTAGTTATAGGAAATAACGATTATCATATGCCGGACAAACTGACAAACGCTGTGGCTGATGCGCAAGCTATGGCGGATGTTTTTGTTCGGTTAGGATACGACACAAAGACAATCTACAATTTTCAGCGTGGAGATGTCCCTGGAATAATGGAAATGCTGGAAAAGGAATTGCCCAATTTCGACGCCTCTATTCTTTACTATGCAGGACATGGATTCCAACTTGATGGCGAGAATTTTTTACCAGCTATTGATTGCCAGATATCATATGCAAATAAATATCAGTTGAGGCAAGAGAGTATCCTGCTTTCGGAACTGTTGGATCTTTACCGTCCTTATGGCAATAAGACAAACATCATCATTCTTGATGCCTGTCGAATAAGACCGGCTAACCGTGGCGGAGTAGATTCTTTTGCTCCAATTGAAGCACCGCAAGGGACATTGATTGCTTTCTCTACCTCGCCTAATAGTGTGGCTAAAGACGGCGGCGCAAATGGACATAGTTTATATACGGCAGCATTATTATCGTATATCGGAAGAGAAAGACTGTCTGTGGAGGAGCTTTTTAAGAAAGTAAGAAGAACCGTTGTTCAATGGTCTGGGAATACGCAGATTCCATGGGAACACACATCACTAATAGGCGACTTCTCTTTCAATATAGGCCAAATGGTTGTGTCTCCTCAGATCCCTTATAGGGAAGACGTCGTTAAAGATGCTGATTATAAAGGCGAGGGAGTTTTTGGCGATCTTGTCGGAGAATTACGGTCGTGTGACTTCTATAGACAGAATCCCGCTATAGATTCAATTTGGCGTATGAACCCGTCAGATTTGGACAAAAATCAACAGTTCATTTTCGGAAGGAATCTTCTCCAGGCGTCGGCAGCGGCTTTTAGCGCGCAGAATTTCATGTCTTCCCTTGCAAACAATCTGAGGCGTTATAACACACAAGATGGTAATAACCATGTTCTAAACGGTATTCTGTTTGAGATATATTTTAATAGTCATGGAGAGTTCAGGGGAGGAGACTTAAAGAGGCATTTTTTTGAAGAGGTGATAGCGTTGAAAAGATATCCTGCTTTTGCCCAATCGTTTAGTTTTATTAGGACAGTACTAAACCCTTACAGGGAGTCCCTGATTTATTTCATACCTGAAGATGATGCAAAAATTGACGTTGATATCTCTTTGACGGAGGAGAACGTGAAGAATGCTCTCCATGATCTGACATATTCCGTCATTTCTCTGATAACTGTGAATGGGAAAGACATAACGGAATTAGTTAAGAAGCATTATTTGTATCGTGGAATATCAATCCAGGAAGCCATCGCTATAGCCACGAATGCCCCGATAGATGCTGTGACACTACATCCCAACATACCATTGTTGAAGAATATAACATTTGTCAAAGGCGACGAGGATGATGCATTCTATTTGTAAATGAAACTCTTCGAACAACATATTATCAAAGGCTATTGGTGGCTTCCTGAAAACCAGGAGGACAAAGTTGCGGGAGTATTAACGTATACTCCAGGAGAACGGATTCTTCTTGAATTGATAGGAGGCTTTAAATCATCAAGCAACACTTTCAAAGGATTTCTTGATGGAGATGAGAGAGAGGTGCCCATCATCTATGGTATCGATTCAAATGCGAAGGAAATCACTTTGTTGATTTGCCATAGCGGATTCTCGTTCAACTTCAGCAGTACCTTCCCCATGGTGCGGTATACGGCTCAGTTCTTGGTCTATGATAAGCACATATTAGGATTAGATGAGGTGTGTCAGTATACCGCAAAGGTTCGTTTTCCGGAATTATCATACTGGGCACCTCCCTGTGTGATTAAGCAGAGAATCGACTATTGCAAAGATGGGGAAAATATGGTATCTAGCTCATTCCATATTCCTAAGATGGACGAAAAAGCGGAAACGATTTGCTCGGTGTCTTGTGAGAACGGAATCCAATTATCTATCAAACGGAATGCTAGTTTTCAATCTGGAGAGCTGATGCTTAAGCCGGATATAGAGCAATATAGCTATTTAGAGATAGGGAACCCGAATACAGGATTAAGTATCTCAGCTATTTTCAAGGAAATCCATAAGTTTAGTCAGTTCTTATCTCTTGCAACTAAGAGAAATGTTCAACCAGAGGTAATCTGGTTGAAGGATCCAGCTATCAGTCAAGACCTTAGAGAAGGCAATAGGTATTATCCCCCTGTATATATCCTTAAGCCGCAGCTTCAAGTTCCTAATCCGGCCAGAATAGAAAGGGAACGATTCCTTTTTAGGTATGAGGATGTCGCAAGACAACTACCTGAGATGTTGAAGAAATGGATGTCTGACACCGATAACCTCCAGCCCATAAAGAGCCATCTGGTTGACAGTCTTGTATATAAACCCATTGTTGGCAGTGTGGACTTCTTACAAGTAATTCAACCAATTGAAGGTGTCTGGTGGCGTTTCAGAGATGATTCATATAGGGTATCTAACAAGATATCCAACAGAAAGCAAACGGCCTTGAATACAATTTTGACAGAGATACTAGACTCGTTTAACGACATCCCATCTATCATGAAACTAGACTTGGACATTGATGCAGTAGTAGATTCTCGAAACTATTACAGTCATTTTGTGGACAAATCCAAGAAGCCAAAGACCTTAGATGGATTTGATTTATACAAGCTGACCAAGAAGCTGCGCAAGGTTCTGTTATGTCTTGTTCTTGACCTCCTTGGTCTATCGCACGAAGAGATAAGTCGTATTTTGTCCAAGCAGAATGATTGAGTGTAGTAATCAATAAAGAGGCATAGGATAAATGGATGTTGGAATAACTGTTATCGTTGGTGCTGGTGCAGTCCTAGATTTCGAACACAAGGGATTATTCCCGTCTGTGAAGAACATAACTGACGAAGTTCTAAAGCTGCTAGTTCAAAAGGTGGATGGCTCTTATGGATTTCTGATTCAGAACGTCAACGACATCATTGTAGAACGACTGAAGACTGTTGGGAATCCAGAGATCAGAAGGTTCTTTCATCCACAACTGAATTTTGAAGACTTGTTGCATGTCTTGGAGATGTGCCTCACGTACAGCTGTTGTTGGCATGATGAATACCTCCATTGGACATATTTCCCTCCTTTCGGCTCGCTTATTGAACCAAATTCTCTTCTTAAGGACGTCAATACAGTGGAATATACAAGAGCGGCATATGCACTTGAGGAGAAGGTGATGGAAATTGTACTCCAGTATGACACCGCTTTCAGAGAGGATAATGATTCGGAAACGTGGTATAGAGATTTCTGGCGTTCGATGGGCAGAATGAACATCTTTACCCTGAACTATGATTCAACTATCGAAGAGAGTGTTCAAAACTATGAGGATGGCTTTGATATAACGAGTGCTACGGATGGATATAGTCGTTTTTCACCCAGAGACTACTATGAAAACATCCAAGAAAAGACCACGA
>Ga0310786_10004801_pt1 | contig 18638 bp, 10 predicted proteins | sample AusTroGonzalo_MG_FD_203881 | JGI IMG/M metagenome (GOLD analysis project Ga0310786, IMG submission 203881) | Bovine rumen microbial communities from tropical cattle in Woodstock, Queensland, Australia - Gonzalo_03 (v2) (version 2) | ecosystem: Host-associated > Mammals > Digestive system >... | reverse complement strand
GACCTTGCGGTCAAGGAAGCCGGCGACGAAGGGGTCCAGCAGGGCCGAGAGGCCGCTCGAGACCGGCAGCTTGTTCTGCTTGCAGAAGCGCCGGTAGCCGACATCGACGGCCCAGTTCACCATGAAGCGGGTGAGGGGCGTCTGCTGCGCGAGCTTTTCCTGGACCTTCTGGTAGATCTTCTCATAGACGCGGGGCACGCTCATGAGAATCGTCGGACGCTGCTCCTTCATGTCCTCCTGCAGCAGGCCGATGTTGCGGTTGAAGACCGTGAGGTTGCCGCAGCCAAGGCTCGTGTAGTAGCTTGTCGTGCGCTCGAACGTGTGCGAGAGCGGCAGGAACGAGAGCCAGATGTCCCCGAGGCGCGGGTAGATGTTGCAGAGCACGCCCGTCACGTTGGCGAGAATGTTGCGGTGCGTGAGCATGACGCCCTTCGGACGGCCCGTGGTGCCGGAGGTGTAGACGAGTGCCGCGAGGTCCGTGGGCTCAATCTCGACGTCCACGAGTTCGGTCTGCTCACCCTGCGCGAGCCAGCTCGAGAGGTTCATCACCGTGATTTTGCCTTCGCGCCCTTCCTCGGCCTCGTTGTCCGTGATGACCACGGCGCGCAGGCCCGGCAGGTGATCGGCCTCGCGGATCTGCTTCCACTTCAGGGCGCGGTTGGTGAAGAGCACCTTCGCACCCGAGTCGTTGAGGATGTAGGCCGAGGACCCCGGGGTGTCGATCGCGTGCAGCGGCACCGGGATGAGGCCGCAGGAGAGGGCGGCCTGGTCAAAGAGGATGGCTTCGATGCAGTTGGGCAGCAGCATCGAGACGCGCTCGCCCTTGATGAGCCCCATGGCCGTGAACGCCTTGCGCCATGCGCAGACCTGCTCGTACGTCTGGCGGACGGTGAGCGTTTTCCACTCCTTGTCGGCGGCCGCGTAATACCGGTAGACGGGAATGTCGGGACGCTTTTCCAGGTGATGGGTGAGAAGCTCGGGAATCGTCCGCAGGAGATCGAGCTCGGCGCGGATCGATTCGGGAGTGTCGTCGGGTGCGTACAGTTCGGGAGCGCCGACGTCAGTGCCAAAGCGCTCGGAAGTTTTTTCAGCCACAGTGCTATTCCTAAATCAAACATGCGCCGGCCTGAAGACCAGGACGGCGCGAACCCAGCGAACTTTAGCGCAAAAGCCAAATCAAGCGCTGTCAAGCCCCCGGAATTCATCCGTAAGGATGATCCTGCAGGGGGAGAAAAACGCGGGCTTTTCAGCTTGAGGCAATCCGCCCCGGAAAAACGGCGCCGTGCCGGGAAAACCGAAAACGGTTCTCGCGCCTGCCGTACAATGTTCCCGTTTTCCATTTTCCTCGAAAGACACAGGCATGCAGGTGAAGGCGATCAGCTCCGCGGCAAACGAGCGATTCAAGTACTGGAAGAAATTAAGCGAGTCGGCTCGGGCCTGCAGAAAGGCCGGCGCGACGCTTGCCGAAGGCATTCACCTCGCGCAGGTGATGCTCGAGCATGGGTCGGACGTGCGCGCCGTCATGATCCGCGAAAACTCGGCAACGCAGGAGGCGATGGCTCTTGCGGGCGAGCTTTCCCGCGTCTGCGGTGCTCCGGTATTCGAGCTAGCTCCTGCGCTTTACGACGCGGTGAGCCCGGTCGAGCGCGGAGTGGGGCTTGCGCTCGAGGTGGGGATCGACGTTCCGGACCGGCCCGCCCGGCCGATCGAGGCGGATGCGCTGTACCTTGACGGGGTTCAGGATACGGGCAACGCAGGAACGCTCATCCGCACGGCCGTCGCAAGCGGCGTGCGGCACATCGCCGCATCCCCCGCAACGGCGTGCCTGTGGTCGCCCAAGGTGCTTCGCGCCGGCATGGGGGCGCATTTCGGCGCCGTGATCTACGAAAACGTCGAGCCTGAGGATCTGAGAAGCCTCTTTTCGGGCGCGCGTCTTGCGGCCGACGCCCGGGGGGGAATGGATCTCTTCAGAAGCAGCGGCTGGGAGCGGGGCAGGACGGTCTGGATGATGGGGGCCGAGGGGCCGGGGCTGTCCGAGCGGGCCCTGCGGGTCGCCGACGCCCGCTATCTCATTCCGATCGAAGCGGCCTGTGAATCGCTCAATGTGGGGGCCGCGGCGGCCGTGTGCCTGTTTGAGCAGCGCCGCCGAAGGCTTGCCGCACGCTAGGATCAGCCGCTGAAACCATTTGTTGCGTTTGCCTGCGCAACCCGTACGTTTTTCGCACTCCCACCCGGGCGCGTCTGAGGCACAATATCCGCATCGGTTCGGATGCGGTTTGCCGCCGGACCGTCTGGTGTTCTGTTTTAAAGGAGTGCGATCTTATGTCTCAGGCTGAGTTCAAGGCGGCGGTTCTTCTTGCCGCCTGTCCCTGCATTGCCGCTGCGGCCGCCGCAGATGGACGGCTTGCCGATCCGGTTCGGGCCGTGCTGTCACCCCAGGGCGCGGTGCTTTACGTCGAGCAGACGCTTGCCGTGCAGGATGAGGCGGGCGCGCCGACGGTGAGCCTGCTGCTTCCCGGAAACGCCACGGATCTGCAGATCATGGCCGACGGTGCCGAGCTCGCACGCGTCACGCAAACGCTCGTGGCCGGCGCCGCCCAGGGCGAGCTCTCCGGCCAGAGGGCTAAGCTCGAGAACGAGCGCGCAAGGCTGAAGGGCCAGATCGCGCTCTGGCAGGCCAAGATCAACCAGGCCGAGGAGAAGGATCCCGACAAGGTTGACATCCCCGGGCTCTATGTTTCGATCGAGCAGGCCAAAACCCGGATCGCCGCCATCGAGGAGCTCGTGAAGACCTATCCGAAGACATCGGCCGCCAGGCTCCTCGTGAAGGCGGCCCTTGCGGATCGGGCGAGCGGCGATGTGCGGGTCCGCTACAGCTACAGGATTCCCGACAGCCGCTGGCAGCCCGCCTACAGCATCGACTGCGCGCCCGGCAAGGACGGCAAGGGCAGGATCGCCGTTCGGCTTGAAGCCGTCGTCTGGCAGAACTCCTGCTTTGACTGGAAGAACACCGAGGTGCAGCTCGTGAGCAAGGGCTCTGGAGCCGTGAAGCCCGGGACGGTCCGCCCCTGGACCGTGGGCGTCGAGCGGGCTTCAGCGTATGCCGGTTCCGCCCGCAATGCCAAGGCCATGATGGCCGAGCCGATGATGGACATGGCCGTGGAGAAGCTTGAGCGTGCGCCGGCCCGCCCGATCGTCGTTGCGAGCACCGAGGGGGGCTTCGCCTCCTGGACGCCCTCGATGAAGGGCCTGCTGCAGGGCGAAAGCCGCATTCTGCTTGCAAGCAGCGTCTGGAACGATCCGCTCACCTGGACGGTCCGACCCCTGAACCGCGACGCCCTGGTCTATATCTGCACCGAACACGAGCTTGACGGGAAGATGGTCTGGCCGCAGGCGAGGGCGAGGCTCTCGGTGGATGGCGTGGCTGTGGGCGAGGATCAGTTCTCGCCTAGGAACGGCAAGGTGTTCCTGTCATTCGGCAATGATCCTCGCGTGCGTCTCACCGCCAAGACCGAACCCCGAAAGAGCGGCACGGAAGGCTTTATCGGCAAGACCCGGATCTGGGAGTGGGCCTGGAACTACACCGTGCGCAATGACCGCAACGAGGCGGTCAATGTGTCCGTTGAGCGTCCTCAGCCAAGAAGCGTGCACCAGGACGTGACGGTCGAGTATTCCGGCACGCCCGGCCCTGTGCTTGAGAACAACGTCCTCAAGTGGCGGATGTCCGTGGCCCCGCACAGCGAATCGACGGTCAAGCACACGGTCAGGGTGACCGCGCCCGACAAGCTTGAGATCGCGACTCCCGTTTCTCCGTAATCAAAAAGCGCCACTTTCAGTCAAGGGCCGGCGAGGCGATCTCAAAAACGCCGGCCCGTCGTTTCCCACCGATGTCTTGTTGCGGTCATCCGGGTAATGGCCGCCGCATCGCTCCGGTTCGTGACCCCGGGAAAGACTCAAAAAATGGAGACCGGGGCTAAAATCGCAAGATTCGATTGTTGTGACGGCGGCTTTGCCGACTGCACGGTTCCTCCACACAAAGAGTTCAAATGTCCTTTCAACGTTCCAGCCGCCATGCGGCCATGAGCCTTGTTGCCTTGGCCGTTGCGCTTGCCATCGCCCCCTCAGCCGGTTTTTCCGCCACGGAAACGAGAACCGTCTCCAGCAACGGCAAGCCGATGTTCGTCTTTTCCATCGACAGATATGCCGAGGCCAAGCCTGGCGACAATCTGCCGGCGTGGGCCCTCACGGACGCGCAGGTCAAGGGGGTTCTCGATGCCGCCGAGCTCTGGGCGGGGCTCTTCGCCCCCGGCAGCAGCAACACGCAGGCCATCCCCTTCAACGTCGAGGCTGAGAATGACGAAGAGATGGCGGACAACGCCTCGGCCCATTCAGAGGACTGGACGACCAAGGATTCAAGCGGCAGGGAGATTGATATTACCTATCTGATGGCCGGCATTGTCAGAAACCAGATGCCCGAAAGCGCCAAGGACAAGGCCGGCACATACAAAATCAATCAGACCTCAGCAGGTGTCGAAAAAGGCGTCGATCTTGGCACCGACGTCATGCCTTTCATTTATCCGATCATGACGGAGGATGAGAATCTCGGCGCTGACATCACCAACGAGCTCTTTACCACAACCTTCCACGAACTTTCGCACGCTCTCGGCATCGAAAGCGAGTCCGGAAACATCGGCGCGCTCCTGACAAAGATCAAGGAGTCAAGGGAGAACACCAAAGCCCCTCCGTCGGAAGAAGACGAACGGGGATTCAAGCAGCTGGAGGACATCATCATCGGTTCCGGGCTTGTATCAAGAGCCAATCTCTATACGGACGCCCTGTCAGTCAACGATCTTTCCGTCAAGACCGCGGATACCCCCTTCAGCGACCATCTTGTCTCCTACTGGACCAGGCTGCCTGGAAGCGACAAATACGTGCTGGACTATTCGAATCCGACCAGATTCGCGGACAGGCGCTTCATCGCGCGTCTTGATGACGAGCATGAGATCGAGCCCCCCGGCGGCGCCCTCGATTCGTCCAAGGTCTTTGTCGCTGGAAATCGTCAGGCAGACGGCGTGTACTTTGTCGGCTCCAATGTGAGCGAGGTTCTTGCGGGATCCTCCCTGCCCGGCATTCCCGTCAATGGGTGGGAGGGAACAGGCGAAGACGCCTCATCCGATCTGTCGCACTTTGAACTTGCCCACAGCATGATGAGCCACCAGAAGTGGCGCAATTACGTGATGCTCATGGAGGCCGAACTTGCGGCGTTCCAGGACATGGGCTACACGATCGACCGGCGCAACTGGTTCGGCGGCTCCGAATACGGCAATGACAAGACCTACGTCAACACGAGGCCGTTCTACGCCCGCAACGCCGAGGGCACAGCCTACGTCACCGGAATGCCCAACACGGCAACGCTCGCCACGGGCTTTCATGTCTACGGCAGCCGCAATCAGATCACTCAGGCTGCGGATCTTCTGGCTGACGGCGCCGGAGCAGTCGGCATCCGCGTCGACGGCTTCGAGAATACCGTTCGGCTTGACAAGGGTTCGCGCATCACGGCAAACGGCTCGCACGGCACGGGCATTCTCGTTGCCTACGGACGGGGCCAGAGCATCGCTGTCTCGGGCTCGGTCGAAGCCTCGGGAACGGGAGGCCGCGCGATCAGCTTTGATTTCGGCAGCAACATGCTGGGGGATGTGAAGGAAACGCGAGGTTCCTACATTCACAAGGTCGGCGACGCGAACTCCCCGCTGCAGGGGGTCCACGAGGGGCATGAAGTCGCTCTGAACGGTCCGATGGGAACGCTTGACATCTCGGGCTCCGTCAAGGGCTCGGAAGCCGCCATCTACATCGGCAAGCGCGCACTGGTCTCCAGGATCAACATTCTCTCGGGAGCATCTCTTCAGGGCGACCTCATCTCGGCCTGGAATCCTTCAAGCGGCGAGCTTCATCCCGATGCCCCCGATAATTACGACGATCTCTCCACGACCATCACCTTCGGCCTGAAGGCCGGCGCCGACGGCAGGGCGACCGGCGAGGCTGATCCGGACTTCGCGATGGCCTATTCGGGCAGCATCCTTTCCAGGATCAGGGAATCCAGCCAGAGCAGCACGCAGGGCAGCGACTCGGAGGAATCCGGCGGCCAGGGGCTGAACAAGCTCGCGGTCAGTTCGCCCGCGCTCACCAGCGATCCGGGTACAGGATCGGGTTCCGGCTCCGGAAGTTCGGGAGGAACTTCCAATCCGCTCAATGTCATTGTCGCGGGCGGGACACTGGCGCTTTCGGGAAACGTTGATGTGCAATCGCTCACCATCAATCCGGACGCGAATCTCGCCCTGGCCAATGCCGCAGCCGGCAACACGATCCAGACCGAGGATCTCACCAACGATGGCACGATTCTCGTTCAGCTCGACGAGCAGGACAATCTGAGCGGCACGATCATCGCCACCGGCACGCAGGATGTGGATGGGGGCACGATCGGGATTGCGCTCGACGTGGACGCATACCATCAGAGCGGCTCAAGCCGCACGCTCGACCTTGAGAAAATCAATCCTGTGAAGCATGCCGACGGTTCGGCGGACAAACTCGACAGCGATCAGATTGAGTTGAAGGGCATCGCTTCGCTCACGCTTCAGGCGGCATACAGCGACGGAAAGATCCTTTATTTCCGTGATGCCGATGCCTACAGCCGGCAGGCTGACGATGCCTCGGCCAGAGAGGCGGGACTTGCGCTTGATGCGGCAGCGCGCGCCGATGCCGTCCAGTCTTCGAGCCCGTCCTCGAGCCTGAGCGGCGATGCCCGGGATCTGATCGGCTCCATCGACGTGCTGACCACGAGGGACGCGATCTCGGCGGCGCTCAAGAAGCTCAGCCCCGAGCCGTACGGCTACGCCGATGCGGCGAGCATCCGCATGCACCGTGCGGTATCCCGCGACCTGCACCGTCATCTGCGCGAGAGCCGGGAAACAGAAGAGGGGCCGATCAGCGCACTTCAGACGCGCGACTGGACGGGCTTTGTCACGCCCTACGGCGAGCGTTTCATCGGCGGCGCCCAGGGGAAGGCATCGGCAACGAGGAGCACCTCGGGCGGCATCCTTGGCGGACTTGAGAAGACTGACGCCTCAGGGCTGACGATCGGCTTTCACGGCGGCATCGGCGGGCGGCACCAGAGCGTGTCCACCTGGCATGATGCGCGCATTGACAGCGCCGGAGCCTTTGCGGGCGTGCATGCGCAGTTTGAGCCCGCGGGCTGGGACAACCTCTATCTCATGGGCTCGGCCCGGGTCGGAATCGAGGAGAACCGCAGCAAGCGCACGGTTACTTTCGGCTCCTACCGTCAGAAGGCCAAGGGCAGGTACACGTCCTGGACGGGCGAGGCGATGGTCGGCCTTGGAAAGGACTGGAAGGCGGGCGGCGTGACCTTCGGGCCGTTTGCAAGCCTTGAGTACATCCGCACCGAGCGCGAGTCCTTCAGGGAAAAGGAGGGCAGGGGCGCAAGCCTCTCAGTCGCCAAAGGCAGCAATGACGCGCTGGGAGCCATGCTGGGGGCGCATGTGAATGTCGCTCACCGGACGGCCGCCGGCCTCATCGTGCGTGCCGGACTCTCGGGAGCCTACCGCCGCGAGCTGCTCTCGACGGACTTCACGGCGGGAGCCTCGTTCCGGGAGATGACGGGCGGCGGCTCCTTCACGAGCCACAGCCGCGCCTTGGGGCGCAACAGCGTGCTCGTGGATGCCGCAGTGGGCATCACAAACAGGGCCGACACCTTGAGAGCCGAGCTCACCGCGGGATACGAGGGAGCGAACACGGGCAACGCCGTGCGGTTCGGAATCCGGGGACAGTACCAGTTCTAGCCTGGGTCTGCTGGACGACACTCGCGAAAAGCCATCGCTGGATTGCTGCCCGGCGGTGGCTTTCCTGTCAGCGGCGCCTGCAGAGGATGGAACTGCCTCGGCTCAAAAGCCGCCTGCCGCCACGGGTAAGGCAGAGGAAGGAGTCAGGATCTCTAGTAGAGCCAGAACTTGCTCATCGGAATTGCGGCAAGCTTCGGGCTTTCGATCTGCACGTCGTGTCCGGCATGAAGAACGATGCCGATCACGTTTTTCTCCGGCAGGCTCTGCTGCAGCCAGACGAGATCCTTGAAGTCGTCCTTGTCGGCGGCGGTGGCGGCCTTCACCTTGATGGCAAGGATCTCACCGTCGTCCCGCTCGAGCACGAGATCGATGAGGCGCCCCGTGCGGGTGCGGATGTGTGTGATCGAGATGCCGTCGGTGAGGTCGGCCTCGCTCACGATCTGTCCGTAGACCCAGGTGACGAGCAGCCCCCGGGTGATTTCCGGCGAGTGCTCGGGCAGACGCCGAAGCAGTCGGTCGGTCGTTGACTTGATGCCGCACAGGTACGCCATGATCCCCGAGTCCGAAATGAAGGTGAGGGGGCTCTTGGCGGCCTTCACGAGTGAGCAGGCGGGAATGCTGTCGACAAAATACAGGCTGTGCAGGGCGTCGTAGTAGGCGCACACGGTGCGCGGATCGCTCTTGCTCAGGTCGGAGAGCTCGGAGGCGTTGAATACGGACCCCGAGGACTGTGCGATGGCTTCGAACACGGCCTGGATCGAGCGCACGCTGCGGGTTTTCTGCAGCCCGGCGCAGCGCCTCACGGCGGTTTCAATCACGCCCTGGAGCGCCGCTGCGCGAAGCTTCGGCGTCTCGGCCTGCGTCGCGAGGGGAAGCCCTCCGCGCACCGCGAGTGCAAGGAACCGCTCAAGGCCTGCCTCCTGCTCGGGAACGGCAAAGCCGAAGTCAGCCGCAAACATGCGCGACAGAAAAAAGGGCATGGCGCCCCGGCCTTCGGCGGCGGTCATGGGGCGAAGACGCACGACGCGGAGCCTGCCGCCCAGCACCGGACCGAATTCCGGGATTGCCGCAGGATCGGTGGATGTGGTGAGAACGAATCCTCCAGGCGAGGGCCTTGCATCCGCAAGACGCGCCACAACGCGGCATACCGCCGGCGCTTCGTCCGCGTCGTCAATTAGAAAGGGGGCTTCGGTCTGGTTCGGGAGCAGCGAGTCTGGATCGATTCGGGCTGCGCGCTGCGCAGTCCTTGTCGCCATCGGGCAGTAGACCGCTTTCGGCAGGAGCTCCCGGGCGAGCGTCGACTTTCCGCATCCCGCGGGGCCTGCGAGGGCCACGGCGCGCATCCAGCTGATGGAGTCGGAAAACTCCATCTCGGCCCATCGCCTTGCGCGAGGGCTTTCCTGTGAGCTGTCTGAGGGTGCGGTCATGTATGAAAAATTGATGCATCAAATCGGATAAATTCATTGTAAATCAAAAGATTCAATTTTTCTATAAGACAAGAAGAGTACCCTGGGAAAGCATCTTCGCGCATTGTTTTTCCTGGACTTTGCGGAACATTTGTCCTAGTCTGCAGGGGTGTTTTTCTTCCGGCGGACGCACAAAAGTGGACGAGCAAGCCTGCGCAGACAATCTGAAACTGGTTCTGCATCACGAAATTGACATAGCAAAACCCTCAGAGAAGAGCCTCGAAGAGTTCGAAAAGGCGCTCTGGAGGTCGATCGAAGCCTTTGCCCGGCGTCCGCAGTTTTTTCTCGACCACGTTAAGCGATCAACCGTGTGCGAGGGCCGCGACGACCTCGGCCGGCTCGTTCTATACAGAAAGCTCGATTTCGGCAATCTCATCCTGGAGGATCAGGCGCTCTTTGCCGGACCCCGGGAGGTGGTGTTCTGCGTGCCGGCTCTCGCCCAGACGCCGCCCTCGACCTTTGCCATCGCTCTTGAGGGCGCACACTTGCCCAGGCTCTCCTTCACGTACCGCGAGGGAGAGCTTGCGGGACTGACGGACAACCTGCAGATCATGACGCTGCGCAAGAACGCCTGGCGCGCCAAGGACAGGGACGTGGTGGCGAGAATCCTCGAAAAGATCGGCGGAAGGATCGCCGCCTGACAAATCCTTCCGAAGCCTTGCGCACGAGGCCGGCAGCTCCTTTTTCATTTAAAATCCGAAAAAACGTTTACATTAATAAATATCCGGAAATCATAAGATGACTTTATCTGACCGCCTTGCGGCAGGTCTTGGAAGCGGCGCCGTTCAGGTCATTCTTGGTGTCCGCGGGTCGCTCTCTGGATTTTTTGATCAGGAGCTTCCCGGGCGGCTCGCCCGGGCGGGCGTGGACCGCCCGCGGCTGGTTGTGGTGGATGCAGCCGCGGGACCGTCCGCCGATCAGCTTCGCCGCACCGTGCTTTCGCGACTGACGGATGCCGGCAGGTACGGCGTCATCGTCCGCCATGGCGAGGCGCTTGCCGAAGATGCGATGGGCGTTCTCTGCGGCATCGCTTCCAGGGGAGGCGCCGATGTGTTTGTCGAAGCCTCCGATCGCTCGATTGAGCGCGTGGCGGCGACGGCCGCTGCCTCGGGCCGGGCGGCGCTTCATGAGGACAGCGGCAGCGCCGAGGCGTTCTGGAGCGGCAGAGGGGCTGAGCTGCGCCTCGAGGAGCTCGTCTGGGACACCGCGCGGAAACGGCATCTGCGAAACCCCGGGCGCATGCTCGAGCTGCTGCGGTATTTCGCCAGGACGGCGGGAGAGCCGCACTCGGTCCTTTCCGTGGCTGACGAAATGACGCGCCAGGGGCACCCGGTCTCCGACAAGACCGTCAAGTCGATGATGCGGGCGCTTGAGGACGCCATGCTGATCGAGCGCGTCCCGAGCTGGGACATTCGTGCGAGAAGCTTCAGAAGAACTCCCGAGCGGATCTATCCGTCGGCAGTCTCGCTTGCGTCAGTCCTCGGCCCGCAGGCGGGCCTCAAGCCAAGGCGGCTGCTTGAGATTCTCCGCGCCATGCGCAGCGCGGGGTGCACTGCTGCAAGTCCGTTCCTGTCGGTGGTTGGCCGGGACAAGGGCGGACGAGCCGTTCGCGGCCGGATCGAGACGGACTTCCTCTGCACCCGGGGCAGCTCCTCGATGTACGTGCGCTATGAGGAAGCGATTGATCCCGTGACGGCCGACAGGGCGGATGCCGTCAGGACGATGCTGCGCATTCCGGACCTCTTCGACAAGGTGATCGTCACCGAGGGAGAATTCGCGCCCTGGCGCACGCGGCGCGGCGTGCGCGTGGTGAGCATCGGGGACTTTGCGGGCGGCCGGCTCTTCGGCTAGCCGTCAGGCGACCAGAGGCCAGAGCGCCAGCAGAACGATCTGACCGGAGATGATGCGCAGGAACATCGCGAGCGGATAGACCGTCGAGTAGGCGATGATGGCCGTGGAGTTTTCCGAAAGGCTGCCTGCGTAGGTAAGCGAGGGCGTGCTCGTTGCCGTGCCGGCGATGAGGCCCGCAATCGTGTGGAAATTGAGCTTCATGACCTTGCGCCCGATGACGCCGATCAGCAGCATCGGCAGGACGGTGATCACAAGTCCGAGCCCGATGTAGACGAGGCCGCTGCCGCTTGCAAAGGCATCGAAGAACTTCGTTCCCGACGACAGGCCGATGCTCGCGAGAAAGAGCGCCACGCCCCATTCGCGCAGCATCAGGTTCGCCGAATTCGTCGTGTACGTCACAAGGTGCAGGCGCGGTCCGTAGTACCCGAGCAGGATCGCGATGATGAGGGGGCCGCCGGCAAGGCCGAGCCGGATCGGCGTGGGCATGCCCGGGAGCGCGAGCGGAATGTTCGCGAGGATGATCGAGAGCGCGATGCCGATGAAGATTGCGCTCACGTTCGGCTTTTCCAGCTCGCGGCTCTTGTTGCCCATCAGCGCTTCAAGCCGGGCGACGGAGTTCTTGGGACCGACGCACCGCAGCGAGTCGCCGAGCTGCAGGCGAAGGCTGTTGTATGGGAAGAACGTCATGCCGGCGCGGGAGACGCGCGTGATGTTGACGCCGTCAAAGTGCGACAGGTGCAGCGAATCGATCCGCACGCCGTTCATCTCCTGGCGCGTGACCTGGATGATCTTGCTCGTGAGCGGCGAGTGCTTGGTGGCAAGGTCAACCTCGGTGTCCTCCTCTCCGCAGAAGGTGCAGATCGCCTGCTTGTGGTCGGCCGTGGCGACGATCCTCAGCTTGTCGTCGACGTGCACGACGGTGTCGGCGGTGGGACTTGTGATCTCCCCCTCATGCAGGATCCGGGAGCAGATGAACGGGCGGTTGATGAGTGCGCGGATCTTGCGCAGCGTGAGCCCGTCAAGCGCCGGATTCGTGCAATGCGTGTGAAAGCAGATCGGCACCTGCAGGTCGGATTTCTGCTGCTCCTCCCAGAGCCGGTCCTCCTCTTCGATGTCGACCCGGAAGGCGGCCCGGATGAGGCCGATCGTCAGAATCAGTGCAACCACGGCGAAGGGGTAGGCGCAGGCGTAGCCCACGGCAATGTCCTCGTGGTTGCCGAGCACCGAGAGCGCTTCGGCCGTCGCGCCCAGGCCCGGCGTGCTCGTCACGGCGCCGAAGTGCACGCCGAGAATCATCCCGAGGGAGATCTCGCCCTGAAGGAGGAAAAACAGGCCGACCGTGATGAGGATTGAGCTCACCACGCCGAGCGCCATGAGGGCGTTGAGGCCGTACCCGCCGTGCCGCAGCGCGGAGAAGAAGGACGGGCCGACCTGCAGGCCGATGAAGAACACGAAGAGGATGAGACCGAAGTCCTTCAGAAAGCTGATCGTCGACCTGTCGACCTGGATGCCAAAGTAGCTTGCGATGAGGCCGAGGAACAGCACGCAGGTGACGCCCAGGCTGATCCCGGCAACCTTGATCCTGCCCAGGTACAGGCCAGCGGAAATCACAATGCAGTACACCAGCATGTTGTGTCCGAACAGGGTCGGATCAGTGAGCAGCGAATTCAGCCAGGTCATAGGGTGCGGATGGCTCGGAAATCAATGAAAAGGGAAAAGAGTGCAAAGCCTTTCGGCCGCGGCAAGCGGCGCACGGAACGCGAATTGTAGTCCCAGGCTTGCTCGCCGTATCTTGGCGAAATGGCTTATTGCAATGCCCAAAGAACAAAGCCCCCGGGTCTTGCGAACCGGGGGCCTTGCGGCGCTTTTGGAAGAAAGGCTATGCCTTGCCGAAGAGGCGCTTGTACCAGGGTGACTTCTTCATGCCGTAGGGCGTCACGAAGTCGTCGTCATCGCCCCCTTCGTTCTGCAGCATGATCGTGCCGATGACCGAGCCGTTGACGCCCGCGAGCGTGGAAACCGCATTGGTGAGATCCTTCTTCTGAGTCTGGTAGAGGCGACCCACAATGAGGAAGCTCATGCCGGGCACGGAGGCGAGGATGGGCGTGTCGGACACCGCAAGCACGGGGGCAGTGTCGAGAATCACGATGTCGTAGCGCTTGGCCAGAGCCTCAAGGAGCGCGGAGGTGTTTTCGCCCGCAAGCAGTTCGGCCGGATTGGGCGCGAGCGGCCCGCTCGTGAGAAATTCAAGAGGCAGGTCGGCAAAGGGCTTTTGCGTGAGGGAGGAGGCCTTCTCGAGACTGACCACTCCGGCAAGTACGGAGGACAGCCCCGCGGCTTCCTTCTTGGACTCGCTGATGAGGGATGTCAGGCGACGGTTTCTCATGTCGCAGTCGATCAGCAGAACACGCTTGCCGACCTTGGCATAGCTCGTTGCAAGATTGAGGGCGGCAAAGGTCCTGCCTTCGCCAGGCGCAGCGGACGTGACCGAGATCAGCCTGGCCCGGCGGGCTTCGGCGGACAGTGAGAGCGACGTGCGGAGACCGCGGAATGCCTCGGCGACGGGGCTCTCCGGATCTTCGTAGCTCACGAAGGCGGAACGGCCTTCTTTGGCGCCGCGAGCGAAGGGAATCGCTCCTAAGACAGGCACGCGGCCCGAGCGCTCGATATCCCGGCGGTTCTTCACGGAGGCGTCAAGCAGTTCAAGCAGCACGCAGATCAGCACGCTCAGCACGCCAGCGGCTAGCGCCACAATGATCATGGTCTTGGCCTTTTGCGGGAAAGCAGCCTTGGTGGGCGCTACAGCAGGAACGATGACCTGATAGGTGGCGTTCAGCGTATTCGTGCTCTGGGTGATGGCAAGCTCGGAGACGCGATTGAGAACCAGTCGGTAGGCTTTCTCGCTGGCCTTCAGGTTGTCATCAAGCAGCTTGTATCTGTCTACGACGCGTTCGAGCTGATCCAGATCAGTGTTGGTGGTGGTTATGTTTTCCTCAAGTTTGGCGATGTTGGTTCGTGTCTGCTCGAGTTCGGAATGAAATGCCTCTAGGATGTTCCCAACTTCCGTGGTGATGGACTTGTCGATCTCGGCAATTACGGATGCCTGCTGCTTCTCGCTCATTTCCTTGGCGTTCCCCATCGCTTCAATGCGCTTGACCTTGAGCTCGGAGAGGGTCCGATTATTTACCAGGTAGGGGAGGGAGTCAATTTTGCATTCCTGCTGTTGGCACTTGTTTATGTCGTTGGCGGTGATCTCAAGTGCAAGGAGCTTCTGCTGGGCAGCAAACAGCTCGTTGTGCAGCCTTTCGAGGCGGGAATTCAGAACCCTTCTTGAGACATCGATCGAAACGATGTTGTTCTGTTTTCTGAACTCGTTGATCTTGGCAATGGCATCAAGGCGATTTTTCTCCATGGACGAAAGTTCACCCTGCAGCTGCTTCAAAGCAAGAGCGGAAATGTTCGCCTGGCGGGCGTTAGAGTCGTTGATGAATTCCTGAGCCAGGAAGTTGGTGACGTCGGCGGAGAGCTTCGGATCGGAATCCTTGAATCCGAGATCAATCAGATTCGTATTCGGGATTTGCTTGACGACGACGCGCTTTTCAAGAGCCTTCAGGGGCTCCTTGGCGTTGGCAAAATCAGGACGGCTCGCAAAATTGAAGTGCTTGTATGCGCGCTCAAGGATGTTGTCGCTGGTGATCAGCTTGATCTGCGTGGCGATGAAGTCCTTCAGGGAGCTTGAGTTTCTGGAATATACATCCTCAACTTGCGTCACGCTCAGCTTGCCCTGTTCCACCAGCATGCGGCAGTTGGCAAGATAGGTCGGGGTGACGAGATAGCAGTACAGCAGACCGGCGATGATTGCAGTACCGCAGATGGCCACGCACAGCTTGATGCGCTTGAAGACAGAGCGGATCAGCTGAAAGAGGTCGATTTCAACGGCATCGTCGTCCTGGGGGACGGGCGCCCTGAGATTTTCATTCAGTGAGTTGGGAGTAGTCATGGAATGATTGGGTAAATGAGGATAAAGACAATCGTTAATTCTATCTCGTTTGTGCTGACTTTTTTCGTAGGTGCAGGGACCGCCCCCGGGGCAGGATTCGCTCCCGAATGTGCATCGGGTCCTCTGGCACGGGATTATTCAAGAATATGTTTCGAGGCTGCCGGAGTGTTCTTTTTGTTCAGGAAAAAAATGGCACAATGGGCGGAGCCAGAAATCAGCAGGTGATTGCCGCAATGACCAGGAGTAACACTGTTCTTTTTGTCCAGGCCCGCAAGGACAGGGACAAGCCGCTCTTTCGGCAGATCGCCGATCAGATCCGCAGCCATGTCGCAGGCGGAGTTTTGACGGTGGGCGAGAGGCTGCCCGGAGTCAGAAAGCTGGCCAAGATGCTCTCGGTTTCCGAGGACACTGTCACGAAGGCGTACGCAACGCTTCTTGATGAGGGGATCATTGAGGCTCGGCCGAGATCGGGCTATTTCGTTGCAAAAAAGCTCGCGCTCACGGGCGCGACTCCTCATCCCAGCGTGTATCAGAAGTTTCCGGCCGGCATGCCCGCGCGCAATGCACTGGCGATTGAGGAGGCCCGCCGATTCTTCGATGCAGCAAGGGGCGGGGACCCCGGGATGGCGCTTGTTCAGGGAATGACTGGACTCAAGGGAGCCGAGCAGAAGCAGTGGATCGCCGAGGCGACGCGCTATGCGAGGAGTCCCTGGCTGCAGCAGGACGGCTCCTTTTCTCAGGGCGATCTTCGCTTGAGACGCATCATTGCTGCGCGGCTGCGGGAGTTCCGCGGCATCTGCTGCGAGGCCGGGAGCATCGTGGTGACGGCAGGAATGCGCCAGAGCCTCTCGATTGCGCTCTCGCTTCTTTTTGCGCAGGGTGAGGCTGTTCTGCTTGAGTCGCCTTCGCTGCCCGGGATCAGCGCACAGCTGTTCTCCAGGGGACTGCGGCCCGACTGGTGCGGGGTTGATGAGGCAGGAGTTGCCTTTGATCCGGCATCTGCTCAGGCTTCAGGCTGTCGCGGAGCGGTTGTTTCGGATGCCTGCCAGATGCCGCTTTCCGTTGCCATGGCCCGCAGCCGCAAAAAGCAGATGCTGATCTGGGCGAGGACGAGCGGGGCTGTCATTATCGAAAATGACGAGGGATCAGTGCTCTCCCTGACTGATGCGCCGGAAATGCCGCTTCGTGCCGCACCCTTTGGCGAGGAGTGCGTCGTGTACTGCAGCGGCTTTTCGCTCATTGTGCCGCCAGCCGGCGGAATCGGCTTCCTTGTTGCGCCGAAAGGGTTGGAGAAGGCCTTTGCCGGTGCGGCGATGCTTTCGGGCTCCGTGCCGCCGCTTGCCGAGCAGCGCGCACTGGCGGCCTTTCTCGAGTCCGAGGCCTTTGACGGGCATTTGCGCCGGGTGAGGACGCTTGCCCGCAAGCGCCGGAGCGATCTGGAAAACATGTTCCTGGAGGTGCCCGAGTCGATCGGACGCCTGCAGAGAGTGGAGAGCGGCGCTCTTGCGTGCTTTGTTCTTGCCCCCGGGCAGGCAGCTCTTGAGGGCAGGCTGGCTGAGGAACTGTCCGGAGAGCCTTTGCCAGTCCTGCCGCTCACCCGGTTTTCTCAGGGTGCCGAGCCGGTGGCGGGCCTTGTCTTCAATGCCCTGGCGGGCACCGGCAGCGAGTTTCTCGAAACTGCCGGGGCGCTTGTCCGAGTCCTGCGAAACTGCGGGGGTCGGACAGTCTGAAACTGCCGGGGGAGTGGTCCCCGGCCAACTTTAGATTTCCTCCTGTCCAAGTCGAGCCGTGCGGGTCCGCCGGTTCACGTCATATAAAGATAGGAGATCCCAAATGCTTTCTCGTCGCAAGGCCCTTGCCGCCGCCCTCGCTTCCGCAGTCGCCTTCACCGGTTCTGTGCACGCCGCGGGCGAAAAGCCCCAGCAGTCCGGCACGAATGTCGGAACGGACCGCAATCTGCGCCGCTCCGACCGCCTGCTCACCGACAGCGAGGCGCTGACCGTCATCCGCAACGTCCCGCATGCCGTGCTCTCCACGGCTGACAAGGATGGCATTCCCTACGGCGTGCCCGTCACGCCGGTCTATGACGACGGCAAGATCTACTTTCACGGCGCCGCTGATGAGAACGGCAGAAAGACCGTGAACATGCGCCAGAACAAGTACGTGTCGCTCTGCTACACCGCCAAGGACAACATCGTCCAGGAAGAGTTCGCCGTCAACTTCGTGAGCGTCGTGGTGTCCGGCACCGCCCGGGCCATCACCGATCCGAAGGAGAAGGCCGCCCTCATGTACAAGATCGTGCACCATCATGCTCCCGTGAAGACCGACAAGCAGATCGAGGAGTACCTCAAGCCCGAGGTCAACCTCATCACGCTCTGGGAGGTCACGCCGCTCAAGATCACCGGCAAGTCCCGCAACAAGAAGTACTACTTCAACAAGCTCAAGGACTAATCTGATCCTCCGGACAGCCTTTGGTTGGGTGTGCGGCGGCTGGAAGGAGGGGACGGTCAAGTCCCTCCCTTTCAGCCGCTGTTTTGATCTGCAACATGGGCCTGAGTGTTTTTCTGTGGGGAGTCTGAGAGGGCATCCATCTATAATTTTCCTTTCTCCGGCCAAAGGTGCGCAGTAGGAGGTGCGGCATGGGTTTTCTCAATGAATTCTTCCACCTGGAAGAGCACGGTACGAATGTCAGGCGGGAGTGCATCGCCGGTCTGACGACCTTCCTGTCGATGGCATACATCCTCGCCATCAACCCCAATATCCTCGGCAATGTCATGGACGCGAGCGGCGTGTTCGTCGCAACGGCGGTCGCCTCGGCCATTGCAACATTCGTCATGGGGCTTCTTGCCAATTACCCGATCGTGCTGTCCGCAGGCATGGGTCTGAACGCGTACTTCGCATTCTCCGTGTGCCTGGGTGACCTTGCGGGCGACCCCAACGCGTTCCGGATCGGCCTCACTGCAGTGCTGCTGGAAGGCGTCATCTTCGTCGTGCTTTCGTTCTTCAGGTTCCGCGAAAGAATCGTGAACGGCATTCCGATCGCCCTGAAGCTCGGCATCAGCGCAGGCATCGGTCTGTTCATCGCGCTCATCGGTCTGAAGGGGGCGGGGCTCGTCGTCGCCAACCAGGCGACGCTCATCGCGATGGGCGACCTGAGCGCGGCACCCGCCGTGCTCTGCCTTTTCGGCTTGCTGGTCATCTTCATCCTGTCGCACTACCGGGTGACCGGCTCCGTGCTGATCGGCATCATCTTCACTTGGATCCTCGGCATGGTCGCCCAGGCTGCCGGCTGGTATCAGGGTCCGAGCATGTTCCCGGACTTTTCCAAGGGGCTGCAGCTTGACGGCATCTCGAAGACGGCGTTCCAGTTCGACTTTGCCTGGGCCGCAGCGCACATCACCGAATTCCTCGCCATCACGCTCAGCTTCCTCTACGTTGACCTCTTTGACACGGTCGGAACGGTGGTCG
>Ga0310786_10004799_pt1 | contig 18643 bp, 5 predicted proteins | sample AusTroGonzalo_MG_FD_203881 | JGI IMG/M metagenome (GOLD analysis project Ga0310786, IMG submission 203881) | Bovine rumen microbial communities from tropical cattle in Woodstock, Queensland, Australia - Gonzalo_03 (v2) (version 2) | ecosystem: Host-associated > Mammals > Digestive system >... | reverse complement strand
GGGTTGGAAGTTCAATAACAACACAGACCCTAAGTACACACAAATATTTGATAATACAGTCGTAACTTATGACGCAAGTATTTCAACTGGTTCTACAAAATGGAAATACTCTCCATTGAGATACTGGGATAGAGCAGCATCATACAAATTCTATGCAGTTGCTCCTGATGGTGTTTTCACAATGACAAATGAGAGTCTAACCGATGAAACTCTCAGAAAATTCAAGGCTACCAATGTTCCAGATGTTCAGATACTTCAGGATAACAACGGTAAGAATGGTGGGACACAAACCATCGCTGCATATTCAACCGCAGGTACCGGTCAGCAAGCTAGCTTGGCAAAAGACTATTTAGTTGCAGGCGTTGTTTCATGTGCAGCTGGCTCAAGTACACAGGGAAACAATACAACAGATCATGATGTAGACTTTATTTTTAATCATATTCTATCAAAGTTTGTTGTTAACGTTTTGACTTCTGACAACTTCAACAGAACAAACAATTCTTATCCGTATATAGAATTGACTAAGTTGTTCGTAAAAGTTGCTGGTCAGGCCGACACCTACAATCAGAAAACCGCAGGTTCAGTCGATAACAATCCTACAACAGGCGATGTATGGTCTGCTGCCTCTGCCGTATCTGCAGAAAAAACATTAACTTGTTTTTATGCTGATGCAAGCAAAACTGACAATACTATTTCAAAGCTGACTCTTACAAACTCAAACCAGCAGGTTGCATCATACTTTGTTGCTCCTTCACCGGCAACCACTAATAGCACCGTAAAAGTACAGGTTGAATACATCATCCATTATGCTGCTACTGGCGATATAACAGAAGAGACTTGTTTATCAGATGTTTTGACTGTTTCAAATCTGACCCGTTTCGACCAGAATACTGTTAATTATTTAAATGTCAAGATAGAGCCACAAGCAATCTACTTTGATGTTCAGAGTGTAGCAGGCTGGTCAACAGGTACAACTGGAACGATTGATATTGACTAACCGATCATCAGCTAACTCTTTTCTTTAGATAGGCCGGCAGGGGGTGATACCCCTGACGGTCACCAAGAGAGCGTGAGCGCAAGATGACCAATGGTATTTGTAAAAAGTTGCCATTGGGGTTACGGCTAAAAAATTGAGAGAAAAAAAGGACATTTTATAAGGTTTATTATAAAATAAGGTATAGGTAAAGAATGAACAGACTGTTCAGACATATAGCAGCACTGGTACTGGCGGGAATTTTCCTGACAGGGTGCGCTTATGAGGACTCTGTACGTGAGCTGCGCGAGCAGAATCACTACAGGGAAGGTCTGGCTATTGCATTTGACAACGGTGTGATAGATAAGCCTATTACCACAAAAGCCGGAGCCCTACTCAGCGAACATATGAACACTATGGGAGTCTGGGGTTGGCAAACCACGAACTTAGGGGATGTTGAATGTTTGTTCCTTAACCAGAACATAACATACAACACCCCTGAGGCCAGGTGGACTTATAATCCTCTTAAGTACTGGGATTCAAAGAGTACTTACCGTTTTAGCGCATATGCGCCACACTCAAGCACGGTTCCCGGTGTTACAGTAACCATTGACAGCCTTATCAGGGCTTTCAGAATTAAGGGTGTGACACTTAAGGGAAGCAACACCATAACTACCGGAACACCTACTCTTCCGGGTAATTTTGGTGCTGTAGAAGACATTGACTGGATGGTGGACCGTACCGGGCAGAGCATGCCTGGCATAACCCGCACTCTGGTTACATTCAACATGCAGCATATTCTGGCCAAGCTCTGTATCAGGGTATGCCGCACAAATACGTTCCCGGCCGACAGCGTGATATCAATGGTTCTGGACAGCATAAAGGTGGGTGGTCTGATAAGCCAGGGTGACTTTACCCAGAGCATGAAAGCAGACTCCGTACACCGCGTAGCCGAATGGACACCTATTGATACCCTGCCCCGATACACCATTAACAGCGCACGAAGCGTAAGTGTACCGGACAGCGCCGTATACGTAATGGAATCACTCATTATACCGCAGCAGACCGGTGCCGGCCAGGACATTCGTATCTGGTACACTATAGGAGGCAAGAGCGGTACAAGCAGCAGGTTCAATTACGTTATTAAACTGACTGATGTTTTTGACCGGTTCATAGCCGGCAGGAACTATCTGCTAACCATTATCATCGGTCCGGAGGTTATCAAGTTTGACAGCGGAGTATCCGGATGGGATGATAGCTATTCGCATTCAATAACAATAAATCGATAGTCATTAAAAATGAACAAAATGAGAATTTTAAAGATCAGCGCAGTTGCCGGCATGGCATTACTCAGCGCATGCCATCAGTTTGATGTATTGTATGACATTGACACTACAGCCAATTCACAGTACATTGAGTTCGGCAACTATGTAAACAAGATGACCCGCGCCTCAAAGCAGGCCGGTAATGCCAACTTTGTCGTAGGTGACACCATGGCTGTCTGGGGTGTACAGACAACCGGAAACATTGTTGATGTAATATTCAACAATCAGGATGTAAGGTATGTTAGCGGTTCAGCATGGACCTATAACAACAAGAAGCTGTGGAACGTAGGTTCAACCTATATGTTCTACGGAGTGTTCCCCTACTCTAAGACTCTCTACAACATGAGCTCTGACGGAAACTACTACGTGAGCATAGACAGCTATACCACGCCTAATGATCCCGCCAACCAGACTGACCTCATGGTATCTGAGCGCAGGAACGTATCACCGTTCAACACCGTTGATATGGTATACCACCATATCCTGAGTAACGTGAACGTTTACGCCAAGATTGCCGATGCCATGGATACTGAAGGCATCTACAGCATCACGCTCAAGAGCGCCAAGCTTAACAACGTAAAGGCAACCGGTAGCTATGCACAGACCGATTGGTACCAGAACCGCGCCGTAGGTGCATGGAGCAACGTCCATGACTACATGAGCATTCCTACTGTTACCAATAAGGTGATTACCAAGACAGCTACACCTGTATACCAGGATTATCTCATGGTACCGCAGAAGCTGTTCAGCACCGCATCGGCCCCCAAGGATGTAACAATTGACGCTACTTTCCATATTGTTTACAATGACGGTACCACATCAACATTCGTAAAGAACGGCATCCGTCTGGCCGGTATAATTGGTCATAACGGCAGCTCACAGCAGGTGGTATCCAAGTGGGATCCCAACTACAAGTATAACTACACCCTGGCATTCAACCCCAACAAGAGCACACGCGTTTGGGATGCCGATGGTGACGGTAGCATACAGATAGACCCCGCAACAGGTGACACCATCACCAAGACTGATGATACCCCCTATCCCGGCGTTATGAAATATAACCCCGATGAGCCCGATATCATTCAGGTATTTGAGGATACTGACGGTGACAATATTCCTGACACTTGGAAGGAGTATCCCATTGTATGGGAAGACATAGACGGTGACAATCTTATTGAGGCCGGCATAGACCGTGACGGTGACGGACACATTGACAACGTGGATAAGGAGAATAACACTCAGCAGGTTCCCGGCGGTGACCCCGACAAGGATCCTACCGATGGCAACCCCAACAACCCGGACGGCAAGGAGGTTATCCTGGTACATGTTGACACTGACGGCAACGGCTATGTTGATGACAATGATGACTGGGTACAGATACAGAAAGACCCGGATACCGGTGAGATCCTGCCTCCGCGTGAGATTGAGGATGCTTACATTGAATTCACAGCTACAGTACAGGAATGGGAGCAGACCTATTCTATCAGCTACGACGTTTTGAATTGATAAAATATATTTACAAATAAGTTTCTGATGAAGAACTTTTGCAAGACATTGGGTATAGCAGCAATCATGGGTGTATCACTCATGATGCTGCACTCATGCTGCAAACACAACAGTTCTGATGATGAAATCAGGGAGATGCCTATTGTGATGAATACCGTCCAGGCCGGAACAAAGGCTATCATTGACAGCCCAGACAGCGAAGAGCGTCTTAAGCAGATGATGAACGCCTGTTATAACAGCCAAGGATTCAACGTGGGCGGTTTTGGCGTGTACGGCTACAAGAAAGCCGGCACACTGGACCCCGCGCAGATATTCAACAACACACGTGTATTCCCTGATGCAGATGAGCCAAGCACAGAGCTCAAGCCCTGGGTGTACCGTCCTTTGCGTTACTGGGACAAGACCGCCAGCTACCAGTTCATAGCATACTGGCCGCATCTGTCCAGCACCGCACAGGCAGGCGCCTATGTTGAGGCTCCGCACACAGTGACAACCGTTGATGAAGAGATCCTGACCATTCACAACATCCCCAACTGGCAGTACGCAAACGGCTCCGAGATGGACCTTATGACCGATGTCAAGGTGGGACGTTTTGATACCGATTTCACAACCGGTAAGGTTAACTTCAGGTTCCGTCATCTGCTGTCACAGCTCATCATAAAAGCTTACTACGTGGGAACAGAGTACCCCGTAACAGTAACTGATGGTGTTAAGAGCGGCGGAGTGAGAGTAAACGGTATCACGCTTACTGAGTATGATCCTGCAGATGCGGAGAAATCGCTGCTCAAGACCGGGCAGACCAAGTTCCAGGTTATGGATCCTAATGGCAAGGTGGACTTTACCCAGACCCTGCAGGATGTGTCATTCAGCACAGTGGGACTGGGTGGGAGCGCAGTCCTGCTTGACAACGGCAACGTCTACATCAACTACAAGAATGAGATGGAGGAGAACCCCAACTTTGTACCCGCAACAGTAGGTACATGGCTCATGGTTCCGCACCGTTGGTACAAGCTCAACCTCACCGTGAATGACTTCATGGTGGGTACCGAAACCAACAGCCGCATATCAAAAACAGTGCCCATCCAGTTGGGACAGCTCGTTTATGATTACGTGACACAGCCCGGCAGGACATACGTGATAACACTGCTGTTCAACACGTTAGAAGGTGGTCTCCAGGTTGAATCAGTTGTGGAGCAGACCTGGACCGAGCACAATGTGCCGCGAGAATTATATAACCTGTAAATACGTAGTATTTAAATTTGGAAATTTAAAAGTTATTAACTAAATTTGCAGTGATATTTATGACAGCAAGAAGGGATAACAACAAACGCAACAGCCTGCTCAGACACACTTTTGTCTTGGCAGTCTGCTCACTGCTGGCTCTGGCATCATGCCGTAAGGATAGATTTGATGACATGAGTGGCCGCGTAACTCTGTACCCTGCAATAGCAAGCGCTGATGAGACTGTCATAACCACTCGCGCCACATTCCCCGTAGAGAATACTACCAACACCTACACCGATGATGCTCCCGCCAACGGCACAAGCATCAGAGTATACGCAGTGCCCACATACGCCGCAGACAACACATCTGAGAAGAAAGCTGCCGGCTCATTCCGCTACAGCAACGATTCATGGCACTCATCAGTAAACGCCAAGAGTGAAGTTTACTACCATCTGTACGCATTCAACTCAAACAACATGCCCGGCGCATCGGACCTGGCATTCAACTGGGGTGTCACCAAGGATCAGTCAAACAACGATGTATTTGACCTGAACACCGTGGCACTCAATTTCAGGAACCTGAACCTGTTTGCATACATCGACCCCATGGTTAGCGTAGCAGCTGCAGGCAAGCTGGTTACAGACGGCCAGCCCTACACTGCCCCCACCCTTACCACCGGATCTTATGACATAGGCCAGGTTAAGACAGAGGACGGCAAGTCTTACAAAGTATGGATGGCAATGGATCATCTCTACGCCAAGGCTACCGTATCACTCTGCATAGATCCTACATACCATGAGATACGCGAGATACGTGTCAAGAATGTTAAGATAACAACCACAGGAGCTGTTCTTGAGGGCAACCACAGCTACAAGTTCAGCGAGGCAAAGCTGGTACTGGACCAGACACAGGGATTTACCGGAACTGATTATGTAGACCTCATGTACGGACAGTCTGCAGTAGAGAACCGTGATTTCCCCACAAACCCCGACTGTGACTACTCCACCCTTAAGGAGCCTGAACAGAACGGAGACTACACGGAGTTTGGCTGGTTCTATTTCCTGCCCAACTCATACATTACTGACCCGCAACTGGATTATCCCTCTGTAAAGATTCACATTGACTACGATGTCTATTACCGCGACGGACAACCCAGGAGACTGAACCAGGAGGTAACTGATTACTTCCCATTGGATAAGATAATACGTAAAGACGGCGCCGAGATAAAACCCAAGGCAGGAGACCATTTCCTGATAAAGGTTTTGATAAAGCCCACGTATCTGTATCAGATGCATGATGACGATGAGCCGTTAGAATTAGATATTACAGGACTGACAAACAACTAAGATGATGATATTTAACCATATACGCAAGCCGTTACCCCTTGACATCAAGTCATGGGGTTTGCTGCTTGTACTGACCATAGGTTCTTTCATACACGCTAGCGCGCAGCTGGTCATAGGCGGTAACGTCTATGGCGGCGGTGACATGGGTGACGTAAAAGGCAGCACCAGCGTAACCGTGCTGTCCGGTGTGGTTGGTACTGATGACTTGGAGAACCCCGGCGGCAGTGTATTTGGTGGAGCACGTATGGCAAACGTTGGCGGTACTGCAATGGTTCACATTGACGGAGTCAACGCCACAGGTTATATTCTCATCAACCGCGTTTACGGCGGTAATGACATATCGGGAACTATCGGTTCATATCAGGCAATAGGTGATGCAAGCAGATTCCCGTCATCAATCTTTGAAGATGCTGATCATGACGGCGTTGATGCATCATGGAACGCATTGCTCCGCATATCGGACGGCGGTGCATCCAAGCCCATCTACATTGGTCAGTTGTTTGGAGGCGGCAACGGTGACTATGACTATGAGTCAGAGAACAGCCCGTTCAAGAATTTACCCAGACCTGAACTTGGCAAGACCTATCTGGACCTGCACGGAGGATCTATCGTTTATGCTTACGGAGGCGGTAACGCAGCTACCGTTAAGCAGTCAACAATCATATGCGTTGATAACAAAAGTAAGGTTGTCAACAGCATTAAAGACCCAAGTATAACCGAACAGAAGCATTCCATAACACCCGGATCAGAGGGTGAGCTGCTCACCACCAAGCGTTTCAAGGCCATGGGTATCAACACCGGTTACTCAAAACCCAGCAGTGATGAGTTCCAGATAGGACGTCTGTTTGGTGGTAACAACAAGGCCGATATGAAGATACGCCCCACCTGGCATCTGGAGGATGGTCTTGTACGTAACCTCTACAGCGGTGGTAACCAGGGCCGTATGACCAGCCCCGAAGGAATTCTGGTAAACATCCAGCCCGGATCAAAAATTGTCATTGACAACCTGTTTGGAGGTTGCCGTATGGCCGATGTACGTCCTCTGCAGCTTGACTACAAGGGTGATTACGTACAGGACAGCAACGGCAATCCCAAGGATATGGAGATCATCCAGCTGGCAGATCCCAACTACGCATTCCCTGCAGGTCTGGCAGCCAGGGTTGTGGTTGACGGTGGTGATGTGAATAACGTATATGGCGGTAACGATATTACCGGTCAGGTATATGGAGGTAATGCAGTAGGTATCCGTAAGAGCATACGCGGTGACGTTTACGGAGGCGGTAACGGCTCTTATCCTTACACTGACAATACATTGCTCAAGGGTCATGACATCTACGGTGACCTGTACTACGAGGTTCCCGATGGCATGACATCGGTAGAGGCACTTAAGAACTTCCGTCCGGATGCCGAGCAGGTATCCATACACCTGTACGGAACAGAGGACAACCCCACCATAATAGGCGGATCAGTCTATTGTGGAGGCAACAGTGCCACACTGGAGACCAAGACCATACAGGGTGCACCTAAGGTTGAGCTCAAGATCGGTTCATACGTAAAGGCCGAGAACGTATTCATGGGTAACAACGGTGAGAACATGATCAGCGATGATATCCTGACCACATTCGCAGGCAACGTAACCACAGATCAGGGTAATCTTGATTTCAGCACTCTGGATCTGACAGACCAGGCCACATTCTCAGCATACATGGAGGGTGCCGCAATGAGTTACATCCCCACCATTACCTTTGAGAACCGTGAGAACGGCGATAATGTAGACTATATCCCCTACACTTCATACATAGGCTCATTCTTCTGCGGCGGTAACGTAGGTAGTATGAGCTACTCCGGAACCAATCATATGGACCTGTATGCTCCCGTCTATGTGTACAACAAGATCGTGGGAGGATGCAACAACGCCAACATACCCTACCGTGCCGGTTTGAACGCCGCATATGAGGGCGGTGTCATGGGTTCGGCCGATGAGAGACCTTACCTGGACAATGAAGGCAATGAGGTGAACCCCTACATGGAGGGTGGTCAGATCAAGGACCGTCTGGTATTGAACATAACAGGTATCAGGGTTGAGCCCAGAGAGTGGAGAGAGAATCCTGATACCCATGAGAAGGAGTTTGTATGGAACACTGTCACATGGGATGACACACAAAAGAAATTTGTTCGTATCAATCCCCTATATGACACACATGATGACGATGAGCTGCGTCTGCTTGGCGGTAACATATACGGAGGCTGCTACTCATCGGGCCATATAAACGGAAACGTAAAGATCAACATCGAGGATGACCTGATTATTACGGAAAACATATTTGACCAGACCGTTGACGGCGGCACCGGCCCACAGAACTCACACGTATCACTTTACGAGCAGGGTGAGGATATCATGGTCACTGCCATGTCTGTATTTGGTGGCGGCATGGGTAATAAGACCGAGATATGGGGAAGCACTCAGATCAACCTTAAGCAAGGTTATGCGTTCCAGGTATACGGTGGCGGCGAGGAAGGTATCGTAGGTAAGGGTAAGATACAGATTGAGAACAATTCTTGGAAACTGGACTCCGACGGTTATCCCATCAAGAGCTACGCTTACTCACCCGCCTACAGCACCACAGTAAACCTGTGCGGTACAAATGCAGGTTACTCTGAAAAAGAAAGCGGACCCGCCCTGCCCGAGGCCCAATACCTTTACGGAGCCGGCAATGAAGGTAACGTATGCGGTGACAGTTACTTATATCTGGGCAACGGCCGCGTATACGATACATTCGGAGGAGCTAGTAACGCCGATATCCTGGGACACGTAGAGACCTATATAGGCAAGCAGAAAGACGCATCAGGTTCATTCACCTACGGATTCCCGTGGATCAAGGATATTGTGTTTGGCGGTAATGACTTTGGCGGTATGATAGGATCCGGCAAGACCGGTAATTTCAGTGCCGACAGCCGTTACAGGTCAACTCAGCGTGAGTTGCTCAATAAGGTGAGCACATATGTTGAATACATACAGGGACGTGTAGACTCCATCTTTGGTGGTGGTTACGGAAACTATGACTACTACAGTGATGACTTCAATGACTATGTCTACACCCCGATGGATGAGAGTGCCGGCAAGTTGGATGGTCATAAGATTGGTGATCCCAAGCACGGTTTCCACTACCCCTACATGTACGGTAACTCATTCTTATTCTTCCAGCCTGTAGACAACTCCAAGAACTATGTAGGAATCATGTTCGGTGGCAGTGAGGGAATCTCCGGTTATCCTGACCTGAACAACACCATGCAGGAGATATCCTACATGCTCATTGATGATGTGAACACATCGGCTGCAAACAAGGAGAATTTCAGGAACACAGACATATTCGGCGGCGGAGCATTCGGCGGCATGGGTGCCAAGGATATTAACCCGGCAACCGGCAATGTCAACAAACTCAGACCAGGTGCCGGACGTACCGTTGTTGACCTGTGGGCAGGACGTTTCAATGACGTTTATGGAGGCTCCAACAAGGAGGGTCTGATAGGATTCTCGCGTGTAAACGTACCTGAGCAGTCAACAGTTCATGTAAACTCAATATTCGGAGGCGGTAAGGGTTATGATGTAAGCCAGATAACAGACCCCGATGAGCTGGAGCGTGTATCACCTCTTTACTGCGACCATTACATCACATTCGTTGATTACCGCGGTGCCAACGCAGTTGTTGACAACGCCATCTACGGAGGTAACAACAACCGCCGTATCGCATTTGACACATACGTGAACATAGCCGCGCCTGTAAAGAACAGCCAGGGCAATCTGGTAACCGTATTCGGAGCCGGCTACGGTAAGGAGACCACAAGCGGACGTACCAATGTGTTACTGCAAAACGGAGCGCAGGTTAACCAGGTATATGGCGGCGGTCATAACGGTACAACATACAACTACCCGTCACTGGTAAGGTGGCTCTACAATGAGCAGCCCAGTGACGATCCTACCAAGAAGCTGGCAGGTGTCATGACTTACTCCAGCTATCTGGATCTGTTCCATACCTACATTGAAGGAATTTCCGAGGCTTACCCTGCCCACCCCATCAATCTCACAGCTGATGTGCTTGACAGGATTGAGAACGTAAAGATTGAAAACGGACAGAAGGTATATGTGGATAACGGACGTACGTCAGTTTTGGAGCCGCAAAACCTGCTGTTCAACAACACCCCGTACTACAACACCAACGTACATATCCTGGAGGGCGCACAGGTAAAGGGTAACCCCAAGACCGGTGGCGGTTCATATAACGGTTATGCTTACGGCGGCGGTCTGGGTGAGGATGCCGTGATTGCAGGTTCAACATACATCGAGCTCAAGGGCGGTTATGTTGAGAAAGATATCTACGCCGGCGGTGAGGGTGGTACCATCATGAACCGCTACAGATTGCATACCCAGGACGGCAACCAGCTGTTCACATCATCGGCCAACGTATATGTTGAGGGCGGTACTGCACGTAACGTCTACGGCGGCGGATACATGGGACATGTAGGCTATCATGAAGGAAAGATATACAACATAGAGGCTAACGCAACCGACCTGGACGGTGAGTCACATGTAGTGATCGGTAAGGTTGACGGAACATCATACGTAGACGGTATACCCGCTATCACACGTAACGTATATGCCGGCGGTGAGGGAGGTTCTGTTTACGGTGACACCTACCTGACCATCAACAACGGATACATAGGTTTCAACCACGGCACCAGAACAGAGACTGTAGTTGAGAATGAGGGTACCCCCCAAGAGACCACCACTACAACCACCGTTGATATCTACACAGAGAACCTGGATGAGTACACAGCAGGTGACAAGCGTCTTGACCTGAACGGCAACGCGTTTGGTGGCGGTTACGTAGCCAGCAGCTATGTGGACAACTCACACATCAACATGTACGGCGGAACCATCCGCGGCAGCATGTACGGCGGTGGTGAGCTTGGTCCCATAGGCCGTGGTACAAGAAAGGCCGATGCACCCTCTACCGGAGCCATCCAGATCAGTGATGCTACCATCTACAAGTCAGGTAGCACCGATGTGAACCTGTTCAGCGGTCATGTCATGCGTAACGTATTCGGCGGTGGCCGAGGCAAGGACAGCTGGGGCGGCGAGGGCTGGAAGCCTGAGAATGAGGATGACCTTACAGCAAAGGGTTCTGTATTTGGAACCACATCAGTCAATATCCACGGAGGTGAGATTGGTTCTTCAAATGATGTCCAGAAGATATACGGAAACGTATTTGGCGGTGGTGATGAGGGTATCGTATTCAGCACCCTTGGAACAAAACAGGCTACCACTGCAGGTACAAAGACTGAAGGTTACTACTACGGATCCAATGACAAGCTGACCGAGGACTGCAAGGTACTGATAACACCCTACTGCATTGCCAAGCAGAATGTCTCAATAAACGGTCATGATTACGCAGCCGGTGACTATGTAGTTACAGCCGACCTTAACACCATGGCCAACGGTGATGAGAGATGGAGCAGCCTTGATGAGACCGGTATCAATATCCGCAACGCCGTATTCGCAGGCGGTAACACCACCGTAGGTTCAACTAACCTGGTGGCTCAGGAGAAGACGGTATTCGGTAATGCTACAGCATCTGTAACTGATGTGTTTGCAAAAGACTTCATCACCATCGGTGAGGATGGTATTGGCGGTCTGTACGGCGACGGTAACCTTACTCTTGTTGACGGTTACAGGGAGCTTAACATCACCAACTACGGTACTGACTACTACAACCTGAACTCATCAATCAACATTGAAGAGTACCGTAAGCTCAATGACCGTCAGCGTGCATACTTTGAGCTTCTGTATGCACCTAAGGAACTCAGGACACTCACCTACTATGAGAACCAGACCTCTTATCTGCACACTTATGAGGATGAGCAGCACCAGGAGCAGCAGGAGCTCTACAAGAGAGGTAAGAAGATAACAGAGGCTGCATATGAACTCCTGCCTTCAACTGAGAAGGGTAAGTGGAAGAAGTTCACCAACAGGACCTACACCCCGGGAGACCGCGGCAGCCGTATCACACAGGATGAGTTTGAAGCATTCTGGGATGAGGAGAAAGATTACTGGGATCTGTACGGATTCTGCACCCTCTATGCAGGCCGTATGATCAACACCATACAGCGTGCCGATTTCTGCGGTGTGTTTGGAAGCCGCGTTGTACTTAAGGGTGCACAGGACCGTGTGCTTGAGACCGCCAACAACATTGACTACACCATTAACCGTGTAGGTGAGCTCTCACTCAACACAGTGAACAAGGGACAGGGTGCGGAGAAAGAGCACGGTAACTACTTTGGTATCTACAACCTGGTTAACTACCTGGGTGCCCTGACCAGTGACGTTGATTTCAACGAGACCCGTACAACTGAGAACGCTGACCTGGCCAACTACGGACCTGAAAAGATAGCCCAGAAGGATCCCACCGATGAGAACAAATTAATCTTTGTAGAAGCTGGCGATGACCTGACATACTACGACTGGAAACAGAAGCATAAGGAGGACCGTAAGCGCAACAACGGTTCAAGCCGCAACGAGCTTGCTCTGGCATCGGGCGTATGGTTGGAGCTGCTTGATGAGAGCACTGAGAGAAGTGACCAGAAGGTATACGGCCCCATCACCGGTATAGTACAGCTTACCCTTATCAACGTAGCTCCCGGCGAGGGTGGCGGTTACGTATATGCCAAGAACATACACGGCGTAAGAGGTACCGGCGCACAGCAAGTGACACTGGCCGAGTCAAATGACAACGCCCTCTCATATAAGAACTACACCTATGATGAGGCCGGTGTAACCGAGGCCAACAAGGTTCAGTCATCAGGTAACTTTGTAAACAGCTTTAAGCGTATCATCGATGACTGCTACCCGCTCAACGATGCATACTACCCGCATAACGGTATAGCCGTGGCACCCGCCCACTACTGGTACATTCGCGGTGACTACTACGTCTATGACCAGTACATATCGGCCTATACAGGTTCAACACACGCCTACTCAGAGAACTCTAACATACCTCTTACCATCACAGCCGAGTCACAGGGTCGACTCAAGCTGCAGCAGGTTTATGAGAACAAGTATGCATACTGGGATGAGACCACCCAGGATAGATTTGAGAGATACAAGAGCAGCTCTGAGGATGACGCTTTTGTAGTTGGTGAGATAACCTACCATAAGAATGACCCCATATCATATTGGGCATGGAGTCACCTGACCACTGACCAGCAGGGCCTGTTCACCGACCAGACCTATGTCTGCTTCTATGATGTGGAGTACAACAACAAGGAGTATAAGAAAGGTGATGTGTTTGATACACCGCAGCCTGAGATATACATCTGCAATGAGAACTTCACCGACGGTGGTAATGAGCATTTCAAGAATGATGTACTTACTGCCGATCAGTACAACGCTATTGTAAGTCTTAAGAACCGTCGCAAGTGCTCAAGCGTGTTCAACATAAGCAACGCCGTATCTGATGAGAACGGATTCCTGCTCACCATGGACTGGAGCAACCCCGATGTTTGGAACGCATATTACCATACCATCGGAACCCTGACCGGCCCGGATGTTACACAGGCCAACATGGTGGTACACAGTTCCGAATACCAGAACATACCTGAGGGTTACATAAGCAGCCCGTCATTCTACAAGAACATAGACAACAATGCGACAGACGGCATCACCATCCTGGGACAGCAGGTATACTTTGAGGAGGATATCATTGACCAGATAACCTATAACAAGCAGTTTGAGACTGTAACCATAGGTGAAGGCGTCGGCGCTGTCACCAAGTCCCTTAGTGACTATGTCAGTGACCAGCAGGCTGAGTTTGAGCCCGTATATATTGCCGTGGCAACTGAGAACTTCACTGCCGGCGGTACATCATACGTGCCCAAGGCTCTGATATCAGAAGATACATACAACAATCTGACTGCAGCCGAGCAGCAGTACTTTGACCTGGGTTACCTGTGCACCACCACATTCAACTACAAGAAGAATCCTACTGATTCCAAGCCCACATACGTAGTGGCTGGTACTATCGTTCCTTACGGCACTGATGCAAGCCAGGATGGTTCATACCTCTATCTTGTAAGCAAGAACGCCATAGCATCCAATAACATCACTCCCGGTTACATCTGTACAACCGAGGGTAAGTGGGGCGGATACATATTCCAGGACGGTAACAACTACCACGCTCTTGACCTGAGCAACCTGGATAACAGCGAGCGCGCCCGATTCAAGTTCAACTACGATGCCTTTGACCTGCTTAGGGGAGATTACTATCTGAACCCCCAGAACGATAAGGATCAGGTATACGCAAACGGCATATATGCTACCGAGAAGTCTATTGACTACGATGCCACATACTACGGCGATGCCACATATCTGGATGAGAACCAACAGCAATGTGAAGGTCTTAAGCTGGAAGGTGGCAAGACCGTATCAATTAAACGTTATAACGGCAGTGAGTATGTACCTCTGGCTGAGAAACAGAATATCATTAAGAAGGGTGATATCATCAACAACCTGGACTATGAGTCTCTGGTAAACGAGCAGATCAAGTACTCACCCATTGTGATAACACCTGCCACCGCTACCGATACCACCTTCTACATTGTAAAAGAAGGTATGCAGATTGGTGACAAGTACTACATGCCGGGTAACCAGATGACCCCCGATGCCTATAACGCACTCTTTGGTACAACAGAGTATAACAACGTTATGGAAATCACCTATGAAACACTTCATGGAGGATCAGGTAAGGCTGATAATATTGAACGTTACTATTTCTGCACCGAGGCATACGGAGACAAGCATGTAGGTGACATCATCCAAGAGAGTGAGTACAGCGGACTTACCAATGAGCAGAAGGGATTCAGCATCAACGGTACCATACCTAATGAGAAGTCTACCCTGTATGTGGCACGTAATGTTGACATAAACAGCCTGTCAAAGGATAAGATACTTACCGCCATCTACTACTATGATTACGTAGAGAGTGACGGTAACGGAAGCTCTTATGAGAAGATACGTGAGTACCATGTAGTAAACATCCACGTTCACTTTGAGAGCGGTATTCCTATCATAGGTGAACTGATGAAACCCAGCATCGTACTGCCGGGTGACAACGTTGCACTCAACCAGCCTACCGTTACCAAGGGTGCTTATGATATCATCGGTGGCGGATGGGAGATCTACTCAAGTCCCACCAGCGCATCCGAGCATCGTAACGGTACTGAGTTTGATAACAGCAACATGCCTCTGTACTGGTACCAGAACGGTTACTGGGTTGCATACTACGCCCTCTCTTATCTGGGTAAGGCCTACTCTAACCCGGTTGAGCTGAGCGTGGCCAACTACCATGACCTTAAGAAGGTGATGGGTGACACAGAGCATCACTACTACATTGACAAGACTGTAAAGGATAAGCAGCAGAACATACTCAAGCCTAAGGTTTACATTGATGACTACACTGACCAGAACGGTCTTGACCTGTTCAAGGATCTGTATGACCTGAGTCTGCTCGATGAGAACTCTACCGGTGTAACAGACGGTGTTGTAACTGCAAGTGGTAACCTGAACGGTCACTCACTGTTAAGCAGCCACATCAAGGCCGGACAGAATGTTGAGTTCTTCCTGCGCAATAACCTTGACCACAGCCAGTCAGCATGGCAGTCAATAGCCTCCGGCTCTGACCCGTGCTTTGAGGGTACCCTGCACGGTGACGGTTACACCATCAGCGGTCTGTCAAGCTCACTGTTTGACAAGCTGTGCGGTAAGGTTTACAACCTGGGTGTCACCGGTTCATTCAGTGGCTCAGGTATCGCCGAGAACGGCGGTGAGGCTGTGAACTGCTGGGTAATGACCACCACTGACCAGAATCTGAGCGCCAAGAACGCCGTGCTTGGAAACGGTGTGGTAACCAACAGCTACTACCCCGTAACCAACGCATACTCCAGTGCATCGGCCGCAACCGCAATGCCCGAGAAATCGTTCTACAACGGTGAGGTTGCCTACAACCTGAACAGCTTCTATCTGGATAAGCGTTACTTCAACGGCACAGGCGCAACCACTCCTGTACCTTATGTAGTATCACGTTTTGCCGACGGTGACTACCGCTTTGCTAACGGATACATACCGCAGGATGTTGACGTTCGTGAGAGCAGTTATGTTGATGAGCACACCCAGACCACAGTATATGTTTACACACCGGTATTCCCCGATGACTACATCTACTTTGGCCAGTCACTCACCTACGGATGGGATGATGACCGTGAGCATCAGGATGTACCGTCACACTATGACGGCACCAACCGCGTATATCGTGCTCCGGCATACTACGGTGACAGTAAGATGAGCTCAATCTACTTCAACACCGATGCCGTTCTGGCTGCTACTGAGAAGAACAACGTTGACCATAAGGCCAACCCGGGTTTGACCGCCGTTGACTTTACCGGATACAATGACGTTACCGGCAGTGATACAGATTACAAGTATGGCAAGCAGACCGTGAACGGAGTAAGTAAGTTCTACGCTCCGCTGCTTGACTTTGACGGTCTTACCAGCGTTCGTAATGACGGACAGACCAAGAACCAGCTCATATACGTCAAGGAGTCTGATACAGACACCAAGACCGTTGTTGACAGCTACTTCAAGGAGCCTGACTACTTCAAGTATGCCAAGACAGAGGCCAGCGGCTACAACGTAGATAATGACTACTTCAACGTAAGGCCCGTATCTGACCTGGATCTCCAGGCTATGCACGGACATGTAGTACTGCAGAACAATGACGGTGACTACGTGACCACAGGTGACCACTTCCTGGTAGACTATGAGGACTTCAACGCTCCTATTGAGTACACCATGGGTAATGAGCAGGTAATGTGGTACCAGCGTAAGCCTGAGGTATTCGTACAGAATGCCGGCACCGGCTGGGAGAGCATAAGCCTGCCGTTCACATCACAGATTGTCACCACCAATGAGAAGGGTTGGATAACCCACTTCTATGAGGGCAGCAAGTCTGGTCATGAGTACTGGCTGCGTACACCCGGTGAGATTGAGACTGTGACAGACCAGGCCACCAGCCAGACTGTGAACAGGCTGCTGTTCAAGTCACTGAGCAAGGCTACCGCCGATGACATGAGCAACGGCCGTGGCGCTAACCTCAGCTACCTGAACACATTCCTGTGGGATCACTACTACAACCATAACAGCCGCAAGGATAAGAATGGTGATGATTATCAGCAGTACTACAATGGCACTATAGAGCATGACGCCTATCCGTTCGCTCTTGCAGCCCACCCGTACCTGATAGGATTCCCCGGCAGCAAGTATTATGAGTTTGACATGAGCGGCGAGTTCGAGGCCAAGAACACCGCAACCACCGCTCCCACCAAGATAGGTGCCCAGACCATCACCTTTATATCGGCCGATGGCATTACCATCAACAAGTCTGATTATGACTATGAGACCCAGGCCGATGTAGAGAATGGCAGCTACATGTTCAAGCCCACATACCAGGCACGCAAGTTGGCTGGTCTGACCACATGGGCACTGGATGACACCGGCAGCAAGTTTGAGAACAATGACGCCGACGATGTTCAAGTATATGCGTTCCGTCCGTACCTGGCCAAGAGCACCGCACAGAGCACCGCCAAGCGCACAACCAGCGCCACCAAGGCAGCCGCTCCCACCGCCATCTACATTGGATACGCCGGTGACCAGATGCCGCTTGACAGGTTACAGTCAGACCGCGGTCTGCTCATATACAGTGAGGATATGAACATCTGCGTTGAGAGCAGCCTTACCGATCCCGCCCAGGTTAACGTAACCACCGTAGCCGGCAAGCCTCTCGGTCAGTTCACCGTCCAGCCCGGCACCAAGCTCACCATACCGGTCAACGCCCGCGGTGTCTACATAGTGAACCACCACAAGATTGCGGTGACCAAGTGATGAAACAATTGTAATGACAATTAATTGCTGAGAAGAAATTGATGATGTTGAAGAAGATGATAAAGTTGAAGAAGATGAACAAGATGATTATGAGAACTATATCTGACAACAAAAAGATACTAAAGCAAGCTGCCTCTCCCAGCCTGCTCCGCACCACCCTGCTCCTGCTGCTTATGCTGTGTAGCAGTTCTGTGTTTGCGGGCGACATAACATCATTATCATCAATCACTGATGATCCAAGCGGCAACTATGTCATTACAGCAGATATTGATGCTTCATC
>Ga0310786_10004797_pt1 | contig 18645 bp, 12 predicted proteins | sample AusTroGonzalo_MG_FD_203881 | JGI IMG/M metagenome (GOLD analysis project Ga0310786, IMG submission 203881) | Bovine rumen microbial communities from tropical cattle in Woodstock, Queensland, Australia - Gonzalo_03 (v2) (version 2) | ecosystem: Host-associated > Mammals > Digestive system >... | reverse complement strand
CTACCATGGCAACTGGATGTATCCTTCTGCGCCGCTTGGCCCGGTCGAGGAGTTTCGCCGGCTTTGCATCTCGTCTCTGCTTACATACGCGGGACTGATCTCCTACATTGCCTTTGCATACCAGACGACAGACAATCGCATATCGCGTGCTGCCTGCTTCTACGCCTGCGTTATCACCGCCGCCGTGGCGCAGTCATTCCGCATCTGGATGCGTTATGCCCTGAAGCGTCTTGACATAGGCCAGATACCCGTTGTGCTGGCTGGTGATGGACAGGCAGCCCAACGTGTCGTTGCCACGTTGAAGGGGGATTCATACTCCGGGATCCGCATTGTCGGCTATTTCGCCGGGACTGACCGCAATGACGGGGGTAGACGCTCTTTCCAGGATTACGGGATTCCCTGCCTCGGCTCGCTCCATGATGTTGTGCCGCAGTCGAGGAAGCTTAATGTCAAGATTCTCTTCGCCTGTCAGGACGATAGGCTCTTCCGTGCGCAGATGGACGAATTCGCGTCATGGTTTACCTACATCGACTATCTGCCGGCGGCCAGGGCGTTTCCGATTTTTGGAGCGCGCGCCGTGAGTTTTGACGGGCTTGGAGGGCTGGAGATGGTCAATCAGGGGCGCATGCGCATGACGCGCTTTCAAAAGCGCGTCATTGACGGTCTTTTTGCGCTTCTCGCCTTTCTTGTGTTCTTGCCTGTGTTCGTTGTCGTCCCAGTTGTCGTCAAGCTGACCAGCCGCGGGCCGGTATTCTACCGCCATCGGCGCCTTGGGCGCGATGGTCGCCCCATCTACATCCTGAAGTTCCGCACCATGTATGTCGATGCAGACGAACGGCTGCGGAAGATCCTTGCCGAAGATCTTGCGGCGGCCAAGGAGTGGAAGGACAACTTTAAGCTTAAGAACGACCCTCGCGTCACGCCGCTCGGACGCTTTCTGCGCAGGACCTCGCTGGACGAGTTGCCGCAGCTTTTCAACGTCCTTGTCGGCGAGATGGCGTTGGTCGGGCCGCGTCCTATAGTCGAAGAGGAGAAGCCGTATTACGGCGACAGATACGACTTGCTTGCGTCCGTAAAGCCAGGCATGACTGGGCTTTGGCAGGTTTCCGGGCGAAGCGAGACGGACTACGCCCGTCGCGTGGCCCTTGACGCCCAGTACATCCTGAACTGGTCGCCGTGGATGGACATCTGGGTTCTGTTCAGGACGGTTGTCGCCGTCCTGACGATGCGAGGCTCGTGCTGAGCCTAGGGCGACTTCTCGACATGGTAAAGAGGCAATGGAGATGAACTTTTCACGTCAATTCAAGCTCAAGCGGGACCAGATATTGGTGCTGATCGCGAAGGACTTCAATCTGAAGTACAATTCGACGGCGCTTGGCTTCCTGTGGTCGCTACTTGTACCGACCTTGACGAGTGTCGTTGTGTTTCTTCTAGGTAGGATGGTGTTTAGGAAAATGGAGCCTGGATTTGCGGAGATGATGTAATGGAAGAGCCAATAATAGAACTGAACGGCGTCACGATGAAGTTCCGCCTCGAGCGGCGCCACTACGGCTTTAAGAACATCGTGCTGCACCTTCCACAGTATCTCAAGGATCGGCGCGAGGCCCAGACCTACACAGCGCTGGACAATATCAACCTCAAGATCAACCGCGGCGAGAGGGTTGGCCTCATCGGGTTTGCGGACATCGGTCCTTTCATTGACTCGCCAGTCTACACCTACTCGTCCGGAATGCAGGCCAGGCTAGGTTTCGGGATCGCGACAGCCATCAAGCCGGAGATACTGCTTGTGGACGAGGTGATGGCGGTTGGCGACGCCGATTTTGCCGGCAAGTGCGAAACGCGCATCAACAAACTTCTTGCCGGCGGGACAACGTTGATACTCGTTTCGCACAGCATGGCCGACATAAGGAAATACTGCACGCGCGTAGTCAAGATCGACCACGGCCGAATCGTCGCTGACGGCCCCACCGAGGAAGTCCTGGGCGCATGAGGCCGCCTGTTGTCAGCATTGTGATGCCTGTCTGCAATTCCGGCGGATTTTTGCCGAATACTGTGGAAAGTGTGCTTGCACAGACCTTCCGGGATTTTGAGCTTATACTAGTTGATGATGGCTCTGTTGATGGCAGCGGTGAGCTGTGCGATTCTTTCGCTTCGCATGACCGGCGCGTGCGCGTGATTCATCAGCCGAACGGCGGCGTGTGCCGGGCGCGGAATGCCGGAATTGTCGCGGCGACGGGTAAGTGGCTCGCGTTCAGCGACCATGACGACATGTGGGAGCCCGACTACCTCGAGACGGCGCTTGCATCTTCAAGCGGTACGCAAATCGTCAAGGTCAACCACGGTGAGTACGTCCGCAGTGGCGATGGTTCGGTTTCCTGCCTGAGCGGTGGCGTCGAGATGGGGGACTGCACATGGAACGTGCAAAGTCTTTTTTCCACAGTCGACGGGTATCGCCTTTATCAATCGCTTTCCAGCGCGGTGTGGGACGGTCTCTACGACCGTGAGGCAGTGTTGGCAAGCGGCGTCTTGTTTGACGAGACCTTGCGGCATGGCGGGGAAGACTGCCGATTCATGGCGCAGCTGCTCGGCAAGGTTAAATCCGGAGTGTGGGTGGGCAAGTCGTTGTACCGTCATTATTACAATTTCGGGACAAGCACCTCGTCCAGATGCCATCCCGACCTGCTCGATTCGTATCTTGCGACTGCAATCGATGAGCAGCGCATATTCCATCACGCGACTCCCGAAGTGCGTTTTGCCGCGCTCCTTCGCTGGATGCACGGTGTTGTCGCGTTCGTGTTCGAGATGCCTGGTTGCAGCCTTTCGCTGGGAATGAAGGCTGGCTGGCTGAAGCGCTACTGCGACGAAATCGTAGGAAATCCGGCCTTGGTTGACGGGCGTGCGTTTAGTGCGAAGCATCGCTTGCTCCTTTTTCTCTTGCGCCGCGGATGGTACAGGTCTTGTCTGCTGGCATACGGCGCGGCGGCTCGCCTCGGGCTGCGCATCAAGGCGAACGGCCGGAGGGTCGGCTTTGCCTAAATACCGCGTTGTGCCGACATAGCCATGTTCACCCGCATATTCGCCATAATAGTAAACTACCGGCAGTCCGCTCTGACGGAGGAGGCCGTCGTGTCGCTTGGGAACCACGGTGGAGAAAGCCTCGTCTCGGTTGTCGTCGTCGACAACGGTTCCGCGGACGGTTCGCTTGAGCGGTTGAAAAAATCGTGCGCAGGTTGCGCGGTGCTCGATGCAGGCGGGAACCTTGGTTTTTCCGGTGGTAACAACGTTGGCATACGATACGCGCTCGACCATGGCGCGGAATACATCCTTCTTCTCAACAACGATGCCGCCGTGGAGCGAGGCGCGGTTGAAGCGCTTCTTGCTGCCGCCGGGCCGAAGACAATCGCCGCTCCGAAAATCGTCTTCGCGTCCGACCCGTCCCGCGTATGGTACGGTGGCGGCCATGTCTCGTGGAAGCGCGGCGGATTCTACCACGATGCAGATGCGACATCCGCCGCTTCCGCCCGGGGCGTGGATTTCGCAAGTGGATGCTGCATGCTTCTGCCCGCCGCGTTCTTCCGCGAATGCGGGCTCATGGACGAACGTTTCTTCCTCTACTGCGAAGACGCGGAGCTGTGCCTCCGCGCAGTGCGCGCCGGCTACCGCATCCGCTACGAGCCGTGCGCCGTCGTCCGCCACAAGGTCAGCGCGTCGACGGGCGGCGAACGCTCGCCGATGTCCGTATACTACGGCACGCGCAACAGGCTGATGCTGCTTTCACAATACAGGTTCCCATTTGCCGCCTTCGCGTATGTCGTGGCGACGCGGCTTGTAAAACTGCTCATTTTTCCGTTTTGTCCGGCAGAACGATACGTCTTGCCGGGAATCATTGACTGGCTGGCCGGACGCACCGGTAGGAAGGAAGGGATGTAATGCAAATTCTGCTCTGCGCACTGTCGTTTGCGCTCGTGTTCATCGGCGTAATCACAAACCTGTTTTTGCAAACGCCGTTCAACGCGGGGACTATGGTGGTCGACGCGCTATATGCGGGAATTGCCGTGGCCGCAGTCTTCGGGCCGTTGCGCAGGGAGGCGTTCAAGGCGCTCCGCGTGCCGCTAGTCCTCTTCGCCATCCTTGCGGTCTGGTGTCTGGGGCTTGCGGCGTTCGGGGACGGCGTCCTGTCGCAGCGCGTCATGGGATTCCGCAACAACATCGTCTATCCGGGCGTCTGGCTGCTCGTCGGGCTCTCTGCGCGCGAGATCGGGCTTCGCGGGCTCCGTGAGACGATATGGTATTCCGGACTAGTCATCTGCGCATTTGCAATCGTGCAGGCGATATTCCACCACGATCTGCCGGATTGCGTCATGCTGCTCGGCCATGGCGAAGACAGATTTGGCTTTGAAGGCCAGGACATCTTCCGCCCGACAGGATTGGTCGGCAACACGATCGTCTTTTCCGGTTTCAGCGCAATCGTGCTGCTTGTCGGCTGGATGCGTCCGGAACGGAAGAAGTCGTTTTTGCAGAAGCTTCTGACGCTGATCCCCGCCGCGGCGCTTTTCCTGACCTATACGCGCACTGCCAACGTTGCGATCCTTCTCGTGTGGGGTTTTGCGTGGAGCTTCTTTGGAATGAAGTCGTGGTGGGGAAGCATCCTCCGTGCCGGGGCAGTGCTCTTTACGCTTTGGATACTGATTAGTGGCGACGCGGACAGCACTCCACAGGCGGCATTCACAAAATACATCAAGTCGTTCTTCCCCCAGAAGGCGACGTTTGTGATTGACCGCATGGCGAGCCAGGACGTATCCTCCGTCGGCTCGACAAACAGGCACTTGGTCCTGTTTAAGCAGGGTCTGCGGCTTGTAGAAGAGCATCCCGTTTTTGGCGTCGGGCTTGGCTCGCAGGGCTACAGTTCGAAAGCCCCGGATGACATCTGCGTGATGCGCGACGGCTACTGGCTGGCGACGGTCCTCGAATTTGGAATCCCGGGCACTCTCGTATGGCTGGCGTTCCTCACCTGGATGTTCTTCTCGCTCATGCGCAAGGCCAACGCCGACGCCGACGACGGCGGGGTCGCGCGGTCCCTCGCGGCGTCGATGATGCTGGTTGCCGCATACTTTGGCATAACCAGCGTTCTCAATTCGTCCTATTCCGCCCGGACAAACCAGTGTCTGCTGTGGCTGTGCGTCGGCGCGCTTCTTTCCAACCGGTTCGCCTTCAATGCGAAAAACGGGACGCGACGGCTGAAGTTCGTGCTCAACGGCGCGTTCGCCTGCCGACGCACTACCGGACTCGAGCGTTTTGCCGTCGAGACGATACGCGCACTCGACGGGCTTGCCGCGCCCGGCGAGTGCGTCCTGCTCATTCCGCGCCGTTCGGAAAATCCGCTTGTTGACGGACTGAAGAACATCGACGTGCGCCGCTACGGCCTGGCGAGCGGTTTCGTGTGGGAGCAGCTCTGTCTGCCGTTTTTCGCCTGGGCGCACGGTTTGGAGACGGTGAATCTCTGCAACGTCGCACCGCTCGCGAACCCCGGTTCAGTGTGCATCCACGACATATTCTACAAGACGCGCGCCCGCGATTTCGGCGGCGTGCGGGGGCGTCTCTCCTCCGCCTGGCATCGGCTGCAATATTCGTGGTGTGCCAGGTTTGCGACCAGGATCTTCACCGTCTCCAACTATTCCGCCCGGGAAATCTCCCGCGTGTACGGCACTACGGCGGGGCGCATCGCCGTCCTCGGGAACGGCTGGGAGCACGTCCGGCGCATAGCGGGCGACGACGGAGTGCTTGCGAAGGTGCCTTCGGGCGGCGGGTTCTTCCTGACCCTCGGGTCGCTTGCGCCGAACAAGAACCTGAAATGGGTGTGTCGGTCGGCAAAACGCCACCCTGACGTCACGTATGCCGTCGCGGGCGGGGCGTTTGCGTCTGCAGGCCGGACGGGCTGTGGCGATACGCCTGCAAACATGGTTTTCCTCGGGCGTGTCTCCGACTGCGAGATGAAGGCATTGATGGAACGGTGCGAAGCACTCGTGTTCCCCTCGCTCGAGGAGGGATTTGGCATTCCGCCGCTCGAAGCGCTTGCGCTTGGACGTCCCGTGGCGGCGGCCAAGAAATCGTGTCTTCCCGAGATATACGGAAATGCCGTCCATTGGTTCGATCCGGACGATCCAGACGCCTGCGACGACCCGCGGGAATTGATCAAGTCGCCGGTGACGTCCGCCGAGGAGGTCCTTGCGCGCCATACGTGGCGGAACGTCGCATCGGGACTGCTGTCCGCATTGCGCGGAAATGACGCCTGAACGCACGTCAAATTTTGTATAATATGCAGCAAATGAATGCGCGTATGACCTTCCAACGCTTGTTGGGGAAGGGTATGTCTATGTTGACAAGACGGCGTATGCGCCAGACAAGCGGAAAATCGTCTATGTGGACGTCAACTTTCACGAACCCTCCAAGACCGATGGGTATTTTATTCTGGAGAGTAGATGAAAAAGGAATGTAATAGCGATGCCATCCACACGAGGTCGCCTGTTGTCAGCATTGTGATGCCGGTCTGCAATTCCGGGCGCTTTCTGCAAGATACGGTTGGAAGCGTGTTGGCGCAGACCTTTCGGGATTTTGAGCTTATACTGGTGGATGATGGATCTGTCGATGGCAGCGGTGAGCTGTGCGATTCTTTTACCGCGCAGGATCGGCGCGTGCGCGTGATTCACCAGGTGAATGGTGGTGTGTGTCGTGCGCGAAACGCCGGGATTGCCTCCGCGACGGGGAAGTGGCTTGCGTTCAGCGACCATGATGACATGTGGGAACCAGACTACATTGAAATGGCACTTGCCGCTTCGGACGGCGTAAAAATCGTCAAGGTCAACCATGGCGAATACGTCCGCGCTGGCGACGGTTCGGTCTCATGCCTGAGCCGCGGCATAGAGATGGCGAGCTGCTCATGGGACGTGGAAGGGCTTTTCTCCTCCGTCGACGGGTATCGCCTTTACCAGACGCTTGGCGCGGCCGTGTGGGATGGTCTCTACGACCGCGAAGCAGTGCTGGCAAGCGGTGTCTTGTTCGACGAGACTCTGCGGCATGGCGGTGAAGACTGTCGATTCATGGCGCAACTGCTCGGCAAGGTGAAATCTGGAGTGTGGGTTGGCAAACCGCTTTATTGCCATTTTTACAATTTCGGGAAAAGCACCTCGTTCCGATGCCATCTCGATCTGCTCGATTCGTATCTTGCGACTGCTACCGAGGAGCAGCGCATATTCTATCACGCGACTCCCGAAGTGCGTTTTGCCGCGCTGCTTCGCTGGATGCATGGGATTGTCGCGTTCGTGTTCGAGATGCCTGGCTGCACTCTTTCGACAGGGGCTAAGACCGGCTGGCTGAAACGCTACTGCGACGAAATCGTCGGAAATCCGGCCTTGGTTGACGGGCATGCGTTTTGTGCGAAACACCGCTTGATCCTTTTCTTATTGCGGCGAGGATGGTACAGGTCTTGCCTGATGGCATATGGCGCGGCGTCACGCTGCACCAGTCCGTTTCGGATTTGCCGTCCCCTTGCGTTTGGCGGCGGGATTTTAGTATAATACACTACTGAATGTTTCATGCAGGGACGTATACGAGTCATCATTCTCGCCATAGCGGATATGCTATGCGTTGTGACTGCGTTTGCCGCTGCTGTCGTTGGCTACAAAGCCATTGGTGGTTTTCTTCGCGCAAACGGTTGGTCAACACCGTCCTGACGATGCGGGGGTCGTGCTGAACGAGGTGCATGGATATGGCAACTATAGTATATCTTTTGGTAGGAGCGTTGGTCTTCATAGGCTTTATCACGAATGCCGTCTCTTGGACGTCGTTCAATTTCGGTACCCTTGTGGTTGACATTCTATATGTCATAATCGGGTTGCTGTCTGCCATGCGTTTGCGCAGTGTGGATCGTGATCGGCTCCGGGTGTTGCGCATTCCGCTGGTTCTATATGCCGTTTATTCCGTTTGGTGCCTTTTTCTGATGTTCTACGGCGACAATCCGTTCCGCGATCGCATGATGGGGTTTCGTAACAACGTAATCTATCCAGGCATCTGGATTCCCATTGCGCTGCTGGGGCGCTCCGTCAGCTTCCGCCGCGTCGCCGCGATTATTTTCTACGGAGGCCTGGTCTCATGCGTTCTTGCGATCATACAGGCGTTTTTCAGCGCAGACATGCCGGAGTTGCTGCTTACGTTGCATGGCAGGGAGCAACATTTTGGACTTTCTGGCACCGATATCTTTAGAGTAAATGGTCTTATCGGAAATGCTATTATTTTTTCTGGGTTCAGCTCGTTCATGGTGTTGATTGGATACATGTTTTTGGGCTTTGAGTCCCGTCGTCGCGCCCGAGTGCTGATCTGGCTACCTTTGGTTGCCATGTACTACACTTATACCAGTACGTCCAATGTCGCGTTGTTGCTTACATTGGGATTCGCCTGGAGTATCTGGACGACTATTCCACTCTGGCGGCGTTTTGTTCGGATTGCTTTTGTCTTGGCGTTCCTTGGCGTCATGCTGTTTGGCGGCTGCTTTGGTCCGGAATTGCTTCGGGAAAATTTCTTCTTTAAGCGTATGTCAGGTACGGAACTGACCTCTCAGGAGTCTACCGGCGATCACATCAAATCGGCCGTCGAAGGCCTTGTCGCCTGGTCGAAGCATCCGCTCTGCGGTCTTGGCTTCGGGTCGCAGGGCTATAGCGCCAGGGATCACACTGGAACGTTTGGCAGTGACGGAGTGTACCTTGCGTTGTTGCTGGAGACTGGTGCCGTCGGCTTCATCCTGGCGTTTGCGATTGTTGGCTGGTTTCTCTGGCAACTGATGGTTCGCTTCGCCGCTTCGCCGCGCGCAGGGCCGTCCTATAGAATGTACGGCGCACTTCTGCTGGTGGCAGGCTATTTCGCCATGGCCAGCGTGCTGAATTCGGCTTTTACAGCACGTACCAATTGGTGTCTGTACTGGATTCTCGTAGGAGTTATGTTCTCGCGCCCAGCAGGTAGAATGAAGGATGGCGATGCCCGGTGCGGGAATGTTTTTGGACGGGTTCTGTCGGGAGCCGGCGGTTCGGATTCTGCCGTGGACGTGGACGGCGAGGTGGCAGCACCGTCTCGTCTTTTGTCATCAGCCAGTATCATTGCTCTTGGGCAGACAATAGTGAAGAAGCGCAGCCTCATTACCCAGATGACGAAGCGAAATGTCGAGATGCGCTATCGTGGGTCGGCGTTGGGGCTTGTCTGGAGTTTTGTACAGCCGCTGATGATGCTTTGCGTTTATACTTTTGTATTCAGCATCGTTTTCAAGGCGCGTTGGGGCGTCGACGTCTCCGTAGGGGACAGCAAGGGTGCGTTTGCCGTCATCATGTTCTGCGGTATGACGATCTTCAACCTTTTTTCAGAGGCGATCAACATGAGTTGCGGTAGCATCGTTGGGAATCCGAATCTCGTCAAGAAGGTCATCTTCCCGCTTGAGATTCTGCCGTTGACGCAAGTTGCGACAACATTTATCCTTGGCTTGGCTTGGTTTGTTCTGCTCTTTGTCGGAGCCTGGCTTATCCTGGGCAGTGTCCACTGGACGATGTTGCTTTTGCCCCTAGTCTTGATTCCGCTGGTGTTTTTTTCGACGGGGGTTTCATATTTTGTGGCGTCGTTGGGCGTTTACGTGCGAGACACGCAGTATGTGATTGGCGTTGTCTTGCAGGTATTGTTTTTCGCCACGCCCATTTTCTATCCGATCAGCGCTGTTCCCGATAGATTCCGCGTCGTTCTGGAAATGAATCCGCTAACGGTCTTCATTGAACAGGCCCGCAATGTATTCCTCTACGGCAGGATGCCGGACTGGCTGTTCCTCGGTCTGGCGACGCTCGTCTCGCTGATTGTCCTTCAGCTTGGGTATTACTTCTTCTACAAGACAAAGAGGGGCTTTGCGGATGTCCTCTGACAACGACATAGTTCTTTCGGTGAGGAATGTCTCGAAGTGTTTCGAGATGTACGAGAAGCCTGTGCATCGGCTTTACCAGACGCTTTGCGCCGGCAAAAGAAAGTTCTACAAGGAGTTCTGGGCTCTCAAGGACATCTCCTTTGACCTTCATCGAGGCGAATGCATCGGCATCATTGGCAGAAACGGTGCCGGCAAGTCAACGCTCTTGCAGATAATAACGGGAACTCTTGCCCCAACGTCAGGTTCTGTTTCGGTAAAAGGCCGCATCGCTGCGCTTTTGGAACTTGGCAGTGGATTCAACCCTGAATTCACTGGGCGTGAAAACGTGTACCTAAACGCATCTATCCTTGGCTTGACAAAAGAGGAGATTGACGCAAGGTACGACGACATACTTGCGTTCGCAGACATAGGCGAATTCATTAATCAGCCGGTCAAGTCATATTCCTCTGGCATGGCGGTGCGTTTGGCGTTTGCCGTCATTGCGCATGTTGACGCGGATGTCCTCATTGTTGACGAGGCTCTGTCGGTTGGTGATGCCTTCTTCCAGCAGAAGTGCATGAAATTCATCAATGATTTCAAAGCCAACCACACAATTTTGTTTGTTAGTCATGACACAGGTGCGGTGGTCAATTTGTGTACCTCCGCCATACTTTTGGAAGGTGGTGCCGTAAAGTATTGTGGTGTTCCCAAAGATGTCGCAAAAGCGTATCTAAAGTCGCTTTTTTCAGTGGATTCAAAATCAGAATCTTCGGATAGGACGAATGCCGATTTGACAGATAGTGAACATAGCAACGAGGTGGAAACCGCAGATTCAAGAGAAGAAAGGGATGTCAGAGATCATATTATGCGGCAGATGGGATTGCAAAATCAGATAGAAGTTTTTGACTTTTGCAGAAAAGAATCCAATGTGTTAGGAAATGGCGGAGCCAGGTTTGTCAAGGCGGAATTGCGCGATGACAAGGGTCAGCGCATTGATTGTTTGTGGGGAAATGATATTGTCGAACTCAAAATCTGGATTCTTGCCGAAAAGGACATTTTTGCGCCCATTGTAGGGTTTCATATCAAAGACAGATTGGGACAGGAATTGTTGGGTGACAATACTTATCTCTCATACAAGGACAGCCCTTTGTCGGTCAAAACTGGTCAAACAATCGAAGTGACGTTTCGATTCCAAATGCCGATGCTCAAGAGGGGCGGATATGTCTTTGATTTTGCAATCGCTGAAGGCACTCAAGTCGTCCATAAACAACTCGAATGGGTTGAAAACGCCATGATGATAGAATCGGTATCATCGCACGTCTCCAGTATAGTGGGGCTAAACATGAAAAAGATAGAAATGTGCGCAAGTTATGCAAAACAATAGAGCCATGAAAGGTACATTGTCCCCAGAAAGACTTGTCTTACAGGCAGGTATGGATTTTGATGTCGAAACAGAGCACTTGAATCGATATGTCTTTGTTTCAAGATTTGCCAATGGAAAGACAGTGTTGGATGCTGCTTGTGGGAGCGGATATGGGGCTTATCTGCTGGCGCAGTCTGGCGCTGTCGTTACAGGGATAGACATTTCTGGTGAAGCCATAGAAATGGCGAGTTCAAAATTTAATCATGAGCGGACTAAGTTTGTAAAAGGCGATGTCAAGGCGCTTCCATTCAATGCGAAAAGCTTCGATTTTGTTGTCAGTTTTGAGACAATTGAACATATCCAGAAAGACGAGCAGGAGATATTCGTCGCTGAAGTGTCGCGAGTTATTCGCGATGACGGCATTTTTATATGTTCAACTCCAAATGCGGCTTTTGCGGGGAATACCGGCTGCAATCCTTATCATAAACATGAGATGGAATTAAAAGAGTTTCAAGGATTGATCCAATCTTATTTCAAATATTGTCGCCTTGCGAGACAGCGACAAACATTTGCCAATGTTGTGCTAGTCGGTGACGATAGTGATTGTTTGGTTTCTGATAGATCCGACATAGTAATTCCAGATATTCTTGATAGAGATGTTGGTTGTGCTGATGCTGCTTATTATTTGATGCTTGCATCTAAACAGCCATTGCCAGAATGGCAAGGCTCTGTTTTGATGACGAAAACAAATCCAAAGATAATATCGCTGAAGGAAGAGTTGGAACGACAAGTGGCGGCCAAAGACCAATGGATAGGCGTCTTGACAGAGCAGAAAAACATGGCTGAAAAGACGTGCGCAGAAGCAATTTCGATAAAAGAGGAGTTGGAACGACAAGTGGCGGCCAAAGACCAATGGATAGGCGTCCTGACAGAGCAGAAAAACGTGGCTGAAAAGACGTGCGCAGAAGCAATCTCGATAAAAGCACAATAACTAAAGAGGTGTTTTATGCATATTGTTTCATCAGCAATATCTGAATCCAGTTCTTTGGAAATACCGAGTCTGGATGTTCGAGTGCAAAGTCTCTGCAGAGAGCCTCGTGCCGTGGTTTTTGTGAGAAATGAGATAGACTATGGAACATATCGCTATCGAGTCCACAATATCGTGCAGATGTTAAATCTTAAAAAGTTGGCAGTCTCCACAACTTTTCTCGTGTCGGAATTGCCGTTGCTGGATGACAATGTCATTTCGCGAATTGATCTTGTGGTTTTTTCGCGAACCCAGTGGTCTCCTGCAGTGGATCAATTCATGAAGCGCCTGAAAGATTCCAATATCCCTTGTTATTATGATATTGATGATTTGGTTTATTCAGATCAATATGTGCCTGATATTTTGAATTCCGTAGGAGCAGCCTCTCAGCATGATTGCAATTATTGGAGTGGGTATGTACATACTTGTCGGCGTGTCGTCTCAAAATGCGAGAAGGTGATATGCACGAATCGATTTCTGGCCAACAAAGTGTCGGCAGATTTGGGGCTGCCTGTCGCAATAGTCCCGAATTTTATGAATCAAGAACAGCTTGCCGTCTCCGAGAGATTTTACGCAGAGAAGCAAAATTCCAGACAAAAAGGCTTTACGCTGGGATATTTCCCTGGAACAGGATCCCATGATAAGGATTTTGCGAAGATAACTTCTGTTGTCGCAGAGTTCATGTCACGGCATGCTGATGTAAATCTTAAAATTGTTGGCTTTCTGAATTTGCCAGAAATACTCAGCCCGTTTGTAGAATCTGGACGTTTGATTAAAAAACCATTGGTGGATTTCCTTGAATTGCAGAGAGAAATTGCGGAAGTAGATGTCAATCTCATTCCGCTTGAATTGAATGATTTCACTAATTCAAAATCAGAATTGAAGTTTTTTGAAGCTGCGGCCGTAGGCACAGTTTCCTGTGCATCTCCGGCATTCGCGCTAAAATCCGCAATAGACGATGGCGAGACTGGGTTCTTATGTAAGACTGATCAGGAATGGTTGCGGAATCTCGAGTCGTTGTATGCAAACGCAATACTCGCCAAGCAGATTGCCGCAAATGCGCGGATGTTTGCAATTGAGCATTATTCTGGTGAATCTGTGGATATCCTGAGAAAGATCGTCGGATTGTATGTCAAGACCGGCAAAAGTTTCGGGAGTAGGTTTAAAAGTCGATTGGTGCGTTTTTTTTCACGTTTTTTGTCCCATGCTGACGTTGGTAAGGCAGAAACTGTGCCAAGTACGCCAATTATGCAAAGTGAGGCTGATGTAGGTCAAAGTAAGGCTGAAGTAAGTCCGCCGTGCGTTGACATAGATTCATTTCTTTGCTCGTCGTGGGGGGGGCTGGGGCCGTTGCGCACGTCTTGTGATCCAAATGCGATCCGGCGAATCAATATAATGTATCCCGATTTGTTTGAGGCAGGATTCTTTGGCGGGATGGCGACTTCATTACAGTTCGCCGTTCGATATGCTTTGGAGACAGATTCCGCATTGCGTATCATAACATTGGATACGGCGGCAGTTGCCGGTATTTTGGAACGTTTTCTTGAAATGCACCATTTGCCGCAACCAAAGCGTGTGGATTATTATTTCCGAGACCTGTCCAAGGGCGAGAATTGGCCAGATTTGGTATATTCCAGCCAAGATGTTTTTATCGCAACATTTTGGACAACGGGGCATGTCCTGTTGTCATCAAACGTATGTGCGAAGAAGGTCATCCTCGTTCAAGACATAGAGACATTCTTCTACAGCTACAGCGACGACCATTTGCTGTGTTCACAAGTGTTTGAGTCGAAAGAATTCCTTCCTGTTGTAAATACGCAACTGTTGCGAGACTATTATGCAAAAGATGGGTATGAGAATGTGGCCAAGAGAGGTCTTGTTTTCGAGCCAGCGTTCCCACTGCCTATATATTCGGCTTCACCTAGCAGCTTTTCGAATAAATGCGTTTGGCGGTTGTTTGTGTATTTGCGGAAGAATCCACGAAATATCCATTTGTACGCCCTGCGTGTTCTAAATTTGGCGATAAAGCAAGGCCTTATAAATAAAAATGAATGGGAGATTGTTTTTGCCGGAGATTCGTCGATGGTGAAGTTTGCAGATATTCAAGGAATCCGCGTGCATAATTTAGGCGCTCTTACGTGGCAGGAATATTCAAGGCTTACCCCGACTTTTGATTTGGCTCTTTCTTTGATGTATACTCCACATCCCAGTTATCCACCATTGGATTGTGCCGCGTCTGGTGCCGTCGTCCTTACGAATTCTTTTAAGAACAAGAAGTCTTTGCAGCAGTATTGTAAGAATATCTTGATGGCGGAATTACGAGATGACGATATGTTAGAGAAATTTGCACAGGCTGTTTCGCTTGCCAAGGATGTGAATGCGCGGCGGGAGAACTATGAGAAATCTCGTATAATACGTGATTGGTCAATTTCCTTTGCCCCTGTGTTCCGGGAAATGAAACGCCAAGGTTTTTGATATAGGATTTCAATGGCTGTTCTGGTTGCCATAAGTTGATTTGTATAAATGAGAAAGGCAATGAACCTTGTTAGCTGAACGGATTAGGTTGTCACTGCTGCATATGGGGCATATCCCGCACTATCTCCGCAAGTTTGGATGGAAGATGCTTTTCCGCCGCTGTTGGATTTTTTTATTCCGTTGGCGCGATGTACAAGGAACACTTTTTGCGCTGGATGCGCGGCGAAATGCCAAGCCGCCGCATCCGATTTTGTCTGCTCCTGTGAATCCGGAGGAGGCGCGGCTGCTGAAACCCAAGGTTCTTATCGTTGCCGAACAGTCTATTCCACAGTGCATGTACTATCGCGTAGAGCAGAAGGTGCGCATGCTGGAGGACGCAGGTTACGCCGTCGAGAACTGCAGTTGGACGGATTATCTTTCTTGCATTTGTCGTATTCAGACAGCTACGCTCGTGATATTCTACCGTGTCCCATTTACACAGGAAATGCAGAGTCTGTATGCCGAAGCGAAGCGACTGGGCATAAAGATAGGATTTGACATCGACGATCTTGTCTTCGATATTGAAGAGTATTCCAGGAACTCGAATCTTTTAGCACTGCCAAAGGATGTTCAGAAGAGCCTGTTAAATGGCGCACATTCCTACCAGCAGGCTTTGGCGGCGGCAGATTTTTCGATCGCATCCACGCCGCATCTTGCCGATTTCATGCGTAAATATTGCAAAGGGCCATGCTACATAATCCCCAACTGCATATGCCGGGCAAAGGGCGAAGCGGCGAAAGCGGAGGCATTTCGCTTCCCTCTTGGGCTGGATGGACGTACGGTAATTGGCTACGGTTCTGGCACATCCACGCACAACGAAGATTTCAAGCTTTGTGCGAATGCTGTGCTGCGGATAATGCGGGATTTCCCAGACGTCATCTTTGTTTTGCACGGACTTCTTGAGTTGCCGGAGGCATTTGACGAGGTGAATGACCGCATAATCCGCATCCCTTTCGTGCCGTTCACCGAATACTCTGCCGCATTGGCGCGTTTTGATGTAAATCTCATTCCTCTTGAGGGCGGGCTCTTCAATGATTGCAAGAGTAACATCAAGTACTTGGAGGCGTCGCGCATGTCTGTGCCGAGCGTCGCATCGCCGTGTGCCGAGTTCAAGTCCGTGATTTCCAACGGCGAAAATGGCTATATCGCTACGGATGAAAATGAGTGGTATGCGGCGTTGCGACGCCTTGTCGAGTCTGCGCCGCTGCGTCGGCGCATGGGCGATGCTGCACGGCAGACTGTCATGTCCCGGTACGACAGTGAAGAGGTGTTTCGCAAGTGTTTCACGCCACTGTTAGACGTGCAGTTGCCAAGAGAGCGACGCGAACGCAAACGCATAATGGTTGTGAATGTTCTTTATCCTCCGATGTCGTTTGGCGGCGCCACGGTAATTGCCGAAAACCTTGTGGCCGGATACGCTAAAACGATGGATGTTTGCGTTTTTTCCATGACGATGGATGTTCGCACCTATCCAGGCTATGTCCACCGCTATTCAAACCGTGGCGAGATGTGTTTTCAGCTTGAGAAATATCCGCCGCAAGACCCTGACGAAAATTGGAGCTCGCAAGATGTTGTTTTGGCTTTCGCCACCATAGCCAATGCATTCAAGCCGGATATCGTCCATTTCCATTCGATACAGTTCCTCGGTGTGGAAATGGCTCAGTGGTGTCAATCCATGAACACCCCGTATGTAGTGACAGCGCATGATGCCTGGTGGATATGCCCGCGCCAGTTCATGTTGGATCGCAATGGGAAATATTGCGGACAGGATGAAAACGGTGTGGATATGTACAAATGTATCGCTTGCGCGAAATCGAAAGACTTTTTCCCTCGTGCTCGAATTATGCATGATATCCTTGACAAAGCACTTGTTGTTGTAACGCCAAGCGATTACCAGACGGGGCTCTATCAAAAATCAGGTGTTCGCAAAGAACTTGTCGTCACCAACAGAAACGGGATATTTGTTCCTGGTCTTGTTGCTCCCCATAAGCTCCATACGACGCTTACATTTGCGTACATCGGTGGAAGATGCGACCACAAGGGATATTTCTTCTTGAAAGAAATCGCTTCAATGTTACACGGGGATTTCAAACTGAAACTTGTGGATGTTAATCTGAAATTCGGGCAATGTTCAATAGATGCCAAAGAATGGCCGAAGAATGCCAATGTAGAGACTGTGCCTCCCTTCGATCATCACAACATGGATTCCTTCTACAATAGTTTTGACGTTCTCCTATTCCCGTCTTGCTGGAAGGAGTCGTTTGGGTTGACTGTTCGAGAAGCACTTGCGAGAAACGTTTGGGTGATATCCACTGATGCCGGCGGCGACATAGGGTACGATCTTAAGGATGGTGTGAATGGCGACCTTGTGAAGATGTTCGACGCCAAGGCCTTTGCAACTGCCATGCAGCGCCTCATAGACCATCCTGAGAAACTCAATGATTACGTAAATCCGCTTCGCGGCAAGATTACGACGCATGCGGCGCAGGTTGACGATATGCTTCAAATCCTTAAAGCACGCGGATTCAGTGTGGCAAGGTGAATGGATAGCTTTATGAATCCGCTTTATGTTTTTTTGAGAAAATCCGCCAGGGGTTTCGTGTGTCTGCGAGAAAACGGCTGGAACTACACCTGGTATCACGGATTGGAGAAGATTGGACGAAGGCTGTACCTATACTCAAAGCGGATGTTGCCGTATCACGAGGTCAGGCGGCACAAGACCGATCTGTGCGACTTCGCGGCAGTTCGGCATGTTGTGCGTGCCATGCCGTGTTCAGGACGCAGGATTGCGCTTTTTGCAATGTACGCGCCATCCGGGAAAGTGCCCGAGGCGACATGGATTTATCTTCGCGGTTTGCGCGAAGTGTCCGATAACATAATTGCGTGTTCAGACTGCTTTATTTGCCCGGAAGACGTTACAAGATTGAAACGCCATGTCTCTTGCGCCATTCTGGAAAGGCATGGGGGATATGACTTTGGATCATATGCTCGCGCTTATGAAATGGCTGAAGCACAGGGCTATCTAGCCGATTGCAAAACGCTCATACTCGCCAACGATTCATGCGTAGGCCCTCTTTTCCCATTCTCGGAAATGTTTCGTGCAATGGCCAACAGGAGGTGCGATTTCTGGGGACAGACATCGTTTTCGTTTCATTCAAGAGTGCATGTTCAGTCGTATTTCATGGTGTTCAATCGTTGTATCGTTGAAAGCGGTGCGCTGGGCGCATTTTTAACATCTGTAAAGACGGGACTTTCACGCAAGGATATAATATCTTCATGTGAAATAGCGCTTACGGAATCTCTTGTTGCGCGAGGATTTTCATGGGGGTCTTTTGTCCCTTACCGGGCGATGTTGCAAAATCCAACCACTCATCCTGTCAGGCTGATGGCGGAGTATTCGTGCCCACTCGTCAAGATTAAGGCTCTTGTTGGTGAATCTTTTGATCCACTTGATGTTGCTATAGACACGCTGAAGCGCATCAATCCTGAAGTCTTTAATGCATTCAATGCTATTGCACGGGATTGGGAGGCTGTGCCGCTGGAAGAGGATCTTGTCGCCCCAAGTTGAATTGTCCACGGCTGTGAGGAAAGGAATCTTAGTCTTTGTGTCCCTGCTTGCGGTCGGTACCGCATATCTCTGCATGGTCTTGTACTGTTATGCAGATTATCCCCTGTTAGATTCGGATATATGCTGCTGGATGGCGATTGACCGTCAGATATTCGACGCTTTCCCGAACGTTGGCAAGATAGTGATGGCGCATTATCGCGCAAGTCTTGAATTGCTATGCGCATTTCCCTTTATGCTTATATTTG
>Ga0310786_10004796_pt1 | contig 18646 bp, 10 predicted proteins | sample AusTroGonzalo_MG_FD_203881 | JGI IMG/M metagenome (GOLD analysis project Ga0310786, IMG submission 203881) | Bovine rumen microbial communities from tropical cattle in Woodstock, Queensland, Australia - Gonzalo_03 (v2) (version 2) | ecosystem: Host-associated > Mammals > Digestive system >... | reverse complement strand
CTTCCTAGGCTTGCCCATGATTACCTTTTCTGCGTCATAGTAATGGAATGCCATTGGATTCTTTGAATCCTTGCCTTCGAACTTGATTTTACCAATCTCTGGGAAAAATTCTTTAGCCATAATTTTAAGTTGTTAATGATTGTTTGTTTATAAAAGTTTTGCAAATTGCTGATATACAATTAGGGGTTGCAAAGTTATACCTTTATTTTAAATCGCCAAAGAAATAAGGAAGTTTTTTGTTTTTTTTCACAAACTTTTTATGAAACATCAACTTTCTTACATTCTATAATAACTAATTGTTCACTTCGTTCGTCAATGTGAGGGAAAGAACATCGCCCGTCGCATGAATCTTGTCGAACAAGCCAATGAAGTCTGTCTTGTCCTGACTACGCACCATAAAATTGATGGTGGTAGTGCCCAACGTGTAGTCATAACGGAAGAACTCGTCAGAGATATGCACCTGCGCATCTGAGAAACATTGACGGTACTTGGAGGCATCTGTGACAATGTAATTCACCTTCAGCCGGACAATCTTTTGTTCTTTCCCCTTGAAGAGATGCTTTTCGCAGAGTTCAAGCAAGGTCAACACCAGAATGATGAGCAAACTTGCTATCACTGCCACCACATACATGCCTGCACCCACAGCCAAACCTATCGAGGCAGTCATCCACATGCCAGCAGCTGTGGTCAAGCCGCGTACTGATCCCTTCATCTGGATGATGGCACCAGCACCCAAGAAACCGATACCAGAGATAACTTGTGCAGCGATGCGTCCAGGATCACCGTTCTCCGTCAACCCCAAGAGCTTCTCAGGGATGTAAATGGACACCAGCATCGCCAACGTCGCACCCATGCTTATCAACGCAAAAGTGCGCATACCTGCAATCTGTCCCTTGTGGCGACGCTCCAATCCGACCATCGCACCCAACACCATACTCAGCAACAGCTTGAGTACCGCATCAATGATTTCTTCCATATTGATTAGCAATGATTAAAAGATTACTTTCTTTCCCTGATAAACAAACACGCCACGCGTGGGTGCGGCAGTTGCCACACCTTGCAGCGTGTAATAGAGTCCGTCATCAGGAAACACCTCGTTACGCACCTCATCCACAGCCGTGACATCAGCCTTTGCCTGAATACCAATCTCTGAAGCAGAAGTCCAAGCGTTGTTGTTGATCTCAGACTTTGCGACAAACTTGAGGTAACGTCCCTTCTTGGCAGTAGAAAGTTTGGCAATCTGCATCGCTGTGGTGTTCTTGAACTCACCTGATACAACAGCACTTCCCCACGTCTTTCCATCCAAACTCAGATACACCTCGTATGCCTTCACCATACCATTGGCATTGCCATCAGTACGTGCCGTATAGGTAAATGCCGTCACCTCATAAATCCTGTTCATATCTATGACAATGGTATGAGGGCATTTGGGTTCACTTGCCCCCCATGCTGTATGCCAGAAGGTAGAAGTATTGTTGTCAAACGCCTTCGCGGCCTCGTTACCACCTTGATAACTGTCCACACTCACCAATTTCCATGCACTCTTGCTGATGAAAAGGTCAAAGTCGTAGGACATCAGAGGACTATCCATCAAACCATCAGCCGTGCAGTAGGTCTTGATGGTGCAGGCATCGTTATGGGTGAATGCAGTCGTGTATTTCTGCCAATCTCCATCATTAATACTATAATATATAGTAGCCTTGGGGGTAGAAGTAGTCATGCTGATACGACCTGTGGAAGCACGCTTGCAATCGACAGGCTGACACACAGGCATATCGGCACGTGCCATCTTTGCCACATTCGCACCTTGGGTGAGCGGCATGATGAAGAAGCGGAAAGCCGTATTGGCTGCCTTCAACTCATACTTTGCCATCACATCAGGACCACAGCTGTTATTGCCCAATCCACGGGTAACAGCATCCAACGACACCACCGTGTTGGCACACTTCTTGAACTCATAGGTGTGGCGGCTGCGATTATTTCGATCTGTGTAATTGTCTTCTGGACGGAAATGAACGGCAGATGCTGCCATTTGGTCAGGAGCCACGAAAAGGAGTCCATCGCCCGTTGTATTCGTGAGTGATATCCAACGCACTTCCTGCTTGGTTCCATGCTCCTGTGGCATGATATACCCCTCATACTGATCGGTGACCGTGCTCTTGTAGATAGCAGGCAGGCAAGCCTCCTTACGGTCACGATAGCTGTCCCAAGGACCTCTACCAAACCAAGACAACTGCTCCATCTCAGCAGGCATCTCCAGACGGAAACCCATCTTTGGGATGATGGCACCAGCGTTGGAAGGAGTGATGAACGAGTTCACCATCATCACACCGTTGGCACACACCAGGAAGTTCATCTGAACATTGAAAGTAGTGCTGTTCTTACCTATGTAGCGAGTGTTCAGCGTGACATTCACTGTCTTACCATCAGCACCCTTCTCGAACTCAACACCCTTTCCGCTTGCATTCAGACTTCTCAGTCCCATATTGTCCCAACTCTCACGCTTAGAACCGTCGTTGTCAGTTGGCAAACGGAACACGTTCAGTCTCAAAGGCTTGCTAATCAATTGCACACCATCATAAGTGTAGCTATTGAGTGTGCCAGTTGTCTTATTGAAGACGGCCTTGAACTTGGCGTTGGAAAGTGTCAACGTAGAAGTATTGTCCTCAACGGCGATGTCCTCAAGGTCAACCAACTGATTGAGGTCGTACATACCTTTTGTGGCCGTCTTCACAGGGAGTTTCTCCTCAGCCACCACATAACCGGCATCAGCCCAGAGGGTTTGTGCTTTCTGCTTAGCAACGAAGTGGATAAATGCCTCTTCATCGGCAGCCAAAGCATCCACAGAAGACAAGTCAATGGTGATGGTCGTGCTATCAGCAGCAGCCACTTCTGTATCGATGGTACCAATTGCCAATTGTTTTCCTTCTTCATCAAGAATCTCGTAAGACACATCATAGGTCGTGCTGGGCAGGAAAGCAAGTTTGTTCTTCATCAGGAAGGCATTCTTCTTGTTTTTGACCGCCTTGAACTCCAAAGGCTGATACACCTTCTTGGTATTGTAGGACTTGGCTGTCAAACTCCAGTCAGGACGCACCAAACCATTGATGCAGAAGTTGCCATCATTGGGATTGTCACCAAAGTCACCACCATACGCCCAATATTCTACACCAGTAGAACTCTTCGTAAGCAAGCCTTGATCCTTGAAATCCCAAATGAACTCACCCGTCAGACAAGGATACTTTTCGTAGAGGTCAAACATTTCACGTACATTACCCATCGAGTTACCCATCGAGTGGCTGTTCTCACACTGGATGTGAGGACGGTCGTGCTGACTTTTTCCTTTGCCCTCGATACCATTATAGTCCCAATACATCGAAGAGGTCACGTCTGCATACTGGCTAGCACCCTCGTAGTGCGTCAAACGGGTCTTATCCAGTGCCTTGATGCTCTTCTGCACAGCCTCGAAGTTGTTACCACTACCGCTCTCGTTACCAAACGACCACATGAAAATACAAACATGGTTACGCATCCACTTCACGTGGTTCTGCGAGCGCTCCACCATCGCTGCCTTGAACTGAGTCTTCGATGACAAGCTCCAATCTGCATGACACTCCACATTGGCCTCAGCCAACACATACATACCATATTTATCGCACAAGTCGTAAAAGACAGGGTCATTAGGATAGTGCGAGGTACGAATGGCATTGATATTGAGGCGCTTCATCGTCTTGATATCCTCCTCAATCTCTTCTGCCGTGATAGCACGACCGTTGACAGGAGAGAAGTCGTGACGGTTCACACCATGAAAGACCATACGTTTGCCGTTAATCAGGAGGGCACCATCATTGCGGACACTCACCTCACGGAAGCCCACCTTACCACCACGAATATCAATGGCCTTACCTTTCTTGTCCTTCAACGTCAACACCAAGTCATAAAGGTTGGGAGTCTCGGCACTCCACTTCTTAGGATTCGTCACATCCATGTCAAGGCTCAGTTCTGTGGCAGTTTCCACCGCTTTAGAAGATTGCGCAATGGTCTTTCCATCTTCTTCTATCTTCACTTCCACGCCTCCTCCTTCTACGGAACTAACACCCGTAAGGCTCACTTTCACGTTTGCCTTCGCATTCGTGTAAGTGGCATCGAGGTCTGTCGTGAAGAAGTAGTCACGTATCTGGCTCTTGGGGGCTGCCCAGAGGAAGCAATGACGCTGAATACCGGTCAATCGCCAATAGTCCTGACACTCAAGGAATGATCCGCTGGTGAAACGATAGACCTGCAAAGCGATTGTGTTCTCGCCTTTCGTCAAATAGTCCGTGATATTGAATTCAGAAGGAAGATAGGAGTCTTCGCTGTAACCCACACGCTGACCATTCACCCAGAGGTAGTAGCCGTGTCCCACACCATTGAAACGCACGTAGATTTCCCTATCCTTCCAATCAGAAGGAATGGTGAACTTGCGACGATACGTACCCACAGGGTTGGTCATGTCACCCTTGTAGGTAAACCAACTTGGACGTTCAGCCATCACGCTGTAGGTGTTCTTGTCAAAAGAGAATGGATATGCCACATTACAATACAGGGGCTTGTCCCAATTCTTGCCATGATGAATGCCATAGACCTGCCAGCTGGAAGGCACATCTATGTCGCTCCAAGCAGCATCATTATAATCCTTCTCACACATTTTGGCATTCACCTTACTGGGGTTGGACACCCAATAGAATTTCCATGTACCATCCAACGACTGGTAGTAAGGCGATGCGGCCATATCGTTCTTTGCTACATCAGCTTCTTTTGCCATAGGAATAGCAATCGTATGCGCTTCCTCACGGTTGACGCTGGTCACAGCGACATCATCCCATTCTTTACCTGTTTGGGCATTGGCTGTTCCAATACCCATCAAACATGCCATCATTGCGGCACGACTCATCAGTGTGCCAAGGCGTGACGCGCCTAAAGGTTTGTTTTTCTCCATAGGTGAGTGTTCGATTCTTTTCATTTTGGTTTAATGATGCAAAGGTAGCAGAAATTGGGGAATGAGATTGTCACTGATGATACTTAATCTTTAGATTATGATAGATAACATGAAAAAAAGGAGAGTCAAGGGCTATCCACCCTCAACTCTCACCTTATAAATCAGATGTTCCAAGCGATTACTTGCCCAGTCTCTTCACCCACAGGTCATACGCTGCCTTGTAAGGTGCCGCGTCAGCTTCAGGCTTGATAGTAGCTTTGTGCTTGAGCGTCTTGAAGGCATCGTCGCTGTCCTTGTAGATGCCTGCACCGATACCTGCGCCGTATGCTGCACCCACAGAACCGTCCGTCTCGTAAAGCTCGATGGTGGCTCCTGTGACAGTTGCCAAAGTGCGGCAGAAGAGTGGATTGAGGAACATATTGGCATGACCAGCCTTGATGGTGCTGATTTCCATACCCATGCCCTTCATGATTTCCATGCCATAAGCAAATGAGAAAGCAATACCTTCGTGAGCAGCACGAACGAGGTGTGCTTTCTTGTGGATGTTGAAGTTGATGCCAAGCACAGATGCGCCCACGTTTTCATTCTGGAGCACACGTTCTGCACCATTACCAAATGGGATGACAGACAAGCCTTCTGCACCTACAGGCACAGACTCTGCCAAATCATTCATTTCTGGATAGCTCATGCCCTCTGGAGCCACCGTGCGGCGCATCCAAGCATTGCAGATACCAGTACCGTTGATGCAAAGGAGGACACCCAGACGAGTTGCCCCACCCTCACCATGATTCACATGAGCGAAGGTGTTCACACGAGAGAGCTTGTCGTAGTTGACTTCTCCAAGCACGCCATACACCACACCAGATGTACCACCAGTGGCAGCAATCTCACCTGGCTTCATCACGTTGAGCGAGAGGGCATTGTTAGGCTGGTCACCACCACGATAAGAGATAGGTGTGCCAGCAGGAATACCGAGCTCGTCAGCGATAGCCTGACAAACGGTGCTCTGAACGGAGAAGGTTGGAACAATCTCAGCGATGAGGTCGTTGGAGAAACCGTAGTAGTTCATCACATCCTTGCTCACCTCGTTGTTCTTGAAGTCCCAAAACATGCCCTCAGAAAGACCTGAAACGGTGGTCTTCTTGTCACCACCTGAGAGCTTCATGGCGATATAGTCACCAGGGAGCATGATCTTGTCAATCTTCGCGAAGAGTTCAGGCTCGTTCTCCTTCACCCATGCCAGCTTGGCAGCGGTGAAGTTACCTGGAGAGTTGAGCAGATGCTGGAGACACTTCTCACCACCAATGGCTTCGAATGCCTTGTTGCCATAAGGAACAGCACGACCATCACACCAAATGATGGAAGGACGGAGAGGCTTGCCGTCTTTACCAACACACACGAGTCCGTGCATCTGGTAAGAGATACCGATAGCCTTCACATCAGCCAACGAACCACCAGCCTTAGCAGCAGCACGTGCCGTTGCCTGCTTGAGTTCTTCCCACCACATTTCAGGGTCTTGCTCTGCCCATCCTGGCTGCTTCGCCATGATAGGAGCTTCACTGTCCGGATACTGTGCACTTGCCACTGTCTGACCTGTCTGCGCATCAACCAGCGCTGCCTTGACAGAAGAAGTGCCTATGTCATAACCTAAAAGTAACATAATAATATTGAAAGTTAAAAGTAGTTGTTGTGTTTATTTGTCCAATCCCTCAATCTGCTGGATGGTGCCGTCTGCATTGTAGTGCAGCTCGCACACCTTCAGAGAACGGAGCCATGTCTTATCGTTTGATGGCACACAGTCGTGGTGGAAGAGATACCACTTGCCCTTGTACTCTGCGATTGCGTGGTGAGTTGTCCAACCCACAACAGGAGTCATGAGGACACCCTGATAGGTGAATGGACCGTATGGGTTGTCACCAATGGCATAGCAGAGGTAGTGGCTGTCACCAGTAGAGTATGAGAAGTAGTACTTGCCGTTGTACTTGTGCATCCAAGATGCCTCAAAGAAACGGTGTGGGTCACCTGCCTGCAGGGGTTTGCCGTCCTTGTCGAGAATGAGTACGCAACGAGGAGCCTCAGCAAATTCCATGTCGTCGCTCATCTTCACCACCCAGCTTGGGAGTGCAGGAGCGTCAGGCTTTGCAAAGAGCTGTGTCTTGTGATCTGGAGCAGGACCGAGGTCGATGAGTCCGTTGTCATCGCCATACTTGCCTGGAATGGTCTCGAAGCCATGATAAAGTGGCTGCCACCACTGGAGCTGACCGCCCCAAAGTCCACCAAAGTAGGTGTAGATGGTGCCATCATCATCCTTGAACACGCATGGGTCGATGGAGAATGAACCACGAATGGCGAACTGACGTGGTTTGAATGGACCTTCTGGCTTGTCTGCCACAGCCACACCAAGACGGAACACACCGTCGTAACCCTTCGCTGAGAACACGTAGTAGTACTTGCCGTCCTTCTCCACTACATCACTGTCCCACAGCTGCTTCTCTGCCCAAGGCACATCTTCCACACTGAAAATCACACCGTGGTCAGTAGCTGCACCGTTCTCCAAGTCGTCGAACGAAAGTGCGTGGTAGTCCTTCATCTGGAAGTGACCGCCATCATCGTCTTCACATTCACCAGCATCCCAGTCGTGAGAGGGATAGATAAAGAGTTTGCCATTAAACACATGAGCCGCAGGGTCTGCCATGTAGTCGGCTGGGAAAAGATATTTCTTTCCTTCCATAGTTTTTAGGTTTTATGGGGTTATAAAATAGATTAGTTATTTCTTCGAACGAGCTTCGATCTCCCTGTTGATTTCGTCAAGTCTCTCGTCTGTAAGAGGATACCTATAAACCAAGAGTCCCACTACAATCAGGAGACAAGCAGGAATGATGCAGGTGAACACCAAAATGGCGTTCTGTGCGATTTCAGAGTAGTTGGCCAACTTCGTGTAGTAAGCGTTTACAGGTGCACTGATGAAGGATGCAAGGAACACCACCACGAAGATGCTCAGCACCAGCTGGAGGCACTTGTTTGCCTTGAACTCCTGCCACATCTCACCAAATGAAACAGGCTTCTCTGGGGTCGTGGTGATATTCTCCCTACAACCTGCAAAGCAAAGCATCAAGAGCACAAAACCAACGAGGGCAAACACACAAGTCACCGTAAACCAAGCACTTGGTTCGATAGGCAAAGCTGACTCCTCTTCATCAAAATTGAAACCAATCATACCCATCACCAGCGGAGTGATCCAACCTGCGATGGAGAAACCTGCCTTGAATGCCACACCAGCAAGTGCGTTAACGGTTGCAGCAGGTCTGTTTCCTGTGCGATACTCAGCCTCTGTGATTACTTCAGGAACCAATGCCCACATCAACGAACCGACAAGGAGACCAACACCCGTCATCACCTTGGCAATCTGAACGACGGTATTGCATTCTGCCACATCGAAGAACTTACCGATGGTGAACAAGATAACAAATCCCACCAAACCGATGGCGAGAAGTGTATAATAAAGACCCTTCTTACCCAGCCAGCTCTTCAAAGCAGGCAGAGAAGGCAGGATGATGAATGCAGGAATCGTACCGATTGCCATGAAGGTAGCCTGATTCCAATCGATGGCAGAATGAATGCACATAGCAAGTCCGATAGGGAAACCTGCCTGAACGACAATCTGACCGATGTTGGCGCATACCATACGGGTAGAGGTCAACTTCAGCACCTCGTCATTGTCACGAGTCATACTTGCCATGATAGAACCGTAAGGGATGTTCACCACGGAATAGATCATACTCAGCACGGTATAGCTGACTGTCGCATAGATGATTTTCGCGGTCATGTCCCATTCTGCTGCCTGAGGAAGCATCAACAAGCACGCAGCGATGGTCAATGGAATACCACCATAAAGGAGATAAGCACGATACTTACCCAGCTTGGAATTGCGGTTATCGATGTAACGTCCCACGATCGGACTCCAGAAACAGTCGATGAGTCGAACCGCGAGAATCAATCCACCAACAAAAGCCGGATTAATTTTCAATACCGTAGTCAGGTAGATCATCAAATAACATGCCACCGTCTGGAAAATCAGGTTCTGAGCCAAGTCACCCGAACCATAACCAATGCGCTGAAGCCAGCTGAGTTTGTAGAAGCCGTTAGCTCCCTGAGTTGAATTTTCTGTTGCCATTTTTCTTTTTTAGGTTTTGTTTATGATTGATATTTAGTTTCAAGTTGCAAAGTTACTGCTTTTCTTTCGTTCCACCTTGCTTTTTTGCAACAAACCCTTTCAATCATGTAACATTTCCTTTCAATTTTGTAAAGAGACCCTTCGGAAATCCCCTGCAGACCACCATTTTCGCAAGGATTAAGGAGCACAATCTGCAAATCATGCACAAATCACTCAATCATAATTTGCCGCCAGCAATCCATTGCTTTGCCGGCACCTCTTTGATGCTCTGCCGTCACCACACTTTGTCTTATACCGAAGCGTTGCGTTGCAGTTGTTGCAGTTCATTTGACGATAGGTAAAAAAGTCAAAACTAAACTTTATATTTATATTATAAATATAAAATTATTTTTGGGGGTTGGATAGCCTCAAAAACAACTGCAACAACTGCAACGCTGCAACGCTCGGGTAAAGACAGTGTGTCAAAACGGCATTGTTATAAAATGGAGGGTGTTCAAGGTTTTTTCTTCGAAAAAATTTGGTGGATTCAAATAAAAGCCGTAACTTTGTAATGTCTAAGAACTTGAGGAATGAAAGGCATGGAGATTACAAGTGTACAGAATCCGCGCGTGAAGGCAGTGGTGGCACTGCAGCAAAAGTCGGCCGAGAGAAGGCGGACAGGGCTGTTTGTCGTGGAAGGAAGACGGGAGCTGGAGCATTGTGTGGAGATGGGACTGGAGGTGAAAGAGGTGTTTGTGTGCGAGGAGATTGCTGGGGAGACGGAGGAAAGAGGTCCTGAGGGAATTGCAGCGAACGGGATGGTGACGGAAGTGACGAGGAATGTGTATGAGAAGATGGCGTACAGAGGAGGAACGGAGGGCGTGATGGCTGTAGTGAAGAGCGAGGGGAAGCGATTGGAGGATCTGGAACTGAGGAAGAACCCGTTGATTGTGGTAGTGGAGCGTGTGGAGAAGCCTGGTAACTTGGGAGCAATACTGAGGAGTGCGGATGCGGCAGGAGTGGATGCAGTGGTGGTGTGCGACCCGTTGACAGACTTGTGGAATCCCAACCTCATCCGAAGTTCGATCGGAGCCGTGTTTACAGTGCCTTGCGTGGCATGTGGGAGCGAGGAGTGCATCGAGTTCCTGAAGGCACATGGCATCCAGATTCTGACGGCACAGTTGCAGGACTCAGAACTGTATTACGACACAGACATGAGACGTGGGACGGCAATTGTGATGGGCACAGAAGCCACAGGGCTGACGGACGTGTGGCGAGAGGCAGCCGATGCGCATATAAGAATTCCCATGTTGGGAAGGCTGGATTCGCTGAATGTGAGCGTGAGTGCAGCCATCTTACTATACGAAGCAGTGAGACAGCGGGGCGGAACACAGGAGGGCTGAAAGTTCATTCAATAACCTACCAGTAAATGACCAATAACCTATAAATAAACGAAAAGAATATGAAAAAGGCGATTCTCTTTTGTGTGATGATGATAGTGGCAGGGAGCATGTGGGCTCAGGAAGAGTATCACATCAAGACATACGGAATAAACGATGAGTTAAAAACGCGTGGCACAACACGCCTCGCTCAGATTAACGGTTTCATGTGGATTGGCACGTCAGATGGTTTTAGCGCATTTGACGGGTTTCATATGCATAATTACACCATTCCTGACGAGGAGGGTCTTGGCAGCTATTTCAGTTGCGTGACATCGCTGACGGCAGCCCCTGACAGTTCCTTGTGGATTGGCACGAGAAAAGGTATCTACCATTTCGACATGAGTAGGGAGCGTCTCTACAAATTCACTTCAGACGAACTGCCTGAAAACCCGAGAGTGGGGCAATTGCTGTTTGACAAAGAGGGACACCTGTGGAGTATCATGAACAGCAAAGTGTACATCATCGATGTGAATGCAAAGACGGCTGAATGCATTGGCAATGGGTTCGAGTCTCCCAACTGTGTGATGGTGGCGAAGAACGGCACCGTGTGGCTGGGCGATGACAATGGCAAGCTGTACCGCTACGATGCCCCCACCCACCGTCTGCGCGAATACAATGTGAAGCCCGAGGGTGCGGAGTCGTTCTCGCAGCTGATGAACATTACGGAGATGAGAAACGGACAGCTGGCATTGGTCAGCTACGATGACGGTATCTGCTTGTTCTCCCCCACGACACTCACCTCAAAAATGCTGATGACGCACGACGATGAAGGATCACCTATTGTGGCACACACATCCGTCACGCCTGATGGCGATGAACTTTGGGTGGGTACTGAACGAGGCATCATCATCTACCGAATGCGAGACAAGCACATTAGCAGCATCCGCCAAACGCGCCACATGCTGAACACGCTGTCGGACAATTCTGTCCACTCGATGTTTGTGGACAGGGAAAATGGTGTGTGGGTCGGCACTTATTTTGGCGGCATGAACCGCATCAGTTTGTCACCCCATAACTTCTCGGTATCTTTGCCCGAGGATGAGGATGTAGATGTGGTGCGCGAAGTCATCGGAGACCACTATGGGCGCATTTGGGCAGGCACGGAAGATGGCGGTCTCTACATTTTGAACAAGGATAAAGGCACATTGGGCAAGGCTAATGTGGATTGGGCAGGAGCCCCTCCCCCATTCAACGCACAGGGATTGGTGTTGATAGATGACGATCTGTGGGTGTCGAGCATCACGAATGGCATTTATGTGGTGGACACGAAAACCATGCGGTTGAAGCACCGATACGCAAAGACCAACAATACCCCACAAGGAACCACCATCGAAGGAAAAAGTCTGTGCTACCAGAATGGTACCCTCTTTGTCAGTTCGTGGCGAGGCGTTTACATCTTCGACCCCAAAACGGAAGAGTTCAACCTCATGCCTGAGCTGAGTGGTGTGTATGCCCAGCGCATCTATGGCGACCGTCATGGCAATGTGTGGGTGGCATCGTTCAACCAGGGCGTGTGGAAGATTCAGCAGGGAAAGGACGGAAAATGGAAGGGAAAACAAACACCGTTCACCTACAAGTGCGCCACTTGCATCATGGAGGATTCAAGAGGAACATATTGGGTAGGAACTGACCTTCATGGCTTGGTTTCCTACAATGACAAAACAGGCGAAACAAAGCAGCAGGAGGAGTCGGAAGGATTGCAGCACGAGACGGTGACAAACATTCTGGAAGACAGCCATCACCGCTTGTGGATCAGCACATTCAACGGCTTGTACAGCTACAACCTTGACAAGAAGATTGTCAACCACATGACATTGGTGAACGGTCTGCCTTCAACCTACCTCAATTATGCATCTGGCTATAGCGACAAGGACGGATTCATTTATATCGGCACCTACAAGGGGCTTGTTTGTTTCACTCCCAATTCATTCGTTCTGTCAAAAGACAGGTTGAAGCCATACTTCCTGAATCTCTATGTGAACGGCAAGCACATCACGCCAAACGACGAGACGGGTATCCTGCAGCATACACTCTTCCAGACAAAGGAGCTGACGCTGAAACGCAGCCAGAACACGTTCACCATCATGTATGCCGTTCCTTCCTACCGAAGTGGAGAAATCGTGTGGTATCGCTACCGCCTGAACCCAGATGAGCCTTGGATCGTGACAGACAATGCACAACCCATCCAATTGTCAAATCTTTCAACAGGCACCTACAGAATCACCTTGCAAGCAAGCTATAACCCTGAACGATGGGAAGGTGAAGCGGCTGTGCTGATTGTGAAAGTGGCAACGCCTATCTGGCTGAGTCCATTTGCCTTCATCTGCTATGCAGCCGTCATCATAGGACTGGTTGTGCTCGTGATGTCGTTAATCAAGAAATGGGAAATCAAACAACTGAAAAAGAAGCATAAGCAAAAAGAAACGGAAAATTAAAAATGAAAAGAAAGGGGATTTTGATGATGGTGCTGCTGGTGGCGACACTCAATATGGCAGCACAAGAGGAGGAAGTGATGATGCGTGGACGCATCGAAAATGTGACGGATTACAGTAGCATGCCGTCATTAGCAAGGGAAGGACTACGAAAGGTCGGTTCCCTTGCAGCAGCGCCATTGACCAACATGGGGTCACCCAGAGTGCCTGTGATTCTGGTGCAGTTTCCTGACAAACCTTTCACGGTGCGCGAAACGGAAGAAGACGTTCATCAAGTTTACCATGAACACTTCAATGCCAGCGAGGGGGTGTGTCCTGGCACATCGAGATGGTCTGTGAGGGAATTCTTTCGTATGCAGTCCGATGAGCAATTTACGCCCGATTTTGATGTAATTGGTCCCGTGACCCTCTCTAAGAGTTACACCTACTATGGACAAGACCAAGGCAAGTCAAGAGACATTCATATCCAAGAATTCTATCGCGAAGCATGTCAACAAGCCATCTTGCACGATGTAGATTGGAGTCTTTATGACAACGACAAGAACGGCGTGGTGGATTTCGTTTTCTTCATCTATGCTGGACAAGGGCAGAATCAGGAGGGAACGGAAAAGGGGGCCATCTGGCCTAAGGAAAGCGTATCACGTTTCACCGTAACAGGGGATGGTTTCAATGTTTCTTTTGGTGCCTCAGGATGCACCTGCGAATTGTATCTAAAAGAGATGGATGGCATCGGGGCTTGTATTCACGAGTTGAGTCACGGGTTAGGCTTGCCAGACTTCTATGATTACAATTATAAGGGATATGGCATGGATTATTGGGATTTGATGGACTCTGGCTGCTATAAATTACATGGACGCCAACCCATTGGATTCTCTGCATACGAACTCGAATTTTTGGGCTGGAGGCAAATGGTGGAACTCACCCCCGACTCCGCATACAGCCTAACGATTGACCCGCTGGAGAAAGGTGGTGTGGCTTACAAGGTGGTGAACAAGGCGAATCCCGACGAATACTTCATCCTTGAGAACCGTCAGGATATAGGCGTGGACAACTACATGGGCTATATCGTTTACTCACAATATACTACACATGGGCCGAATCACGGATTGATGATCACGCACGTGAATTACAGCAAGTCGGCATGGGAATCCAACACGGTGAATACAATAGACCCTTCACGCCAACGCTTCACCATCGTACCAGCCGATGGGGAACTCATTCCTGCCTTCGAACGAAGTGACGACGTATGGGCAGAGTCTGCACACGGCGACCTCTACCCCGGTCCAAACAACGTCACTGAAATCAGCTCTTATGCTGTCTTTAAAGGGGGCACACTCGGACAAACGATTGACAACATCGAGGAGCATAAAGACGGGACTATCACACTGGACATCAACGGAGGGAAACCCATCATCGAACCAGAAGACCCCAATGTCGAACCTGACATCCCTGAGATTGCATGAAGAAAATTTAAAGAGATCGTATAAAGACAGGACATAAAAAGGGCAGGCCCAATGAAGTTATGGCAACTTCGTTGGGTCTGCTGCTGTATAGTTATCCATTCTCAGATGGTAGTTCATCACTTGCTCCAACGTGAAATGGAATTCAGGGCTGTCTAGCGGCAAGGGGCGATGCGAGAATGTCTGGAAGTAAAGCAGGCATGCATCACGCCACCATTGTGCATCCTTCGCCTGACGTTCGAAACGCCACAACTGTTCTCCATACTGCTCTGCTGGCACATAAGGTTTCATCGCTTCCCAAGTCTTCACAAACTCGTTCGATTGACGCACACCACGGTCGTAAGTGTAGCAGAGATTGTCCCAGAGGGAAAGTCCATTGCTCATCGTATAATCCCAAGGCACATGATGGAACCAAAGGATAAGGTTCTCAGGACAAGTGCCCATATTATTATATAATGTACGCAAAGGCTCAGGGTATTGACTCACATTGTTGGAGCCCACATTATCCTTCAAACAAGCTTCTTCGTGGTTCGAGCGATTGAAGCCGATACCTATGGAGTCAGCACGATGGTAGAAAGGAGGCACCCAGTCTTCACGCACCCCTCTGGGCGCATACCAAGGTTCTGGACCATAATGATGTCCACCTGCAAAGATATGATGGATTCCGAGTGGCATCATGTAATCCACTACGGCCTCACGGCTCTTCAGAAGAAGTTGGGTCATCGAACGGATAAAGTCCACATTGTCCGTTTTGTAATAGTCACGAAGGAAATCCGCTGCAATCGTCTTGGAAGACACATTGACATCATTCGCCAATCTGCCAAAAGCATACCAATTGGCCATTGCGAGATCGTTAGCCGTCCAGTTAGGACTATCACCGATGTTTGCAACACCTGCCATTCCGACCAAGTTTGGCATATTCTTTTCCACCAGATTCAATGTATCAAAGAATTCGCGCCACATTGGAGCCAAGAAACAGGTGTGGATGCTCTCACCCGTATATTCCTGTGTAATCTGAAACTCCACCATCATCTTCGTCTTCTTCAGTCCAAAGAAAAGAGGAGAGACAGGTTCACGTGGTTGAAAATCCACAGGGCCATTCTTGATCTGGATGATGACGTTATCAGCAAACTGACCGTCGAAATGAATGAACTCTTCGTATGCTTGATTGGCACGATCACCTTCATAAGCACGCTGAGCAGGAGTCTTTTGGGCATCGCCCTCCCCTTTTGCCGAATAAACGAAAGCACGCCACATGACAATGCCGTTGTAAGGCTGCAATGCCTTTGCCAACATATTCGCACCATCCACATGGGTGCGTCCATAGTCCATCGGACCAGGCTCTCCCTCGCTGTTGGCTTTCACCAAGAAACCGCCAAAGTCTGGAATCAGCCCATAAATCTCCTTCACTTTCTTCTGCCACCATTCCTGCACTTTTGGATCCAGAGGGTCGGCAGTATCCACATCACCCAATGCCTTAGGTGAAGCGAAATTGACAGAGAGGTACACCTTGATGCCGTAAGGACGCAACACATCCGCAATCTTCGCCGTCTTCTTCAGCATATCCGACGAAAGGGCAATAGGTTTGGCATTTACGTTATTGAGCACAGTACCGTTGATGCCATAGTCCCTGTTGATGCGGCCATATTCTTCATAACGGGCTTTCAGTTCCTTAGGCATAGAACCCTTACCAGCAGGAATCTCTTCCCATTTCCAGATAGAACGTCCAGCAAATCCACGTTCCACCGTACCATTAGGATTGTCCCAGTGATTCAACAGGCGCAATTCAAAACTCTGTCCCCAAGTCAGGTGGCAGACCATCAACAAAAAGAGAGTAAAGATTGTTTTTTTCATTTTTACGGCTTTATTTCATGTCATTATTAATCACGACGGAAAATGTCGCGGGTATATACTTTTTCCTGCACATCATCGAGACAGGCATCATAGCGATTTGCGATGATGGCTTGCGATTGTTCTTTGAATTTAGCGAGGTCATTCACCACCTTCGAACCAAAAAACGTCGTACCGTCTTCCAAGGTTGGCTCATAGATGATGACCGTTGCGCCCTTCGCTTTGATACGTTTCATGATGCCCTGAATGGATGACTGACGGAAGTTGTCCGAATTGCTCTTCATCGTCAATCGGAACACGCCTATAACAACTTCTTTCTCTACATCCTTACTCCAACGTATACGGTTGGAATAGCTGTAATAGCCTGCCATCTGCAACACGCGGTCGGCAATGAAGTCCTTTCTCGTACGATTGCTCTCCACAATCGCCGTCATCATCTGCTGAGGTACATCCTGATAGTTGGCCAGCAACTGCTTCGTATCCTTCGGCAAACAATACCCTCCATAGCCAAAGGATGGGTTGTTATAGTGTGTACCGATACGTGGGTCAAGACCTACGCCCTGAATGATCGCCTGCGCATCAAGCCCCTTCACCTCTGCATAGGTGTCCAACTCATTGAAATAGCTTACACGCAACGCCAGATAGGTGTTGGCAAAGAGCTTCACAGCCTCTGCCTCTGTCAATCCCATATGAAGTACGTCAATGTTCTCCTTCACGGCGCCTTCCTGCAAGAGCGCAGCAAACGTGTTGGCAGCCTCATGCAGTTCTTCTGCATACTTCACTTCAATACGCTTAGGCGAACCCACGATGATGCGCGATGGGAAGAGATTGTCATACAATGCCTTGCTCTCACGCAGGAACTCTGGCGAGAAGAGCAATTTCATCGCATAACCATATTTCTTATATAACCCCTCCGTATAGCCCACTGGAATGGTCGATTTGATGACCATCACAGCATCAGGATTCACTTCCAACACCAAGTCTATGACTTCCTCCACATGCGACGTGTCGAAATAGTTCTTCACAGGATCGTAATTCGTCGGAGCAGCAATCACCACGAAGTCAGCATCTGCATACGCTTTCCGTCCATCGAGGGTCGCTGTCAAGTTCAAATTCTTCTCTGCCAAAAACTTCTCAATGTATTCATCTTGGATAGGTGATTTCTTCTGATTGATCAGTTCTACTTTCTCTGGAATCACATCCACAGCAGTCACCTGATGGTGCTGTGCCAACAAAGTGGCAATACTCAAGCCCACATATCCGGTACCTGCCACTGCCACCTGAATATCCTTAAATTCTCTCATAAGTAATTATATCTTATCACTTTACGCTTTTTTCGGCTCTCACCTTCTTGCCATATTCCGAAGGTGACATTCCATATTCAGCCTTGAAATTCTCTGTAAAACGCTTTGGATTGCCGTAACCAATCTCCAACGAGATGTCCGCAATCGGCATCGTCGTCTGTTCCAGATACTGCTTACCACGCTTCAGTCGAATCGTGCGGATAAACTCAGCAGGTCCCTTACCCGTGATGTTGATGAGTTTCTTGTATAAGTACGTACGGCTCAACGACAGCTCCTGTCCCAACACTTCCACAGAGAACTCTGTGTCCGACATATGGTCTTCACATATCTTGATGGCACGCTGAATGAATTGCTCATCCACCGAGGTGATAGTAATTTCACTTGGTGCCACGTCCATCTTCTCACGGAACTGACGCTGACGATTTTCTCGTTTCTCAATGAACTTTTTCACCCTCAGACGCAACATCTCCACATTGAATGGCTTCGTAATGTAGTCATCGGCACCCAGACGTAGACCTTCCATCTCCAGTTGGTCGCCTCTTCGTCCCGTCAACAGAATCACTGGAATATGCGACCAACGCAAGTCTGTCTTGATGCGCTTGCAGAGTTCCAGACCATCCATCTTCGGCATATTCACGTCACTCACTACCAAATCAACATTATCGTTCTCTTCCAAGCGCTCCAATGCCACCTCACCATTACTTGCTGTGATAACGGTATATTCACCACGGAAATAGTCATGCACGAAACGGCACATGTCAGGGCTGTCATCCACCATCAACAACGTAAAGCGCTCCTTCGGCTCCTCACTGTTCTCTTCTGGCAGATCATCCCTGTTGGCAGCCACCTTCGCTACATTGCTATCATCAATGCCCACAGGCTTGCTTTCCTCCTCCTTAATTTCCTTCTTGACCGTAGGCGTAGGAACGGGTGTTGGTGTTGCCACCTGCGTCATCACGGCATCTACTGGCGGCACCAAAGCTGGCATCACATTTCCCTTCCCACCTGCTGGCAACATATTTACCT
>Ga0310786_10004795_pt1 | contig 18647 bp, 16 predicted proteins | sample AusTroGonzalo_MG_FD_203881 | JGI IMG/M metagenome (GOLD analysis project Ga0310786, IMG submission 203881) | Bovine rumen microbial communities from tropical cattle in Woodstock, Queensland, Australia - Gonzalo_03 (v2) (version 2) | ecosystem: Host-associated > Mammals > Digestive system >... | reverse complement strand
AAAGAATCTTTGTCTCCGATTTTGATTGTTGATGAATCCGAGCCGGAATCATTGTACGTTATTATGCCGATGAGAATCTGAAAGTAGATTTTTGCAACCAACGGTTCTGAAATTAGTTTGTCGGAATTTTAGATCTTACAGAGCCTTGACTTTGAATTTTTCGTCAAGGTTTGTTGTGTTTTTTGGGAAAAATGGAGCAGGAAAGACCAATATTTTGGAAGCGATTTCCTTGTTTTCTTCCGATCGGGGATTGAGGAAGGCATCTATATCGGATTTTACGAATTTTAATACAAAAATTGATGATTGGACTTTAGAGTTAGCGTCTGAAAGAGATGGATACAAGACTTTTTTGGAAACAGGGCTAGCAAATGGGAGAAGATTCGGGAAAATTGATGGAGCATTCACCTCTTCGCTTTCTGCACTGGAAGAATTCGTTTGGCTACTTTGGATTGCTCCGAGCATGGATACAATTTTTATTGGATCAAGGGCGGATCGACGTAATTTTTTCGATCATTTAGTTAGTGGATACGATAGAAAATATAAGGCTCGTCTTAAAAAAATTCAAAGTTTGCAAAAAGAAAGATTGAGTGTTCTTTTTTATAGACGTGACGAAACTTGGCTAAATATTTTGGAAAACAGGATCGCAGAAGAAAGTATTATAATAGCAAAAACGAGATTTGAGTTTATAGAACAATTAATAAAAATTTTTGAAAATTGTTATTCAAATTTTTTGCGTCCAAATGTGAGTATAAATGGAAAAGTTGAGAAGATTGTTGAAGTTAACAGTGATGAGGATGCAGTTTTGGAAATCGCAAATATTTTAAAAAGCTCCAGAAACGAGGATTGCGAAAAACAAATAACAAATATTTCGGTTCATAAAAGTTCTTGGTTAGCTCATCATCCGAAAAGTCAGCTTGAAGCTGAGAATTGTTCTACGGGAGAGCAGAAAGCTTTTTTGATTTCTTTAATTTTAGCAGTTGTTCGAATTTATCAAAAATCAAAAAGGGGAATACCTATTTTACTATTAGATGATCTTATGATGCATTTAGACAGAAATCGTCGGAAAAGTTTAATTGATGAATTGATAGAATTAAATGTTCAAACTTTTTTTACAGGTACAGAACAATATTTGTTTGAGGAGATCAAGGATATTTCTCAAATTTTTCAAGTTGAAAATTCAATTTGTTCTGAAATTTATTCATAAATTAGAACAAAGCAAAGAAATTTTATAATAAGGGTATTGACAAAATAAGGTAGTGGAACAATAATGCTTTTGGGTAGTGAATGCTGTTGAGAAGTGTATTCAGTATTTCTTTCTCCTTATCGTTTTTGAATTGCTTTTTGGCAGTGTTGCTATCTTTTTCTGATGTTTTATTTCCGAAAATATATTGATATGATTATCCAGTGAAATGAGAGAGATTTTAAATGATTGATGTTTTAGTTATAGGGAGTGGTCCTGCTGGATACACGGCGGCGATCTATTCAGTGAGAGCTGGATATAAAGTTAAGTTAATTACAGGAAATCAAGACGGTGGGCAACTGACTATTACATCTTTTATTGAAAATTATCCTGGATTTTCGGAAAAAATTACAGGACCTGAACTTATGGTGAAGATGAGGCAACAGGCTGAGAATTTAGGAGTGCAGATAGAATATGATATGATTGAGTCAGTTGATTTTTCAAATAAACCTTTCATTTGTAAAGGAGAATCTGGCAATGTATATGAGAGTCGTTCGGTAATTGTTGCAACCGGGGCCAATGCAAAATGGCTTGGATTGGAAAGTGAAGATAGATACAAAAACAAAGGAGTTTCCGCCTGCGCCACTTGCGACGGATTTTTCTTTAAGAATAAGATTGTTGCTGTAATAGGCGGAGGAAATGCGGCAGTTGAAGAGGCAATCTATTTGACGAATTTTGCTGAAAAAGTTTTTTTAATTCATCGCAGAGATTCTTTGAGAGCTGAAAAGATTATGCAAGACAGATTGATGGAAAATCCGAAAATTGAAGTGGTCTGGAACAGTAGAGTTGCGGAAATTTTAGGTGATGAAAAAAAAGTTACAGGAATACTTCTTGAAAGCAATGGAGAACTGCGAAAGATAGAATTAAATGGCGTTTTCGTTGCAATAGGTCATTCTCCAGCGACTCAAATTTTTGATGGAAAGTTAGATCTGGATGAAAATGGATACATAATTGTTGATGGAACGAAGACTTCTGTAAAAGGTGTATTCGCAGCAGGGGATGTTTGCGATCCTATTTATCGACAAGCGATAGTGTCTGCGGGGCAGGGATGTAAAGCAGCGATCGATGCTGATAAATTTTTATCTACAGAAAGTTAATTTTTTCTGATATACTCGCAACGATTTTTGTGAAACAAGGGATATTTGAAAAATGGAGTTCATCCAAAGTTTGTTTCAGATTCCATCTGAGAGTTTGCACAGTGTGACGGTGTTTATTTTAGCGTGTTTTGTTGGATACTACGTTGTTTGGAAAGTTACTCCAGCTTTGCATGCTCCGTTGATGTCTGTTACCAATGCCATTTCCAGTGTTATAATTATCGGTGCTATATTTGCGGCATCTGGGGATGTTTTTTCAAGTTCTAAGATTTTTGGATTTTTAGCTGTGATGCTGGCTTCGATTAATATTTTCGGAGGTTTTTTGGTTACGCATAGAATGCTAAAGATGTTTCAGAAAAGGTAGTAGTATAAATGATAAATCTTCTTTATTTAGCCGCGGCAGTGTGCTTCATTTTTGCGCTAAAAGGATTGTCTTCAGCGAGTAGTTCTCGTGGTGGAAATTTGTTCGGAATTGTTGGAATGGGGCTGGCGTGTTTTGCTGTGTCTTTGTCCTCATCGAATATCGGATTTGCAATGATAGCGATGGCTCTTGGGGGCATGATCGGAATTTTCATTTCTCAGAGAGTTTCCATGACTCAGTTGCCTGAGATGGTTGCTGGATTTCACAGTTTGGTTGGATTGTCTGCGCTTTTGATCGATTTTGCCGCTTGCTTTTCTCCTCAGTTGTTTAATATATGCGATTATTCCGGACATATTTTTACATCGAGTTTGTTTGAAATCGGATTGGGTGGGGCGATCGGGGCTATAACTTTTACTGGCTCAGTGATCGCTTTTATGAAATTGAGAGGAATTTATAGGGGAGGAGTTATTCCTATTTCCTTTAATTTTTTGTTACTGGCTTTGATCTTGCTTACTATTTTGGTTTTTGTGTTTACTGGAGATAGCCTCTATTTCGTTATTGTTGCTGTATTATCTTTGGTCTTCGGAATTACTTTTATTGTTCCTATCGGAGGGGCTGATATGCCGGTAGTTGTTTCGATGTTGAATTCATATTCGGGATGGGCTGCATCAGGAATTGGATTTACGTTGCATAATGATTTATTGATCATAACGGGAGCTTTAGTTGGAGCAAGCGGAGCGATTTTGAGTTACATTATGTGTAAAGGGATGAATAGATCTCTGTTCGAAGTTCTGTTTTCAACAGGGGAATTTGTTGCGGTATCTGACGAGGGTAAAAGTGAGAATCGTTCTTACAAGCAGGGAGCGCCTGAAGATGCCGCTTTCCTTTTGAAAAATGCAAGTTCGGTGATTATTGTTCCAGGATATGGGATGGCAACTTCTCAAGCTCAGCACGCTTTAAAAGAGATGTCAGATATTCTGAAAAAAGAAGGGGTAAGCGTAAAATACGCTATTCATCCGGTTGCCGGACGCATGCCGGGGCATATGAATGTTTTGTTGGCTGAAGCAAATGTTCCTTACGAAGATGTTTTTGAGTTAGATGAGATCAATAACGATTTTGCTTCTTGCGATGTGGCTTTTGTTGTCGGAGCAAATGATGTAACTAATCCTGCAGCGAAAAACGATCCTACTAGCAGTATTTACGGAATGCCTATTCTCGAGGTAAGTAAGGCAAAAACAGTGTTGTTTTTGAAACGTTCTATGAATCCGGGATACGCGGGAGTAGATAATGAACTTTTCTATGCTCCAAATACGATGCTGTTATTGGGTGACGCCAAAAAAACTACAGAAGCAATTATAAAAGTTTTGTAATATAAACTTGCAACAGAAACAAGGACCTAGGAAGTTTTTCCTAAGTCCTTTTTGGCTTTATTAAGAGGTAGATTTTACTTTTAGCGTTGTAAAGTCGAACTGCATTCCATGTTGACCAAGCTTTTTTCCGTGATGATCGTAAGCAATTTGTAAGTCTTCTACCGACGCAAAACAAAAAGTGAACAATATTCGGTCGGATTCTTGGTCATAGGTTTTTATCAAGCAGTTAGAGTAATTAAGCTCTTGCATTTTTATTTTTTCATTATGGACGTCCATAACCTGATATATATTAATTTCTTTTAATTCTTTTCCCGAATACATAAATTCTTGCAGTATAGGACCCCACGGACCATTTTTCATACAAACAACAGGATCTTTTCCGGAGATTGTAGTATCACCATTTAATTTACCGGAAGAATCAAAGGTTGTAATGCGAGAACCTCCAACTTTTACCCAATCGCAAGGCGCACAATCTTCAAATTTTTTCATTGAGCTGCTGAATATTTTATCGCATTTAATCACATATTTTGGGGTTTTTCCTCCGCCGCCGACTCTTCTTTCGTTTTTATAGTCATGCTCTTCCTCGTGAAGAACTCGATGGTTAAAACTCATTATCTCTGACATACCTTACTCCTATGTTCTATCATCAAACGTCAAAAACAAAACCACAAGATACACAAAAACAACTACTATCTCTATCGTAACAACAAGTTATAAAAAAACTGTTAAAATCTGAAATTATTTTGAGAAAACCGAAAAAAGATGATTTTTATTACCAAAGATGAGAGGAAATAACTAACTATCAATAATTGATTTTGCGGCTCCGTCATTATCATTATGAAATGTACCATAATTGAACTGATAAGCACTACTTCCCTTTTTGGTACCGTCTGGAAGAAACTTGGCTATTGCATCCGTCATTTGATGATATGCAAAAGCAAAGGATATTTCATCTCCGATTTGTTCATATTTTGTTATAAAGCAATTTATGTATTCGGTAACTTGTAACTGCCGAATTTCCTTATCGAGGGTGGCTATTCTTTTTATTTGAAAAGATTCGATAGGACTTCCTTGAATTAAACATTCTTGAAGCATAGGTCCCCATTCTCCGTTTTTCATAAAAATAACCGGAGATTGGGCTAAAATCGTTCCATCTCCTGTAAGGTGATCCGATGAATCAACAGTCAGATTTCTCGATACTGCATTTCTAAATTTTATGATAGGGGTGTGATCAGATAGAGCTAGGGCATCAGTTTTTATCGCACTAGAAAACATAGATGGTGAGCGACTGGTAATCAAAAGTTGCGGAGTTTTACTTGATCCAAAGGTTAGGTTCAAACTGTTATCATCTTTACTACCGTCACCTGATCCGTTATTTCCAAAAACTCCAAATAAGCTCTGACTCATTTCTTATCTCCACAACAACTACACACAACCAAAACTACATACAACTAAACCACATAAAAACAAACTTTCCTATTAACCTGCGGCCGGAGGTGGTAAAGTAGCAACCAATCTGATAGACGCAGTCAACTCTTCCAACTGGAAGTGTGGTCTCAAATATATGGTTGCTTTGTAAGATCCTGGTTTTCCCGGAATATCGTAAACATCAACTCTTGCTTCTCGCAACGGAAATCTTGCTTTTAATTCCTGGTTTGCTGCATCGTTCAGCAAGACATAACCTGCGATCCAATTGTTTAAATAAAGAGCAACGCTTTCTTTTGTCGCAAAAGATCCTATTTTATCTCTCATAATAGCTTTCACATAATGAGCAAATCTTGACGCACATAGCAAGTAAGGAAGTCTCGCACTCAATGCGGCGTTAGCATTTGCATCATCAGTGTTATAAATCTTTGGCTTTTGAGTCGTTTGACCTCCAAAGAATGCTGCAAAATCAGTTCCTTTACTGTGGCAGATTGCCAAGAATCCAAGATCACTTAGCTCTTTCTCACGACGATCGGTGATTGCAATTTCTGTCGGACATTTTAGAGCAAAATCTCCATCAGTTGTTTTGAAAGTGAACGCTGGAAGTCCCTCGACTAATCCACCTCCTTCAACTCCTCGAATTGCTGCAGGCCATCTGTATTCAGAGAAAGCATGTCCGATTATTTGAGCCATCACAAATGCGGAGTTTCCCCAACAGAATTTCGAGTTATCCGCTCCATCGACAATTTCTGTGAAACGCATTCCTTCAACAGGGACTGTGTCAGGCCCGTAAGGTAATCTCATAAGAACTCGAGGCATAGTCAATGCAACATAACGGGAATCTTCAGAACTTCTGAATGAATTCCACTTATATGCTTCTGTAGAATCAAACACCTTCGCTAAATCTCTAGGCTCTGTGAGATGATCGAAACTGTCCATGTCAAAAAGTCGAGGATGAGCCGACGCTATAAACGGAGCGTGGGCTGCGGCGGCAACTCCTGACATCTTTTCTAACAATAAAACATCTTGTGCGCTTCTCGAGAATTCATAAGCTCCGACTAAACATGAATAAGGGTGTCCTCCGAAAGTTCCGTACTCTTCTTCATAAATTTTCTTAAACATCTGGCTTTGATCGAATTCGATGGCGTGTTCCAAATCATTTAGAAGATCTTTTTTAGAAATATTCATTACTCTGATCTTCAAATAAGCAGAAATGTTTGTGTTCATTATGAAATAATGCAAACCTCTCCATGTGCCTTCCAATTCTTGAAATGCCGGATGGTGCAAAAATTCATTAACCTGAGTACTGACTATGGCATCAAATTTTTCAACACATTTTTCAGCAAAAGTCAGAGGGTGACGGATATTTTCTGGCTTTTCAAGCTCTGCTTGATTCAAAAATTCTACTATCAATGCACAGGCATAGACTTCTGCAGACGGATCTCTAGCTAACTTCCCGACAGTAAACATTTCTCTTAAAATATCTCTTTCCTGGGTTGCAGATTGATCTCCGTTTGCTGAATCAGCTGGCGTAGCATCTGCCTTAGCTGCTTTTCCTTTCTTTGAGTCTTTATTATCTGCTGCAGGAGTTGCGTCTTTTACATTGGCTGCAGCAGCACCCTCAGTTGAGGTCGCGAAGTCAGCAGTGACTGCTTGCTTATTGCTTTTCAGAATAGCATCAATCTGCGCCTTAACTTGGGCTTTTTTCGTTTCGTCATTGATAACTTCCATTAAAAGTCTTTGAAGGGCATCATTTCCTTCTAACTTTACGGACATATCATTTAATTTTATTCGGGTATTATAAATTTTGCTCAATTTCGGAACTTGTCGAGCAAGACCGACCGGAGTGAAATCGTCTATCTCTTTGAAGAACAATTCAGCACTTATAGTCTCCTCTCCGTCATTAAGTGTATTTGGAACTTGTATCGCTAAACGAGGCTTTATGGATGCCATAAAATCGGAAAAAGTGTCTCCATCTACCTCAACGAATTTTCTTTCTCTAACAGGAGGCAGAGGATCAGTGATCATTCCGGATAAATCCGCCATAACCCCAAATACAAAAGGAAGTTCTTTCTTTACGACGGCATTTCCGATCTCAACGTCATAAGTTATGCGAACTCGCGCTGGGCGAACTCTTTCTAACATGTGTTGCGTACTTTCTACCATTACTACACCTTTTAACATACTAAACTAGAACCCAAATCTAGTTCTACTTTTCTTCAGAATAGATGAAAATGATTTACAAGAAGTTAATTTCTATAAAAAAGTTATAGGATCGATATCAATAGTGATTTTTATATCAGGCGGAACTTTTATTTGAGATAACCAGGTTGAAATTTCAGCGTTTAGCGCATTTTTATGGTTTGATTTTAATAGGATTCGCCAGCGAATTCTTCCTCTAATCATGAACAATGGGGCAGGGGCGGGACCAAAAATTTTTATTTTTTTCGGGCATGTCTTTCGAAGAAGCCTTGCTACATTCTCAGTTTTTAATTTATTCTTTCCCGAAATTATTATAGATGCATATTTTGTAAAAGGAGGCAGTTGCTGATTTTTACGGTTTTCGATTTCTAAGTTTATGAAATTTTCGGAATTATTTACCAAGAGTGCCTGAAATAAGGGATGATTGCTTTTAAACGTCTGAACAAGAATTTCTCCGGGTTTTTCCGCTCTTCCCGCTCTTCCTGCAACTTGATTTATCAATTGATAAGTATGTTCAGATGCTCTTAAATCAGCACCTAACAATCCTAAATCGCCGTCAATGATTCCAACTAAAGTTATGTTTGGAAAATGGTGTCCTTTTGCTAAAATTTGAGTTCCGATGATGATATCTACTTCGTTGTTATGGATTTTTGTTAAACTTTTTTCCATATTTTTATCGGAAGAAAAAGTATCTGACGAAGCTATCATCACACGGGCATTAGGAATTTTTCTCTTTATTTCATCGTATATTCTTTCTACTCCCGGACCGAATGGTATATATAAATCTTCTGCACCACAATGAATGCATTTTTTCGGAATAGAAATTTTATGTCCGCAATAATGACATATTAATTTGTCCGTATCTTTGTGATATACCAGCCAGGTTGAGCAATTGGGACAGGATAACTTTTCGCCGCAGTTTTTACATAAAGTGATGGGGGAATATCCTCGCCGATTCAGATAAATCAAGCATTGCTCTTTTTTTTTGAGTCTTTCTTTGATCTCAAAATAAAGGGGCGGAGAGATAAATCCATCGAACTTATTTTGTCGCATATCTATTAATTGGATAGTCGGTAATTGAGAAGATCCGTAACGATTCTGAATATTGAAATATCCATATTTCCCATTGCGAGCATTCACGACGCTTTCAACAGACGGAGTTGCAGAAGCCAAAATTAGAGGGATATTCAAAATCTTCGCCAAAACTACTGCCATATCTCGGGCATTATAACAACCCTGTTCCTGCTGTTTATAAGAAGAGTCATGCTCTTCGTCTACGACTATTAATCCGAGATTTTTGAACGGAATAAACAGAGCTGACCTTGCTCCTATAATGATACACTTCTGCCCTGAAAATGCCGTGAGCCAGGCAGACTTTCGATTTTTTGTGGAAATTGTGGAATTCCAAATTATTGGGGAAACTCCAAGATATTTTTCGATTCTTTTTTGAATTTGATTAGAAAGAGCGATTTCCGGAAGCAAAATCAGAATTTGTTTACCTTTATCGAAGACTTCTTTTGCTTTTTTTAGATAAACTTCCGTCTTCCCTGAACCTGTGACTCCTTGCAACAAGAAAGGACGATTATCTTTTATTTCATTGAAAGCTTTTTGCTGCTCTTTATTCAAATTTATATCTTGAACTGCGGAATTACAGATGCTCTGATTCAGTTTGATTTCTTTTTTTGCAGTAAAAATAGTTTTTTCCGCAAGAATCATTTTTAGGATCATTCCTCGAGGAATTAAAGTGTAGGATGCCATCCAATTGAGAAATTTTACGTAATTTTCTCCAATATTGTAAGGAAGAACCTTTGAGATCGATTTTAGTTCCCTATCTGTTTCGATTTTTTCTGATAACACTATTCCTAGCACCGGACGATTGGAAGCTCCGAAAGGTACCTCAACTATTGTTCCTTCAGACAGATCGTAATCATGTTCATATTGGAAGCACTTGTTGAAAACTCCGGCAGTAATAACAGATATTTTCATTTTTCTATACAAAAATCTCTGCTCATTCTATATACATGCAAATTTTGATGCAAGTAATTTTGGTATTTGAGAGATTCACTTTAGCAATGTATTGTATCAGAATGGAGTTAAAGTGTTTGAAATGTGGATGCGAAGGGGCATACAAATACGGTCACATGAAGGGATATCAGAGATACAGATGTAAAAATTGCGGATACCAATATACAAAACTCCGCGAGGCAAGCCGGAGAAGGACAAAATCTTGGCGTTGATATTGTATTTGTCGAGGCTGTCGATAAAGGCTACGGGAAAAATTTGGGAGTCACGGCTCAAATCGTGGTGGTAGAGATAAATGAGATGCATCATTATTACCAAAAAAAACTCAAAAATTATGGGTTCGGCAGAGATACTGGCTTGCTGCCTTCAGAAGGCGATCCATTATTATAACAAAATTCCTTGAAAACCTAGAAAAAACTATGGCTCTCTTTGCTAAATTCCGTATCAACGGCTCTATCGACGAATTACTTGCATTGCTAAAGAGAAAGTCTCTTCTCAATAATTGCCTGGCAAATACAATCTATTTGTGTTATAATAATCGGAGAATGGGATGAGTAGCGGAAGATTACATGCGAAATATATTGTGGATTTTACCGATTTTTGTGTTGTGCCAGTGCACGAGTCGGCAAACCGATGGGGCAATTTTATCTAGAGCATTACGTGCTAAAGAAGCGAGTGATGACCGAGAATTAAGTAAAGAACATATTTTGCAAAAATTTTTATTTGAGAGTTGTTTGTTATCTTTAATGGAGAAACATAAGAATGATTCATTTCCTTTGGCTAAAATAAGCGAATCTGTAGATACTAAAGATGATCTATACGAATACAACAAAGTAGCAACGGAAATTTTTAATGAATATATAGTCAAGTATTCATCAGAAAAGTACAAGAATTTACTTGAATCACTTCGCATTAAAGTAAGATATAGAATGGAAAAAATAAGAAAAAATAGACAGAAGGAGAAGAATAATGCAAAGAGTTAAAATTGATCGTCGTAACAATATTAGCCAGTTAGCTTGGTTTGTTTTGTTCTTATTTTTAAGCGCTTGTTCTTTTTGGAAGGATTTTCCGGATTACGAAAAAGACGCGAAGTTGCTCCCAAATGAATCAATTGGAATATTTCGTGTAGTTAATGCCGATAACCGCAAAGATGGCTGGTTTAATAATACAATAAATTTAGCCATCACAAAGGATGGTACATGGGATAGAGTTTTGCTGTCCAGTGATGGTTTTATAGACGATGCTGACAGTAGCAAAATATACGTAAAACGTCTCACTTCTGGGACATATTCTGTCACTAGCGCCTCAGCTTATCATGGTAGTTATATTACAAGTTGGCATTTTTTTAATTATTTTAACGTGAAACCAGGAGAAGTTTTTTACCTGGGGGACATTATTCTCTCCGAAGATACTTCAAGTATGTTATTAGTAAATAATTCTAGGGCAGTACGCCGAAAATTGAAAATTTTGTACCCAGAATTAGCAAATAGGCTGGTATATAAGAAAATCCTTAGTAAAGTCAAGAACTGAAAAATAGTGAGAGATTCACTTTAGCAATGCAAGTAATTCGTCGATAGAGCCGTTGATACGGAATTTAGCAAAGAGAGCCATAGTTTTTTCTAGGTTTTCAAGGAATTTTGTTATAATAATGGAGTGCGTTCTGAAGGCAGCAAGCCAGTATCTCTGCCGACCATTATTACGTTCTATCGGAGATAGTGTAACGCTTTGATTGTGTTAGATTTTTTTGAGGGAATAAATTCTTTATAACTTTCATAACGATCCGCATAAACGTAAGGAATTTCATCGAATTCCGTTCGATCGTACATCTTTACTAAGGTTTTTGTATCACGATGTCCAAAACTCCACCCGATGAAGTTTTTGCTTCGATGATCAATAGTTTTCCAGACCCATAATTTTTGAGTTTTTTTGGTAATAATGATGCATCTCATCCATCTCTATCTCTTTTATCTCTGAAATATCCGGCTTTTCTGTTATGAATCTATCGTACATTTTTCTGATCCAGCGCATCACACTTTGAGCCGTGACTCCCAAATTTTTCCCGTAGCCTTTATCGACAGCCCCGACAAATACAATATCAACGCCAAAATTTTGTCCTTCTCCGGCTTGCCTCGCGGAGTTTTGTATATTGGTATCCGCAATTTTTACATCAGTATCTCTGATATCCCTTCATGTGACCGTATTTGTATACCTCTTCGCATCCACATTTCAAACACTTTAATTCTATTCTGATACAATACACTGCTAAAGTGAATCTCTCTGGTATCTGTGTAGTAAGTTGATCTATTTGCAAATGATTATTTGAACATGTACAATGCATATTGTTGATTTTGAGTTGATCATGAAATGCGTAATCTGTAAGAAAGAGATTAAATCAAGGGAGTTTGTCCCATTTTGTTCTTCTCGTTGCAGAAATGTTGATTTGAACCGATGGTTTGATGAAGTTTACGTTATTCCGGACAGCAATATTGAAAAAAATGCTGGACAAGATCAGCAAATTGATTTATATGAGAATATGAACTGCCCAGATAGCTCAGTCGGTAGAGCAGAGGACTGAAAATCCTCGTGTCGCTGGTTCGATTCCGGCTCTGGGCACCATCCTTTCAATATTGTTATTTGAGTTCGACTAGTGGGTGGTAGTTCGGGAATTAATTTTAAGAGATAAAATGCGTTTAAAGGAAATAAAATTAAAGTCACCTTCGGAACTTTTGGCTTTTGCGGATAGTTTGGAGTTGGAGAATGCGTCAGCGATGAAGAGACAGGATCTGATGTTCGCGATCTTGAAAAAGCTTGCTGAAAACGAAGTTGAAATACAAGGAGACGGGGTGCTTGAGGTTCTCCAAGACGGCTTCGGATTTTTGCGTTCGCCTGAGGCTAACTATATGGCAGGATCAGATGATATATATGTTTCTCCATCGCAGATTCGCAGAAATGGTCTCAAGACAGGAGATACGTTAGAAGGAGTCATTCGTCCGCCGAAGGATGGTGAAAGATATTTCGCGATGTCCAAGGTTAATACCGTTAACGGAGATCCTATGGAGTCGATTAGGCATCGTGTAAATTTCGACGATTTAACGCCATTATATCCGAATGAAAAAATCAATCTGGAATTCTCAAATGGCAATGGAAAAGATTTAACGACTCGTGTTATCGAGTTGATTTCTCCTTTGGGAAGAGGACAGCGTGCTTTGATTGTTGCTCCTCCTCGTACCGGAAAAACGGTTATGTTACAGAATTTAGCTCATGCGATAAAGGCGAATTCTCCAGAGACTTACTTGATTGTATTGTTAATTGATGAACGTCCTGAAGAGGTAACTGATATGCGCCGTTCTGTTGACGGAGAAGTGGTCAGTTCGACTTTCGATGAGGTCCCGACTCGTCACGTGCAGGTTGCAGAAATGGTTATCGAAAAAGCGAAAAGATTGGTTGAGCATAAGAAAGATGTTGTGATTTTGCTTGACTCGATTACTCGTTTGGCGAGAGCTTATAATACGGTGTGTCCGTCTTCAGGAAAGGTTTTGACCGGAGGTGTTGATGCCAACGCGTTGCAACGTCCAAAGAGAATTTTCGGTGCCGCTCGTAATATCGAAGAGGGCGGATCTCTTACAATCATTGGAACGGCTCTTGTGGAGACAGGTTCTCGTATGGATGATGTTATTTTCGAAGAATTCAAAGGAACGGGTAATGCTGAAATCGTTCTCGATAGGAAATTATCTGACAAAAGGATATTTCCAGCGATCGATATTACAAAATCAGGAACAAGAAAAGAAGAATTGTTGGTTGAGCGTGGCAACTTATCCAAGATGTGGGTGCTCAGGAGAATTCTTATTCCGATGGGATCAAACGATGGTATGGAATTCTTGCTTGAGAAATTGAAAAATACCAAAAACAACGACGAATTCTTTATTACTATGAATCAATAATTAAAAATGAGACTCCTGACTTCGACGCAATGTTGTTTGAATTGTTTTTTCGAGAGATCGACTAGGATGGTTGATGATATTGTAAATTATAGGTTCGGAGTCTCTCGGTTTTTAATATCACCTCAGTAACAAATTCACTTTTTAAATGGAAAAAATTTAAGAAAAAAGTTCAAATTAAACATAGTATTGGACTGTGATTGATTAAATTTTGTATTTTGATTTTCAGTATCGAATCTGCCCCTGAAATGATCGAAAAAACCATGGACTTTTTTGGAGAATTTTGGTAACTTGATCGCAATGCCGGACTAGCTCAGCTGGTAGAGCGGCTGATTTGTAATCAGTAGGTCAATGGTTCGAGTCCGTTGTCCGGCACCATTCAAATTTCAGCGTTTTATCGAACTCAAAAATAGAAAGAATTTCGGAGATTTTCAGTTTTCCCCCGCTATTCCCCCGCGATTTTACGTGACAGTGAGATTTTTTCGATTATTAAACATGATTCGAAAGAAGTATTTTTTTGCTTTTAGCAAGTAGGTAGATTATATCACATCTACGGGCGTGGTAATCTCTAAAATTTAAGCACTTATTGGATGGTATGAGGTTAATATAAAAAAGGGAAAGGTGGAATATTCCTCTTTTATTCCACCTGATCTTGTAAAAAAAGAAATTTCAATGAAGAACAATTCTGGGAGAGAGGATATGTAGTTTTAACAGTTGGTTTTGAGGAAGAAAAGATAAAAAATATATAAAACATCAAGAACGATTGGACGGATTGGGTTCTGAAGAACAGGGTGAATTTTAGGTAAAGGTCATTAATAAATTAACGTAGAGCAGGGTAAAAATAAATTTAAATTTAAATTCTTTTTAATATACAATATAGGAGCGACTGCAATGCGTAGGGAAATGAATCAATGAAATTATCGTCTTTTCTTTACTTTACCTGTTTCGGAATAAAAACCATTTTATTTAAAAAACTAGAGCCTATTTTAGGCACCGTAATTGTTACCGATAGATGCAATCTTCATTGCAAACATTGTTCGGTTAATAATATCACAGCTGTTATGCATCCCTACGACCAAATTAAAAAAGAAATGCAATTGTTATATGATATGGGGGTTCGAATTCTATTTTTTTGTGGTGGCGAAACTTTTTTGTGGAAAGATGGAAATCATAATCTGCGTAGCTTGGTAATTGAAGCTAAACAGATGGGATTTCTGATTGTTAACGTAGTAACAAATGGTACATTCCCAATTGATCTTCCTGAAGCAAATTTAATTCTTCTTAGTTTAGATGGAGATAAACAACGTCATAATGAAATCCGTGGTAATACATATGACATCATAATGAATAATATCCGTAACGCCACAGCAGATAATATTTGCTTGTATATGGCAATTAATAAAATCAACAAAGATTACATACGAGATGTTTGCTTAACTGCTCGCGATACAAAAAATATAAGGGCTGTATCATTTAATTTCCATACACCTTATCCTGATACAAAAGAATTAGCTCTTACTAAAGAAGAAAAAGCAGCTTGTTGTGCAAGTATCTCTCAAATGATGAAAGAAGGAGCTCCTATCTTTAATTTAAAAAACGCCTTTCCATATTTAATTGAAAATCAATTTCCTACTCCGTGCCATCAATGTGTAGTTATAGAAAATGGTAAATTATCCACATGTGGACGCTGTATAGAAATTCCGGGTTTATGTGAACAATGCGGCTATTTCTTTGTCGCTGAATATACACTTTTGTTTCAGGGTAATCTGAAAATCATTTTTGAAATGCTTAGAACATATTTAAAATACATTTAGGTAAATCATGAATATATTAACGAATTTAACCAGAATGTGGCTAACCAGATCGACCAAACCATTTATATTTAAAAGTGAATGTGATCAACAATTGCCATTTGAAACTTGTAGTAATCTTGGATTATACGTCCATATCCCATTCTGTAAAAGCATATGCAATTTCTGTCCATACTGTAAAGTGCTTTATTCTGAGGAGATTTGCGAGAGATATATAGATCATCTAATACAAGAAATTCATCTCGTAGGAAGTCAGTGTTCAGATAAGAAAAAAGTCACCAGTCTGTATTTTGGTGGAGGCACTCCTGCTTTGGCAGCTAATCGTATAAGCGAAATCATTAACGCTCTGAATGAGCATTTTATTATTACAGACGGAATCGGCGTAGAACTGCATCCTAACAATGTGACGGAGGAAGTTCTTTCAGTATTAAAAAACGCAGGTATAACCAAAATCAGTATAGGGATTCAGTCCTTTCAGAACAAATATCAACGCATTCTTGGAAGAAAAATTATTGATATAGACTCGATCAAAAAGGCATTACATACAGTTCCATTTGAAACTGTTTCTATGGATTTTATCTTTGCACTTCCTGAACAAACTTTTACTGATTTAAAGTTTGATATCGATACAGCATTTTCTTTGGGAGCTAATCACATAGCAATTTATCCGTTGATCGATTTCACATTTACGGACAGTAACGTTAAAGCCATGCCTAAAAAAGAAAAGAGAGAATTATTGGATAGTATTACAACATATTGCCTAAATAAAGGCTATTCTCGTAGTTCTATCTGGACATTCTCAAGCGAACCGGAAGCAAAATACTCTTCTATGACCAGAGAGAACTTTTTAGGTTTTGGCTGTTCTGCGACAACCCTACTGTATGATCAGTTTAAGATTAATACCTTTGACATTGCAGCCTATTGTAAAAGAATCGATCAACGAATGTTACCCACTTCCCTAACCCTACGCTTTACCCAAAGACAGAGAATGATTTATTGGTTGTTCTGGACAATCTACAGCACTAAATTAAATAGTCGAGATTTTGAACAATTTTTTGGTGTACCTCTAAAAAACATGTATGGATTTGAACTCTGGATTGCAAAGAAATTGGGCTTTCTAACAGAAAATAACGGTATATATACAATGACCTTAAAAGGAGCCTTTTATTATCATTATTATGAGAATTTCTATACTTTATCATATATTGATAAAATGTGGAGCATTATGCGAAAAGAAGCATTTCCTGATCTCATTCTGCTGTAAGCTTGTACTGAATTGATCTTATATCTCTCGCAAATTTCCGCTCGGTCCAACCTTGCGACGCCCACCCCAATGCTTTCTCTTTCCCGTTTAGCTTGTATCGGATTGTATAGTATAGTATCTATCGAATTTTATTCCATGTTTGCGTGTTGAATGCTCATAATATCTTACTCCAGGCGTTTTTGTTTTTTTCTTTTTTGGTCTCATATCTATTCTCTTTTCGTTTTCGAAAAAGTTCACTGCAAAAATAACAGGAATTTTCCCTTTTCATTTCAATCCGTGGGTCTGTAATCGAAAACTTTCCCCTGCTATTCCCATGCGTTTTTACGTTTTTTAGTGAGAAGTTTTATGATTGCTCGTGATGTGTATCATCCCCAATATTACTGAAATATCAAGACATAAGTGATGTTTTGTGACAATATGTTATTTCTATTCTCGATAGATTCGTAATCAGTAGGTCAATGGTTCGAGTCCGTTGTCCGGCACCATTGTATCAGAGCTTTGCGAGCATCGAGAAGTTTTTGAAAATTGTCGGGTCAACCTTTTGAAACTGAAATTCCTTCTAAAATTATTTGATTAAGTCTTCACATCATTTCTTTTTTATTGATAATTGATTCTATACGGCTTTTCACCATCCAAGGATCTTTAACTCCCTCAAATTCGACTTTTGCCGTTCCGACTCCAGAGAAGATAGTGGTTGCATAATTAAATGTGCGTCCAAAAATAGACTGTTCTACGTTAATACTTTGAATTTTTGAAAGACTCAATTCTTTTGTTTGAAATTGAAAAACACCTCTTCTGCATATTACTCTTCTGTTTGTAATAAGCATTTCCAGTGTTTGTAATTCCAATAAACTATACAGAGTGTATGCGATTGATAATATAACTCCGAACAATAAAAAATATGTAACATTTAACGCCAAAAATTCGAAGATTCCGAAAACAACGCTAATCAGTAGTCCGAAACATGAAAACAAAAGCCATGGTTTTTCCCAGATTTTCGAGAGATTTTGTTACAACAATAGAACATCTTCTGAAAGCGGCGAGCCAGTGCCTTTGTCGACCGTTGTTTTTCTCGATAGCAGACGTATTCTTCAGAGGATCTCACTTTTGAGATGTTTTAGTTTATCCGCGAAATTAAATACCTTGCTTTCCGTGATGTCTCCTTAATCGAAAACGCTAATAAAGCGCCCTCTTCATCACACCTTTCTTGTTGCGACTTACGACTCCAGAAACGTTTTTAGTTTTCTGGATCGACTAGGGTGTTTTAGCTTCCTCAGTGCTTTGGCTTCGATTTGTCTAATTCTCTCTCTTGTAACGGAAAACTGCTGACCGACTTCTTCCAATGTATGGTCAGAATTCATTCCGATTCCAAATCTCATTCTTAGAACACGTTCTTCTCGTGGAGTTAAACTGGCTAATACTAAAGTCGTTGTTTCTTTCAGATTTTCATTGACAGCAGAATCCACCGGTTGCGCGATATTTTTATCTTCTATAAAATCTCCGAGATGAGAATCGTCTTCATCGCCGATTGGTGCCTCAAGGCTGACAGGTTCTTTGGAAATTTTCATAACTTTACGAACTTTATCCAGCGGCATATGAAGACGTTCGGCCAATTCTTCAGGTGTCGGCTCTTTTCCTGTTTCGTTTAATATCTGTCGAGAAGATCTAACGATTTTATTTATAGTCTCTATCATATGAACAGGTATTCTGATCGTACGAGCCTGGTCTGCGATAGATCGCGTAATTGCTTGTCGAATCCACCAAGTAGCGTAGGTTGAAAACTTATAACCACGGCGATATTCAAATTTATCGACAGCTTTCATCAATCCGATGTTTCCCTCTTGAATTAAATCCAAGAATTGTAATCCACGATTGGTGTATTTTTTCGCAATAGAAATTACTAAACGCAGATTTGCTTCA
>Ga0310786_10004794_pt1 | contig 18648 bp, 48 predicted proteins | sample AusTroGonzalo_MG_FD_203881 | JGI IMG/M metagenome (GOLD analysis project Ga0310786, IMG submission 203881) | Bovine rumen microbial communities from tropical cattle in Woodstock, Queensland, Australia - Gonzalo_03 (v2) (version 2) | ecosystem: Host-associated > Mammals > Digestive system >... | reverse complement strand
CCATACAATAGACTCGAGGGACCAGCCCTCGTCATACATGGCCCTGACGCATATGCACTTGCTGAAGCACTCGTTGCCGTCCGGGGTAGAAATGCCGTTCTCGTATACCTGCATGTCTTCCTTGGTGAGCATGGCCAGCGGGTTCAGCATGTCCGTAGCCATCGCGAGAATATCGGTACGGTTCATAGGTTTACCTCCGTTCATGATTATCACGGTCATGTCAGGATTTCCGCCGTACTTGCTCCACCTGGAAATGGACTGCAGCGAGTTGCCCTTGAAATTTATCCTGACCGCCGACGTCCCGGTCACGTAGAGGTAGCCTTCCTGCTTGCCGAGCTTGTTCGTAAAGTTCTCGCTCTGTACGAAAGTAAACTTCTTGTTTACTTTCTTACCTAGCATCCTTACGATTCCGTCAGAAAGCGAACGGTTACCGTTTTCCGATACCGGCGCCGATTCAGTCATAAATTTAGCAAAACCTATCATATAAGTAAACCTTTTTATCTTACATTATTTATAACGGATTACCGCGACGTCGAAATCCGCATATTTACAAATATAGCAATTTTTACTATATTTTCAGGAAGAGGTATAAAATCCATGGTTCTTCTAAGAAACGGGCAAATCACAAATGTATCGATCGAGATGGAAAATATTTCCAGCATAGCGGTCAATTATATAGCCTATGATGATTATACGGTCACCATACGTCATATGGATAGAACACGGTACGATTTCCCGCGTTCTTACAGCATACAGGCGAACGACTCTATCGTAATTGACGGGACAAGATTCGATATCCCCGGCCACTACGAACCATGCAAGCTATTAAACCTAAACGCGGAACTGGACTATTTTATTACTTTCAACTGTCTTTAACTATATTACTAGAGCTGGTCAAGCATTACTTCCATATATGCGTTTTTCAGACAGCATGCTACCTTGTTCCCGAATTCCTGCAACGATAATTCACCGTGCATAGTATACGTTATACTTGTTTCCTTATACCGGAACGTTGCCTCGTCATCATTATATACAGCGGCTACCGTCTCGTGCGGGTTTATATCGAAAAGTTTACGTTCTTGAACAACAACCGGTTTCAATTCCCACCCGACAAGTCCAATATATGACGGTAACCAACCAGACATCAGCAATTCACGATCGGCGAGCAACACCATACAAATACTGTCTCCATCATTATGACGCCTGGTACGTACGATATACGGCGAATCGTGCAAAGCTTGCTCGTTCGCGTACAACATGCCGGTAAACCGTTTCAGAAAAGGATTTTCATTTTCCATTACCATCGTATTAAAATATAGAAAATATTCATTTTTCGTAAACCCATATGGGTTGACATTTACTGGCGGTTTTACTATAATTGTTTATATATTCGGAAATTTTACTTTATGGAAATACCAGAAAAGATTACAGATAGCCCGTTGCAGATTTGCTATAAGATACCGAAATGTCTTAATCGACATTATATAATTCCCGTTTTCTCCGAAGATACAGTATTACCGCATACAGCGTTTTGTGATGAAAATATTATTATAAGAGGAAAATTCGGATATGAGGTATTTAACGGACCAGACATTTATGACAGTTGTGTTCAGAATCTATACCTCGACTTTAAAAATACAATCATGGTCAACTACGGCTCTATATATTTCGAATATGTACCGTCGGATCCTCCATCCACTTACGAATTCCTGAAATTTTTTGAAAAACTACTTTCCGTTTGCAAGCATTACAAAACCATTACAACTATAGACGATACCCTGGAATAACCATGAGAATATCAATCAGAACCCGGGAAAGCCGTATCCTGTCATGTATAGTCGATGATAAAAATATCGACAAAATGCATATAGTAGCCGCAAATAACAATATACCTGTCATTGCCGTACCTGTAATGCCGTTGACAAATAGCTGGAAGACGTCATTTAACTTTTATACCAAGTATGACATCAACGAAAAATACGTAATATGCTTTGACGGTAAAGTAATCAACTTCCCGTATTTCGACGATATCAACAAACTGTATATCGCCCTCCGTAACAGAATTACCGAATATATGCTCGAATCAACGCTGGACTAGATATGAATAATTATTTAAAATTCTGGAACGGTATTCGTGATTGCAAATATGAATATGAAAAAATCAGTAAAATCGACTTCGACCTGCCCGGTCTTTTATCTAATTGTTATGTAATTACACTGCAGGGCCCGAAATTAATATATGGATCGACGTCAAGCTATGACATTTTTAAAACCAGGAGTTTCGTTATCTCGAAAAAAGACAAAACTTTCCGTATTTACAACGACGGCATAATTTATACATTATCCGATATACAGAAATTAATTCTGTACGTAGAAAACAAGAACCTTGGCGAGTTATTCAAGGAACTATGAACGAAGATAATTGGTTAATCGAAAAGCATAATCACCCGATCCCGATACATTTCGATAAAATCGATTGTATCAGATATAGGGAAAACCTATATACAATCATGATAAGTTCGGATTATCACGGTACTCCAATAATCGGTGTCGCACATATCGATCCGAGCGGTAGTGTCAATTACAAAGGCAGCTTTTACACGTTTAACGACATGTCCAAACTGGTAAAGGTGATTAACGACGAACAATTAACCGCCGTTTTCGATGTTCTCGAATAATTGCTCGCTAAACTTGTTTCAGTCAAGTTCCTCAAGGATTTTCGCCGTATACCAGTTTTCGAATTTTACCCGTATCTTTTCCGGTTCTCCACAGACTATGTCGAGGAATACGTCGATAGGCACGTTCTTTATCTTATACCAGTGACTGTCATTTGTCGCCGCGAGATCGAAACCGTTACAATGTAAAAACAAGTAATCACACCATCGTTCTATGCAGTAATCCGACTTACAGAATACGCTAATGCTACTCCCTCTAACCCACCCGTTGTCAGTAAGTGTTTTTATTATATCTATTATATCATCTATCATAGGCTTGACAATATTCGTTCGGTTTCCAAATTCGACAATTTATTCATAATATCCTTTTCAAGACCCACCATAATCTGTATCAACGTATCGTACGGAATATTCGCATACGGTACACGTTGTGAATCTAATGTCGCAGCGATATAATTATAATAGTTATCGAATACTATTATCTTGTCTTCATATAATTCTATTTCAAAATTGCCGCGAATAAAATTGACACTGGAAGACCTGCCGAACCAAGATGATGTCTTTTCATATCCAGCTTTTTCAAATAATTTTATCGCGCGCTTTCTTCTCATTCTTCTCATTCCAATACCTTCAACGTATCATTTACGCAGTAATTAATCAAAAACCGCATTATCTCGTTTTCGTCACAACGGCACATAACATCGAGTAACTTGTCGAATGGAACACCCGTAAATCTAAACGTACCAGCGGGCTGATGGGGGGACGATGTCGCAATGTCAGTCCAATGTTCGTCAATATCCGTTTTAAATACGTAAATATTGCCAAACAGTAAAAATACAATATAATGATCCTTTTTAAATTTCCGACCTTCATAGCTAAAATATTCCGTATATCCGTTAGATAACAGACATTCCGGCGCGGTATTAATTATGTCGTCCATATCCATATTATATAATATAGCCAAATTTTCCAGAATCGTAAACCCATAAAAACGGGTTGACGCGAATGCTGGATTTTACTATATTCTGTTCATGGTTCTGATACACGATCATAAAATTAAGAATATCAATATTTCCCTCTAGACCGCTTTCAAGGTAAGGGTCAAAATGAAGGGAAATACGGATACAGGTAAGCAATTCCTGGTTTTGCGTTTTACCGTGCCGAATCCCGATTTCGAATGTACACACGGTGGTTGGACGAATATCCCGCCGACGACCCACGAAGACGTCATCGTACATGTCGGCGATACGATCCTAATTAACGGGAACCGGTTCGAATTCAACGAAATTTCGGATTACGAGACCGACAAAATCGAAAAAAAAATCTGAATAACCTTATAACCCTGGAGGAACTGGTATGACGGAGAACCTAATGAAATTCAGCGGCGGAAGCGGCCGTTGGTTCGTACTCAAGGCGTTTGACAGGATCACCAATATCGACAATAGAAAAATCTTTCTCGAAGGAAATCTAAAAATCGTCGATACGAACCTCGAAGGGGCGTCAAGATACGGCGCTCTCGAAATGAACGGGTTCGTACTCTCAGATGAAGGCGACTTCGTCCGGTATCACGACAAACTCTATACACAGAAAAATTTCGACCAGTTACTGATGGTAGTTGAAAACGAAAAGACCGAAATGGCAATCAACGAACTCTAATTTCGAAATAAAATGAAAAACGTAATGATTACGACATGTTCAATAGTATACGACGCGAATACCGTCCCGTATATAGAACGTATCAACTATTCCGGATCCAGGGACTATCTCGTCCTTACCGAGACGGATAACATATGGTTTACCGATAACCGCATGCCGTCCGTTTTTGCATCCGGCATGCAGGCGGATTTCAGTATCGGGAAAAAGGGGCCGAACCTGACTTCGTATAAAATAGGAGACATGCTACCAGCAATCGACAATTTTCTTATCAACTACAACCATCATTGGTGGTTTATCCACGGCAAGTTCCATATCGAAAACTACCCCAACAATACCGTCGACAGCGCCACAGCGAAAGAACGTTTCACCGAAAACATCTATAAAATACAAGCGCATCTTGAAAAGTGGAAAACCGAAGCGGCAATCGACTCGCTATCATAGGGCCCGTATGAAACGTTACATTACCGAAGAGGAATTCAAGAATAGTCCGTATATCATGACGATGGTTGAGGAAGCTGACGGTGACTACCATTGCGAGTTTTTCGTACTGTCGAAAAAGGAAGAACCTATCGATTTTTCAAACTATCTGAACGTGGCCGGTTCATATGTCTACGACCGTCACGACGGCAAATGCTTTTTATCGACCCCTTTTTCCAAAAACTTTTTCCACAACACGGGCTGTGTTTCCATGACAAGCACTTCTTCATCGCGTACGAAGCCATGGATAGTTTTCAGGAATTCGCGCAGAAAGTTACAACACATATGAGAACCGAAATAACCAGAGAAACAATCGACAACCTGGACTGATTATGAGCTGCTACAGTTATACCTTGATGAAAGATACCTGCTATTTCAAATACAGTACCTACGAGGACGGTACGTGTTATTTTATACTTAAACCGGACGAACCAATATACCTTAACGAGACAAACCGTATACTCACCGTCTTTGGACACGAATGTTACCGTAACTCCTCCATGTTTACCGTCATCAGGGATATCAAGGAAATCTCGTTCTATTATAGTCAAAACTGGGAATTCCACGACAAAGATTTCACGGTCAAGCATGGCGGCGAAATAGGCGAGGCGCGCGCCGCGGCGCAACGGCGTTTCGTAAAGAATGTCGGCATGATTACCATGCATCTCGAAAACAAGCGCAACAAAAAACTCCTGGACAGCCTATGAGCAACTATATTAAAATCGGCAGCCTGAATTATAATAAAATATGCACGATACTCCGTGTAAATACCGATACGAATACATTGGTATATACCGAACTCGATTTCTTACAGAATCCTTTGAAACGTGTCCTTTACCTGAATACCGTCTATGACCCGCTCGAAATCGGGTTTAACGGCAAAATATACAAGGGAAAGGAACAACTGCGGGAACTGTACATTGATGTCGAGAAATACAACGTTTCGAACGCAATCGAGGAACTGGAATGATTTATATATCGTCTTCGCCTACATATAAATACGAACCTGATCATATAGCTTGCCTCAGGAACGGCCATGTCGAAATCATGCCGTTTGCCAGACTTATCGACGTTGTAGAACTGCCGAATAACCGCGTACGTATCGAATTCGTAAAGATAAACGAGAGCAATATATGCTATGCGGTGTTACCTCTTGACACGAAACCGTACCACCACGTTCTTTACAAGAATACCAAATATGCCGGCAACGATATCCTGAAACTCAAGATGGTCCTGGAAAACGAATCCAACCTCAGAGCGATAGAGTCGTTATAAAAAGAAAAATTACGGTTGACAAAACCGTAATTTCTTTTTATATTTTATGACATGTCGAAAATTATAGAATTCCTAACTGCTGACGATATCAAATCCGCCTATATACAGGCGGGTTATACGAAGACGGATGAATATAATGCTGTCAATATTCGGCAGTTAAAATTCATAAAAGGTGATATCCTTGTGTGTTTCGACTGGTACAGCGACTGGGATTTCCCGTTAAAGACCGATTCTATTATTATCTGGCTCGGAAATACGGCATATACTTCCAACATGCGGCAACTATGGAAAAATGTCAGGCTCGTCCCGAAAGAAGACCTGTACAATCTTAGTGTCTCGGCGGAATCCGCCGAAAAACTGCAATTCGACCTCGAAAACAAAGCGACTGAACATATACTGGATAAATTGGACTGATGGACGAATATAACAAAATATATTATCGCGTCAAATATAACAATAACCGTGATAACAAAATATATTATCGCGTCAAATATAACAATAACCGTGTCTACTTGGCATGGGCTATATTCATGTCATTCATAGATGTTCATTTGGAAGAAGACAATTTTATCTGTTTTACCGTTAATACGTCGTTCGAACAAAAAGTCTACCTGTCGACCGATTCTCCGGAAACAGACTATATCATATTCGACAATCAGCGATATGCCGGCATGCAGCTTTTTGACCTTTACCGGAAAATACACACGGAAGCCATCGAAAACTCAATAGAGGAACTCGACTGACGATGAACTATTATACGCCATATGACACGGCATGTCCGATATATAAATTCGACAGAATTACACATGTCGAAACATACGATAACTGTTACCTTATATATGCAGAGAATATCGTTATGGTCGTCAATGCGGACGGAAGACCTACGCATCACAAATATCCTGACCAGGCCATAATGATAGGCAAAACGGCGAACTCCGTGATAAACTACAGGAACAAACGATATACGGTACCGATGTTCAACGAACTTATAATGTTCGTAGAAAAAGAAAATACCGTTATCGCCATAGAAGGACTAGACTGACATGAAAGTATATCCGATTAACATAGGTTATAATGATCTGTCGCTTAATACAATTATCGAAAGCAGGTCAAACCCCATGCGGTGCGTATATATCGTCCAGACAACAGGAGATAGAATATACGCTGACGGTTATTTTGTCCGAATATACAGCCGCGACAGTCATCTCGTAATCGATTATATAGGTGATCGTATTTATACTATCGGCGTACCATCCATGGACAGCCATTGCTATGTCGTGTACAAAGAGAAAAAATATTACGACATGTCTGAACTGTACCGTGATTTCGAAAACGATCGTCTCAGTAAAGAAATCGACAATGCACTAGAATAAAAAGACGTACCGAATTAATATACGCCTTTATATTACTTATAATAGGGTTGACATATATCCATGTTTTTGCTATATTCGGTACGTAAGGAAAAGCAGGCCATATGTCGGATTTATCGAAAAAACCAAAAATATCGCCGTACTTGAAGGTTTTCAGCACGGAGGAAACAAAATATTTCCCGTTGGCCATGACGGCGCCCTCGTTCGAATCGGGCGAAGGTTACGCATGGTTTACCACCATAACCGGCAACGATTTCAGTTACGCGATAGGCACTACTGTAATCCATGCTCACGACAACTGGGAATACGTATTCGACGACCAGGTAATCGCATCCCATCTGAAAATCCAGACGCTTGAACACCATATAAAGGAGCTGGAAAAGATACTGTCGTATATCGAATACCGGAAAACACTGAACGCGCTGGAGACATTATGACGCCGGAAGAAAAAGCGGCTTGGTACTATATGCAGGATCATGGCTCACATACCATGAAAATCGACTGGCTTTTCTCCCTGGTAAAGCCGGGCAAGAACTATTTCATATCCCCGATGTACCGCAGCAGCCTCGCACTCATGGAATTTAAGAATATTGTCGAAATAAACCTGAACCGTTATTATGTCAGGTATTCCAAAATCGATAACACGTTATTCGATATCCAGACCACGACTGTCGGCTGCAACTTTACCTCCGACTACGAATATGTAATCTGGAACGGGAAGACCTACCGCGGTCATTTCGAGAACAGCATGATGACGGACATACGTGATTTCGAACGACTTTCCATAGATTTCGAAATGTACAGGACAGCCAAGGCAATCGAGGAACTATGATACCGGAATTCAACATAATAAGTACCGACTGGCTTTATCCCCGTAGTTTTCGGATAGACGTCTCCGACTACGAGTCGATTCGCCTTGTCAATGCAAAAACGGTAGCGAGTAATCCGAAGTTCGAATACGCCCTGGCCCTCCCGTTATTCGGCGGGATATTACATCTATTCCCGAATAATTTTGCACATTATAGATATTTCCTGGACGGAGAAGAATTAAAGCTTCCTACCGGCAGCATAGAAGAATTCTATACCGCACTGTATACGACATTGCATAAAGAATATACAAAAGCCATACTGGACGATCTCGGATGAACAACGAAATATTATTTATCGATTTTTCCGGATATTTTAAACGCACGGAATTTACCACGCTTTACCATTTTTACCGGGACGGACATTTTTATACCGCCGGCATACAGTCTTGCGACCACGGTTTCATGTATTGTTTCCTGCGTCCCGATGAACATTCGGATACGTGCATAAAATACAAGGGTAAACTCTATAAAGGTAAAGATCTGGAAAAACTCGTAGATATTGTCAAATACAAGAAAACGATAGACGCGCTAAACGAACTCCCATAAAAGGGCTGACGTATATCCAGGATTTTGCTATATTGCCTTATATGGGTATATTACGCAAAATTTCCAAACTTTTCTACAGTATCGTCAAGAGCAAGGCCGTACCCGCCTATACGAATGACAATTTCGCAGCAAGCCATAACCATGACTACGCTGTAAAAAACGCGGGATTAAATGCGAGAGGCCGTTTCATACAGCGGTTTTGCAGGATAGAAGCCATGGCCCTCAACGACGGGAAGATATATCTCAAGGTCGTCCGAGTCGCGGAAAATTCGAATGCGCACGACTTCGTATCGGCCGTACTGGATCCGACCGTCAGAGATTACGTGGTATATAGCGGAAAAACATATTACGGTCAGGAACTGTACAAACTGTATGAAGAATTTCAGATGATAGAAACCGAGAAGGCGCTGGAGGTACTGGAATGAACAGTAATTCCCTGCGTTTCTTCACGACATTTAATAGAAAACCGTATAATTGCGATACCATACAGTTCGAAGACATTACCGAATTCTCTTACCATAGCGGCAACTGGATAATAACCGTTTCCCGTTTATCAAGAGTTGACTGGATGTCCGGAAAAGACTCGTGCTATGCCACGAGTACTGCGTCGTACCGTATAGGCGTGAACGAATACGAACGTATCGAATATAACGGCAAGACGTACGCCGTGGCGGACTTTCCGGCCCTGGCCAAGGAAATGCATACCCGGACGCTGGAAAAGACCCTGGAGGTACTGGAATGAATAAAATCACCTACCATACGATCCTCGGGTCAATTCGAACGGCACGATTCGAAAAGTTAATCGGGTTCCGACCCGTATATGTCATCAATTCCGATAAAATCGCCGCATATAATGTAAGTATCGAAAACATAACATACGATAACGACGGGTACCAGCATGAAACAACGATCGCCCTTTACCATCCGGCTGACTATATAATGTATAAAGGGAAAAAGTACAGGCTCGACGACATGAGCAAGCTCGTCATGATATGCGAAAACGAAAATAACAAGAAACTGATCGATGAACTATGAAAAAGAAAATCAAAGACGACTACGGGGACTGGAATGATTACCGATACGAAAAATCTGACAAAGTTCGAGAAATACATGTATTTCATGAATAAACGGGGCATGCATATATGTGACAAGCTTGTCCGTGATTTCCTACATACCATGGGTTTTATACAAAGATGGAGATCCACTTTCTACCATCTTCCTGGAAACCGGCTCTGTGTCAAGGTCTATAATTACGGGATATCGCTGCATGATGGGAATGACTCCATGGCGGACAATTTTACGATTTGGTTTTATAACGAATATGAAATCAAGGCGTTTTTCCAGGCGGTATTCGACGACATTGTGGACTACCGTAAAATACTCATGCGGATAAAGTCCAGCAAGATCGAAAAGGAACTGGAGGTTCTCGAATGAGCTTTATGACCATATATAGGCCGCCGAGCATGTATTATTGTGAAAAACCCGGTAAAAATACCGTATCATGCTGCATAGACGATTACTATCTGCACGAACTCGCATGGACCATAACGTTTAATTTTATAGAGTATATTTCGGCAGAAACCGGATACCATATTGCATGTGAATATTCCGGTATTTTTACCCCACCGCGAACAAAAATCGAACTGGAACACGTGAAAAATCTCGAAATATCCTATAACGACCAGATATATACCCCTGAGACCCTCGGGGAACTATACCTGGCATTCTGCCGGGAAAATACAATAAAGGTCCTGGAGGCACTTCCATGATTAAAGTAATTACTGCGTTTGGACTAGACGAGATTGCATTGGATCCGTATTTAACCAAAGCCGAATGGGTTGGAACCCAAAAATTGTCAAATAGGCCTCCCGAATATCGTCTTTATTTTATCGGGAATACTAAAGGACGTAATTGGGTATCATTTTCGGATAAAAACTGGGCAGAAGAATATTATACAGCCATAGAAATTAACGGAAAACAATATCATTTTAAGGATATTCATGAAAGGTTCAATGAAATTCGAATAATGATAGAACAAGATAAAATTGGTGACATGATTGAAGCGAATCTACCATGAACAAACAGGCAAGCATTAAGACATCATTGGAAAGCTTACAGACCGAATGGGACAAAATATCGAAACTTTCCACGAACGAACGTATGGAATGGCTCATATCCAAGGCGGATACAAGCCGTAACTGCGTCATCGCCGGCCATATGACCGACCTTTACAGTAATTACATCGAATTCGTAGACATAATCGAAATCCACGACCATTTTATTAAGTATACTTACGACGACCGCTATTCGCCGATTTTTCTTATAGGCAATGCCTATATTGGCGGGCACGATATCGTATGGAACGGTAAAATATACAAGTGTCATGATCCCGATGCCGACTGGGAATCCGACTACAAAAGACTCTATACCGACTGGCAGAACTACAAAATCGAAACGGCGATAAACGAACTACCATGAAAATGCCGGAATTCATGCTGACCGAATACCTGATAGACCCGAAAACGAACGAACCTTCGGGCATGTTCCACCCGTACATATTCGACATGAACCGGTTAGATATTATATCCGTCCAGAACGATCACCGTATCGTGGTCCCCGTCTCCAATTACAATCCGAGATACGATACCGTCTTCGATCCGCACGACCAGAAGAGGTGCAGGTACGTATTCAACAGTAAATATATTGATCTGCCGCACGACGACATATACGCGTTCTGTTATGCGCTGAAAAAACTCCTCGTAACGTCGATGAACGAATACTTGCTGACCACCGTACTTCCGTAGGGTTGACGTAATCCGTGATTTTTCCTATATTGAACCGTATGGACATGAACAACGAGCTTGCCCATATATGGGTAACGGAAAAATTCAGACTCCCGTACGACGAAAGACTCGGATGGCTATGTTCCCTTATGAAGAAAGGGAAGAATTACCTCGTATCCCCGGATTTTCCGAACGCAGCCGCCCTTCGGGAATTTACGAATATAAGCATAATCGATACCGACCGCAATACTGTCTGGTTTACCGCGATTTCCACTACCACCGGGCTATCATATACAAACTACAGGTTCTTTTCTTCCATAGCGTTCATGACATGGAACGGGAAAAAATACAAACCGTGTAACGACCAGAAAGAATTAAACCGGCTTTATATGGATTTCCAGAAATATCTGCTGGAAAAGGAACTGGAAATACTGGAATAGCATATGGGTCATTATATCTTTTCTTATCTAAACTGTCAGTTAGAATCCGACAAATATAACTTAGTAGAAACCCGAAAGATTTTCAGGTTCGAACCTGTAATGTTACCGCTGTCGGACTCAAGCAACCGTTTCTGGGAAATCGAATTCGGTGACCGTCAAATATTATATCTCAATACGAAATCGTGGATACAGGATATTGACGGGACCGTATACCATTTCAACGACTTCCCGAAAATATCCGCCATAATAAATAACCGGAATATAGAAAGGGAACTGGAAATCCTACCATGAAAAATTTCGTCGTATTCCATATGAACGGGCATCCAGGGGAAAGGACTATAAGATTCACGTCCATACTGGAACTCAATTACTTCAAGAACAGCGCATACAGGCTCCGATTCGTATGCGACGACGGGATTGTCCGGAATCTAGTCATCAGCTGGAACAAGGACGACTGCATAGTATACGGTAATACTGTTTACTATACCGCCGACTTCCCGACGCTATGCAAGTTCATAACCCGCAAAAACCTAGAATCGCTGATTGACTCCCTCCCATAGGTAAAAACATGGAAACCAACCTGTATATGTCGAGAAAAGAACTGTTAAACCGTCCGTTCCTGGTATTCCTGCGGTACATGGACGGAAAATCCTATACGGAAATATTCATACCCTCGCTGGAAAAGAAACCGGAATATTATTACCCGTACAACATATTAATTATCCCGGGTTCCCGTGTCAGGCGTACCGCGTTCGGCGGATTCGAGCTCAGCCATATATATTTCAATCTCGAAGCGAAATTCTACTCGCGCGACACTATAACGTTCGTAAACGGGAAATATACCCTGCGCCATAGGGGATCAGTTCAAAACTATTACGACAAATTCCGGGATTTCGCAAAGAAATTCGTCGTCGATATGTCCAACACGATAACCGAAAATACTTTAAGCATACTATAAGGAACCTCATATGACGGACAAGGAAATAGAGAAAAGAATAACCGTCGGCCTCGACAGCCACATAAAGAAGTACGAGAAACTGATAAATACCGTAAAAAAGGCCAAGAAGGCATTTTCCGGCAAGAACTACGAAATCTACAGGCTGACAAAGATGTTCCGCGACCGCGGGATAGAAATCTACGGGATTGACACATCGAAATTCTATAACGGCCCGGAATACGACAACGACGGCGATATCTTCCCGTATTCAACGGTGACGTTCCGCGTGAAACGTCCCGACAACGACGTTATGCTCGACGTACCGGCCGAATACGTTCGCAGGAGCGGCAGGTACAGACTGAAGAACGAGAAGAAATTCCGTACCTACGACATAAAGGGCTACGTGCTCGGCTTCATCATCGGACGGTACGGGACGAAGCACGTGGACCCGGAATCCGCCATGGCCGCGACTGTCAAGTCCTGCATAGCCCACTTCAGCACGCTCGGGAACTACTACATGCCGAATATCACGGCTGATTCTGACAGGGACACGGTCGACTGTTTCTTCGACCTGGTGAACGCCCTCCTCTCGATAAGGAACAAGAAGGACGCCGACGACTTCAAGACGAAGACCGCCCTCGCGATGGCCGCCAACCTGAAAACGCTCCGCATCCTGAACAACATAGAGGGCAAATACGACACGGAAGGAGACCGACTCGACGGCATCGAGACGGTAGAACGGCAGGAATGGTACTGCCACCGGTAGGGGGCCCGGAGGGGGTACAGGGGGCATAAAGGGGCTTACACGCCCCCTATTTTTTACTATATTGTCGAATATGGACACGATACGTCATATTTCCGGATTTTTCCATAGGCTCCTGGGGCTCCCCACCCTGGTAAAGGGGATGCTCCTGCCAAAGCCGAAGTATACGAACGAGTATATGATAGCGTCCTATCCTGTCAGCTTGAGTTCAAGTGCCGACCCGGCAAAAGAATACTGGTGTATGCCCCCCGCACTGAGAGTCGAATTCGGTGAGTTCGTCGACATGATCGAGGTCGACGGGGAAATCCAGATTATCGGGAAGTGTTTCCACGAACAGAAGGGCCCCGGCGATATAGACCCGGAACACGACTACATCCAGGTGACCGGGTTCGTCAATCCCCAGAGCGAACTCGACTACGTCTGGTACGAAGGCAGGGCCCTCAAGGGCAAGGAAATCTACGACCTCTACCGGGAATTCCTGCAGAAAAAGGTCGAAAGGGCCCTGGAGGAGCTGGAATGAAGAACAAGCTGCACCTGAGCGACGGGATACACACCGCGATATTCTGGTTCGACGAAATCTGCGAAATATACCCGAACGGGGCCGTTACCGTCATAGGGCCGACCTTCGTCGAGGGCGACGACTATTGCAGGAGATGGAAACCCATGATCGAGCGGCGTGTATTCCACCGGCCCTCCGGCATGTTCCCCACCTGGGTGGAATACAGGGGGAGGCGGTACGAACACCGCACCGACATAACCATGCTGCGCAAGATGCTGGAAACGGAAAGGGCCCTGGAGGAACTTGAATGATGGAAAACAGCGTGACCGTGAAATACTGGTTCGGCGACAAGGACACTTACTCCTTCCGCGACATCGTGAGCTTCCGGTACGACCAGGACTGCTACTACCTGTCCGTCCTCGACGACACCCTCTCCTGGACGACGTACAACGTGGGCCGGAACGAAGAGGACTCCGTCACCTACGGGGGCGTAAGCTACGGGGTAAAAGACTTCCCGGAACTCACGAAAATAATCCATAACAGGAACATCGAGAGGGCCCTGGAGGACCTGGAATGACGGGGCAGGTATACAGACGGGCAGACATAGAGGCCGAACTGGTAAGGGCCGGCTACAGGTGCCAGACCTGCTACCAGGACCAGATCCGGTACAAGCGCGGCCCGTACACCGTCGTCGTGCAGTTCGGTAAAGTAGAACGCGACTATTCCGTCCCGGACTACAACGAGCCGACGAAATTTTTCCTCGTGGACTTCGGCGAATGGTACAGCGGCCGCGGCATGTACATGACGACTGGCGTAAAAGAGAACTACATGTATACCAGGGTCCCCGTAAAGGAATTCATGGAAATAGCCACCGGTCCCGAGAACAGGATATCCATGGTCGTGCAGAACAGGGCCAACGAGAAGGCCCTGGAAAAACTTGAATAAAAAAGACGTACCTTTCGGTACGCCTTTTTGTTAAGATTATCTATCGATTAATACGGATCCCAAGATGGTTCAGGCGGATGGTCGTAATCCCATTCGTCAAGCCATTCATTAAGTTCATCTAAATTGGTAATTTCATTTTCTTCACAGAACTTGGCGAAATCGCCGTCATAGTCCTGGTCAAGATAACCGCAGAAATTGTCATCAAAATAATCCCACGCGTCGTCTTTATCCCATAACGGAACTCTACCGTTTTCATCGGCATATTCATCAAACATGTAATCATTGACATTATCGGCGACACGCTGCATAATGATATGATTCAGTTCGTTTTCGTCAATTTCCCTACATTTATCGAAATTTCCGATAAAATCTTCGTCGAAGAATTTCTTGACGCGGTCTGCCCTTCTTTGTTGTAATGACTTCTTATGTTCCCTAGACAGCTTTTCCGCATTACGCTCTTTAGCATATTTCTTCGAAGAAAGCGCAGATTTTAGCTTGTGCTTGTAAAAGGTGTTCATAATGGCAGCAAATGCCGACTTAAAGTCTTCTATGGTACCCGTACCCGTATTTTCGACGCCGTAACTTATGGCAAGACGGGCTATTTCGCCGGAAACGCTCCACTTCCAGGAATTACCTTCATGCTCGAAATCAACTTGCATTTGGCTATTATACATCGTATGGTAATACACCTTTATGCCAATCCTCGAACCCTCCATCCAGTCAGTATTAAACGAATATCCTTTGTTCTCAAAGCCATGCAATACGGATTCAACGGCGTCCATTATGGACTGATTCATATTCGGACTGATTTCGCTTACCTTCGCAAGGTCCGCCAATGCCGCCCTGGCGACCTTGGTAGCGTCATATTCTTCCCCGTCCTTGTAATGAATCCATTTATTGATTCCCTTACTGCCTCTTATCCATATGCCGTAAGTATACGGATATTGTTCGTTCTTTACATTTTTATGATTTTCCGGACGCGTCTCGCTAAAATAGAAAAGAACGCTCAATCCGCTTTCGGTCTTGCCTTCTACACTATATCTCCACATATCGTTCATCGGCGACGGTTCGTGAATCCTCGCCTCGCCGAAATCAATACCGAAACTGTTTATCTTCGCCTTTATAATCTCGACACCCTTCTTGAACCTTTCGGCCGTTTCATCCCAGCCTTCGCTCTTATGGCTAAACGTGTCGTCATGCGGGCTATATTCCTTCAGCACGACATAGCCGTGCTTCTTCAAAATGTGTCTTGCTTCCGTTAAGTCCATAAAGTCTCCAAAAATTTTTATTTTATATTATTTATAACATTTCCGTGACCCGGAGCCGGGCCTGAGGGGGCTTACGTACCCCCACCGTTTTGCTATATTTCCGAACATATGGTAAACGGTATCAACATGAAGGGCAAGATCTCCTTCAAGGACGGCGGGGAACGGAAGGGGATAAGATTCACGTCCATCAACATGCACCCCATCAAGCACCCCTACACCGGCAGGCGCATATACTACGCCGAAATCTCCGGCGACCCCTCCCCCTACCCGTACGCCCGGTACTCGCTGACAGTCGACCCGAGAGACCCCCTGGACGGGATAACCGTCGGAGATACCCACTATTCCGGCGAAAAACTGCACGAATTCTACCGCAGGTTCTACGTCGAGGCCCGTAACAGGGAAACCGAGAGGGCCCTGGACGAACTGGAATAGGGGCCCGTACCCCCGGGGGCTTACGTGCACGCCCCCTTTTGCTATATTGTACTGTATGGGACAATACAGGAGACAGAATATCGTCGATATGCTCTTATCGGCCGGCTACGAACGCCGGACCGACACGGGCAGGAGGATAAGGATGGTAAGGGGAAACTTCGCAGTCAGCGCGAATTTCGACGAAAAAGACTGGCTCGGTGAGAATACGGGGCTCTTCCTCATCCGATACAACGGGAATGCAATCCACGACAAGCTCATGTCGACAAAACGGACCGACGGCTTCTACCTGTACGACGACGTTCCCGAGGAAAAATTCATGTCGATAGCCACGGGGAAGGAATCGAGAATCGAGCCCCGCATACAGAACGAGCTTACCAAAAGGGCCCTGGAGGACCTGGAATGAGGGGAACATACAGGAGACCTATGAAAAACCAATATTCCTTGCTGATTTTCAATAATAACGGCTATACCACCGTAACCGAAAACTATAGATAAAGGCGATCGAATCCCTTCCCGACGATTAAAGCATATGGAACAGTATCCTATCGTATATTTTCAGAAAAACAAACTAAAGCGTTGGCCGCATTTTCTGATAACCAGGCGGTTATCAGGCAGGCAAATAACGGAACTTTTCCTATTCTCGAAGAAAGACGAACCTGTCTATTATCCCGAATACAACATGCTGAATATCGTAGGGACATACGTACGCAGATCGACGTCACACGGGTACGAGCTCTCACATTGCGGTTTCAACTTCTCGGAACAGCTGTACGCCACTGACCGCATCAAGTTCAAAACCGGGGACTATACCCTGCAATACGAACCCGACAAGTACGACTACGAGGGTCATTTCCGCGATTTCTCGAAAGAAGTGATTTTCCGCGTGACGAACTGGATGACGGAAAAAGCCATCGAGGACCTTTAAATGAAAAAACCGGAATATACTGTAACCTTCCCGAGAACGCTGTCGGCGGACAACATGGATTATGGTAAAGCCTGCATCTATGCAACCGAGCTGCGTCCCGCTACCCAGATAGAAATCGAAAAATACGAAATAAAAGACCTCTGGCGAATCTGTTACGATCCGCGTAGATCTTCCATCAAATGGGGTACGGCGCTGTATCTCGATAAAGGTTCACGGATCGTAAAAGACGGTATCACGTATACTTTCGTCGATTTCCACGAACTCGCCGAGAAAATAGAAAACGGCAAACTGGAAGACATACTGGAGATACTGGAAGACCTGGAATGAACAACTGTATAATACTAAAGCATTTTAAAACCGGCTCGGGCAACGTGACCGAAGAACGGCATATCCACGATATTATAGACTTCGACTACTGGGTTACCGAGTCCATCAACGGCTGCTATATCCTTAACGGGTTCAAGATAGACAAATATACAAAAGGAAAAATCCCTATATCGTATATCGTCGGGTTTTACGAAAACGATTTCGTCTATTATAACGGCCGCAAGTTCTATACCAGGGACTTCCCGGCACTGGCGACGATAATCCATAACAGAAATGTCAAACGCGACCTCGAGGTACTGGAATAGCGCCCTCGGGAACATCTCCGGCATATTACCGGCATACCGACAACCTACTAACACGTTAAAAGGGCGAAACCGCGAGGAAAACGCCGGAAAAATCCATTAAGCCAGGCCCAAACCGATATATTCTGCCGAACCTGTCAACAAACCGTCAATAATATC
>Ga0310786_10004793_pt1 | contig 18654 bp, 18 predicted proteins | sample AusTroGonzalo_MG_FD_203881 | JGI IMG/M metagenome (GOLD analysis project Ga0310786, IMG submission 203881) | Bovine rumen microbial communities from tropical cattle in Woodstock, Queensland, Australia - Gonzalo_03 (v2) (version 2) | ecosystem: Host-associated > Mammals > Digestive system >... | reverse complement strand
TGTGCCATTATCTTATTTCTTATATATTTTTTCTTGTTCGAATGGAAAAAATCGCCCAACGCATGGGCTGATTGGGTGCAAAGGTACGAAGTATTTTTGTATTTTCTTGTGATTTAGCAAAAAAAAGCACAATTTTCGTGAACGATTTCGTTCTTCAAGTGTATGCTGTCATGTAAAGCATAAAGACGTCAATGGCTTTCTACCATTTAATCACCTCAAAAACAACAACAGAACAATGAAAAAGATGATGATAACAGCCCTGCTGATGACCCTGATGGGTTCGGTCAGCGTCAGCGCACAGGAAACGGAACAGATAGACCATTCCGATGCCATTTTGGCCAGTGCCGAAAAACTTGACAGCCTCTACAACTACTGGAACGATTTCGTCGCTCAACACCCGAAAGATGAACGGGCGTGGCGCAATCTCTTCGAAGTGTCGAACGGCATGGTGGAGCAGAAGCATTGGAAGAACTGGCAGGAAGGCGAAGACCTGAAGAGGGAACTGAACGTTGTGGGTCGTATGAAACAAGCTATTCCTCACACTTATACCTTTTTCTATAGTGCCTACGAAGGTGCCTATCGGGAGGAAAACTGGACATCGGACGAGTTCTTTGCTTTCCGCGATGCTGCGGCAGACTCTGCTATCTCCGCCTTGCCAAAAGATGCTGTAGCTGGCGACTACGAACACTGGATAAGACATCTTATTCCGAAAAATGACACCATCCGGATAGGTGTTATGGTGAACAAATACTATATGAGCGGTCAGTATCCACCCGAGATGTTGCAGTATCACTTCAACGAGCTTCAGGGTATGGAGGAAGGTGCTGTCTATATCGCTCCCCACGAATACGATATCATTGGCAAACTCATCCTGCAGCTGGTGAAGGGCGTGCATCGTGACAAGATTCTTTACGACGAGAATGTGGCAGTATGGCCTGAATATATTGAAGCAGTCTTCAAACGCATCGGATTGGATTTCAACGAGACCATCTGGCAGCAACTTCACTCATCCTATCAGGAGGAGTCCTATCCCGCCATCTTCCGCCACATCTGTGCCAATTCGAAGCGTCCTGTCTATGTGTCAGCCCCCAGCGTTGCCTCCATCAACCTCATGGAAGGAATCCCAGCCGAACTGAAGCCCTGCTTCTACAATGAGGGACTCACTCTGCGCTACTCGCCCAAGCCTTATGACAACATGGCGGTGAAGCGACGCAACATCGAATCGCGCTACTGGCTCGAATATCTCCGTATGTCGTTCGAACCTGAAAGTGAGCATCGGAGATTTGCTGCCCCTAACACCTTCTGCAGAATGAATTATTTAGAGTTGTTGAAAGACCAGTTGCCTTACTACAAAGAACATGATCAGCAGCGCTACGTGTGGCTTCAGGATCTTATGACTGCCATCCGTCAACAAATGTCGAGGGATTATCCGATGGATCTCTTTGACGAAGAAGATGAGTAACTCGAGTAAGTATGGATAGTGTAATCAACCCTTGAGCAATGAGCATCCTACTCTTCAAATCCAATCGCCAACTCTCCGACGAGGAACTGATGCAACGGGTCAGCCGAGGCAGTGAGTCGGCCTTCGAAGAACTGTACCGTCGGTATGTCCGACGGCTACAGGGCTTCTTCTTCCGACAACTCGGAGGCGATGTCGATTCAGCGGCAGACTTCACACACGATGTCTTTCTCCGCATCTATGAAGCCCGCGACCGCTACGAGACCGGCAACAATGTCGCCACCTGGTTCTTCTCCATCGCCTACAATCTCTGCAAGAACGTCTATCGCCACAACGAGCAAGTGGCCCTCTACCTCTCCTCTCTCGACGATGCCGAACCCCAGACAGATGATAATGTCGAAATAAAACTCGATCAGGAACGCCTCGAAGAAGCTCTCTGGGATGTCCTCCAGTCGCTACCGCCCCCGCTTCGACTCCTCTTCTCCCTCCGTTATGAGGAAGAACTCACCGTTCCGCAGATAGCCCAAATCGAAGGCATCCCCGAAGGAACAGTCAAGTCGAGACTCCATAAAACCATGTGTATCATCCATCAAAAATTGCAACACTATGACAAAGAATCCGCAACACCAGAACAATATCAGCGATGAGGAAATCATTGCCGCTGCCCGCCGTCTCCGTGACAAACAGAACAGCCAGCTCCCCGTCCGTCCTTGGCAACCGCGCTACAGTGCCGCTTGGTACGTTGCCGTTCCTGCTGCCTGTCTCGTTGGCTTTGCCTTCGGCTTCCTCCTGCGTCCATCTGTCGAGGTCGATACCCCTCAGCAGCCTGTGGCACACACCATCGTGAAGGTCGATACCGTCATCGTCTCTCATGTCGTGCGCGACACCATCTATCAGACCACCAACCCCCACAAGCCTGTCCGCCCACGTCCCATTACAGCGAAGACCTCGCGTCCAGCCCCCTCTGAGAAGATTGGTGTCTCCATGCTCGAAGACGGCATCCGCTATGATGTTCTGGCGCAGAACCGTAATATGCAGATGTATTGATGTGTTTTTTTGCCGTTATCGGCAAAAAGTGGTAGCTTTCTCACCTACAATAACATAAAACCTTGCCGATAACGGCAAAAAAAGCGCCAAATTTTCCTAAACTTTTTCGATAAAAGGATAAAATCACGACCCCGTTGCTGAGGTCGTGATGGTTGTGGATGCGGGTCAGAGAACCTTCATTTGATGCTATATTTCAAGTTTCAAAAACCTAAATGTCCAAAGTTATAAGTTATAAGTTATAAGTGAGTAACTTAAGGCAATTCATTCACCAGCACCTTTCCTTTTACGAAGTCTTTTTCAATTATTGCTTGTTTGTTGCTATTTTTTGTAATAGACCTTCTCTCCATTCTTCCAGCTCTTCAGGTTTTCCCAGCTGGTGGGGATGGCGATGCCTCCCTTCGAGGTGAGGAGGAAGAAACTATAAGCATCCAGGTCTTCAATATAAGTGATTCGGATGCGGAACTGCTCCCGGATGTCCTTGTACATGTTTTCCACTCTGATGGGTGAAGACCAACGTCGATTGAACGCTTCCTGCATGTCGATGTGGTAGTCGCAGTTGGGGTGTTGGTCGATGAATTCCCATACTGTCTGAAGGACTTCCTCCAAGAGTTCTTTGGCCTTGTCCTTAGGTTGTGCATCATAAACTCTGATGGTGGTTTCGCAGGCTTCCCCTTTCGCATATCCGCTATACTCCAGGATTTCATCCCTGTTGCGCCAATTGTATCCGCTGTTCATTTCCACTTGCAATGTGTGGAATTTCACCTTTTTCCTCTTGAATGTTTTCCCTACAGCCTCCATCAGTTCGTCCATATCCACTTGCTCAATCTCCCTATCGATGCTGTCTGGGTAGAACTGATAGTGGAGGTCGGCACTTCCGATGCTGACGCGTTCGCCTTCCTTGATGTTCTCCCGTTTGTAAGGTATATATTTGAAGGTGAGAATCTCAGGGGCAGGGAAGCGAAATTCTGTTTGTTTCCCCATTTCTGATTCCCTTATTTTCCCCGCATTGCTGTATTTCCCCAAGGTCAGCGTATAATAGATGCTGTCCCTGCCTTCCTTGTCCTTTTCCCACAGATACTTATCAGCCGCTTCATCGGCAAGTCCTAAGAAGGTGCTCTTGATGGAGTCTATCAAGAGGGCTGGATTGTTATGAGGGTCGCTGTCATTATATTCAGAAAAATGGAAACTCATGGATCGATAGTTCCTGGAATAGAATTCCCATACGTTAACGCCCATAGACTTTGCATATTTCATGAGACCCTCTATTTGGGGATTTCGATGCTCTCTCAATCGCTTGGTGGTCTGTGCTTGCATACCCAAGATCAAGCACATGCCTATCATTGTCAATAGAATCTTCTTCATATTTATATCTTTTTTGCTTATTGATAATACTTCTTCACTCCATTCTTCCAGCTCTTCAGCCGTCCCCAACCAGCAGGAAGGACATAGTTTCCCTTAGCGGTTGAGATGAGAAAACAATATTCATTCCTCCTTTCAAGATATCGGACACTGACGCAGAATCGCTCTATATTTTCTCTGTTGACTTTATATACTCTGATAGGTTCAAAGCTTAGATGGTTGAATGCATTTGTATTATGAATCAGGAAATCTGCATTAGGGTGCTTGTCCAAATAATTCCATAATGCTTCTTTCATTTCCTCAAGGATTTCCATCGCCTCTTCTTTAGGTTTCGTGTCATAAATTCTACTGGTTGTCACACTCCCTATTCCTCGTCGCCCGCTATAATCTAAGATTTCTTCATTGTTCCTATAATCGTATGTGCTGTCCATTTCCGTATGTAATGTACGGTACTTCACCTTGTTTTTCTTGAGCACTTTTCCCACGATTTTCATCAGTTCTCTCATGTCGACTTCCACCCTGTTGCTGTCGAAGACCTCTGGCTGATACTTATAATCAAACCACCCTATTCCTTTGGACGAATGGTGGGTTGTGGGTATATATCTGGGGGCGTTTGGGCTATATTTGAAGGTAAGGATTTCTGGAGCAAAAGAATACTCCAGCTCCTTCTCTGTGTCCTTTTTTTGTCTTTCTTTCACCTCGCCCTTGCTATATTTTCCCAGTGCCAACGTAAAGTACATGCTGTCCACACCTCCTTGATGATATTCCCACATATAGCTCTTGCTGGCATCATCAAGAAGACCTAAGAAAGTGTTTCTGATAGAGTCAATCAAAAGGGCTGATTTCCTCTCCCTTTCATCATACTCTTGATTTTGCTTCTTATGCAGTTCATCATCTATGTCCTTCCCCTCAATCTTATACCTAAAGTCATTATACATCTCTACAGAGAAGCTCATATGTTTATCTTCTCCAGTGTGTATGACCCTTATTCCCTTCCCCAATGATTCCGCATAGTTCAGCAGTCCCTCAATCTTGGGGTTCTGATACTCTCGCAATAGCTTCGTGGTTTGTGCCTGCATACCTATGGTGAGGCAGCAACAGAGTATGGTCAAAAGCGTCTTCTTCATATTGTTCCTCTTTTTTGACGATTATTTCTTATAATAAACAGCCTTTCCATTCACCCAACTTTTCATATTCTGCCAACCCTTGGGAAGCCAGAGAGAGCCATTGGTTTCCTCTACCAAAATGCGGCAGATACCGTCATATTTATTGCCAGGAGGATAGAATCTGATACGGTATTCATGTGGGGTGTCTTCTTTCTTGGTGAAATCATAAACATGGCTGTAAACCAGATTCATCACCCATTGGTCATAAGTTTGGGGTATGACATTCTGTCCATAGTGAATGACATACGGATGGTCTTTGTAGTATTGGGCGATCACTTTCCCCAACTGATGATAAATTCTGTCTCCCATCTCCTTGGTCGGTATGGTGTATAGGGTGCCCTTTGTCTCTGTGTCGAACCATAATCGTGAGTTTGTTGCGTGGCCGATATATTCCAACTCATCCACTTTTGTAGGATAAGTCTGGTCGTGACGAATATAGAGGTCGTGCCGTTCTATGCTGTCGTTTTCCAAAAGAGGAGCTAAGAGTCGGTTTATCTCTGCTACGTCAATGAAGTGATTCCTGCTGTTGTCGCCGTTCTCCAGATGGTATTCAAACGTGTACCATCCCTTGGGCTTCAACTCGCTGGTTCCATCATCATCAAGGGTTTCGAAGGTGACGTTTTTCTCTGTGTACATCAGTTGGAGCGTCTCTCGGCAAGTAGGGTTGTTGAGGGTGAGCAGGTACATCAGCGTATCCGTGTCTTCCTCATGACTCTCCCAGAGATAGCTTTCCTTTGCCTCCTTGGAAAGCATACGGCACACGTCCTTCATGGCCTTGAGCTCCTGCTCAGGTTCACTTACATTCCTGTAGTTGATGGTGTCCTTGAAGTCTGCCAGATGGTAGGTGACGCCAGACCGTCGGATAGAGATTCCCTTCTTGTCAAAGTCTGATGAGCCCAATTTCATCCTTAGGCAGTGCTGTATCAGACTGTCTATCTTGGGGCTCATCTGGCTATAGGCATTGAGGCTTGCCAGCATGACCATGAGGGTGATGATTGCTCTTGTCATATTGTTGCTTGGGGTTTAATAGTCGTCCAGATCTATGTTGATGGCCAGTTCCACTTGGCTGATCATTTCTTCGCCTCGTGATCTGATGAGCTGCTTCAGCTTTTCGAAATCAGATCGTATGGGTTGTCCCGCCAATCGTATTTCCTTACCATTGGGCCATCTCTCCTCAATTTCTGGTTCAGAAGCCTCTTCTGGTTCTATGACCGCAACCTGATAGGGTGGTGCACTGAGGATGATGGAATCTGTGGAAACTATTGCTTCTTCTTTCGTGATTTTCGCCATATACCTCTTTGGCGGTCTTGACAGCCTTTGCAGCTCTTTGACCCTATTGGTGGTGTCTGGATGTTCCTCTATCTTCTCCGATGGTTGGGATATGGGTTGTGGGACTGTTTGAGTCGTGTCCGTTTGGGCGATGAGGTTGGGCTTCTCGCTCATCTGATGTCTAAGAACGATACCCAAAGCGATCAGCAGGATGATGGCAGCAGCGATACCTGCCCACCTCCACCAGAGGGTTCTTCTGCGAGGGGTTTCCACGATGACTTTGCCTGCATCGAACATCGCAAACATCTCCTTGTAGGTAGCCCATTCGCCTGTGACCTCATGAGTGCGGAAGAAGTCACCCAGTAGCGTTTCTTCCTCGAGGGTGGTCGTGCCGTCCATGAACTTCTGCAACAGCCTCTCCACCTCTTCCTTCGTGTGTAGCTTGTCCTTCTTCATACACATTATGTATTATTGTTTCTCTTTTCCAATTCCTCTTTCAGTTGATGTCTTGCCCTCGAAAGCAAGGTGGAGACCGACCGCTCGCCTATACCCAGCAGGGTGGAAATCTCCTGAACACTCCGACGTTCTATCTGACGCATCCGCAGTACAATCCCTAAAGTGGGGGGCAGCAATTCAATCTGTCTGGTGAGCCACTCCTTCAGTTCCTTGTACTCCAGTTCATCACTGGGTGTCACCCTGTTGATGCCAGCCTCGCTCTGTTCGAAATCCTCTTCCTGCTTCATCAGTCTCAGTTTGTCGATGCAGGCATTCCTCGTAGCCATTCTCGCCAGCACTCCCACTGGATCTTCAGCTCCGATACGTTCGTGAATCGCCCACAGCCGCAGCATCACATCCTGCGCCACATCCTCGGCCTCCTCCATCTGGAAGCCGAAACCAAGCGCAGCACTCAACGCCTGTGAGCGCATCTCCATTACCTTATGTTCAAACTCTTTGGGTGTCATCTCGCTATTAAAACGAAGAACAATGGAAATGTCAACAAGAAATTGTAACTTTTTTACGTAGAGGCCCCATTTTTAACATTCCGCGGGCAAAGTTACGTGTTTTTGACGAAGTAACCTCGAATGGGGTGTGGAAAAGTTTAGTCGGCAAAAGCGAGCTCGCCAAGACGGCAGTCAACGTCATCTGCTACGACCTTTTGAAAAAACAAAGGAAAATTTTGTGGTGTGAGTAAAAGTAAGTAACTTTGCCCCCTGAAAGTCATGTGAAAGTATAAATACCCACATCTAAAACATAAGGCATCAATGAAGAACCCCCAAATGACCACCGAGGCTGTGGAACTGCTGAAAAAGCTGATTGCCACGCCCAGCATCAGTCGCGACGAGACAGCGGCTGCGGATGTGCTGGAGGCATATATGAAGGAGAAAGGATTGAATCCCCAACGGCATGGAAACAATACATGGTGTGTCAGTCCTGATTTTGACGAGTCGAAGCCCGTCATCCTGCTGACTGCCCATATCGACACGGTGAAGCCCGTGGCAGGCTGGCAGCACGACCCGTTCACGCCAGTTATTGAGGGTGATAAACTCTACGGTTTGGGTAGCAATGACTGTGGAGGTGGACTGATGGCGCTGTTGCAAGTTTTCATGTTACTGATAAATGAGAAGAAGGCATATAATCTGATCTACTTGGCAAGTTGCGAGGAGGAGGTTTCTGGCAAGAACGGCATCGAGTCTGTTCTTCCCCTCTTGCCTAAGATAGACTTTGCCATCGTTGGTGAACCTACGGGTATGCAGCCTGCCATCGCAGAGAAGGGATTGATGGTGATTGATGCAGTGGCGCATGGGAAGGCGGGTCATGCGGCAAGAAATGAGGGTGACAACGCCATCTACCATGCGATGAAGGACATCCAATGGCTTTCTGAATGGCAGTTTCCGAAGCAGACGGACTTGTTAGGACCAGTGAAGAATACGGTCACTATTGTCAATGCCGGTACACAGCACAATGTGATTCCCGACACGTGCACCTTCACCATTGACGTGCGCAGCAACGAGTGCTATACAAACGAGGAAATCTTTGCTTTCTTCCAAGAGCATCTGACTTCTGAGTTGAAGGCACGTTCTTTCCGTCTGTCGTCTTCGAAGATTGACGTGGAGCATCCTTTTGTGCAGGCTTGCATCAAGGAAGGACTCAAGCCGTTCGGTTCGCCAACCTTGAGCGACCAAGCCCTGATGCGGTTCCCGTCACTCAAGTTAGGACCTGGCGAATCGTCACGTTCCCACACGGCTGATGAATACATCAAAATCAGCGAGATAGACGATGCCATCTCGCTGTACAAGAAGTTGCTGAACAATTTTTGATTGCTGCGTAGCAATACATTCATCTCCCACCTATTGCAAGTCTAAATTCATCTTTTCATCGACGATGACATCGGGGTGAAGTAGGGTGCGATAGTGGGCGATGAGTTCGTTGACGGTGGGCATAAGTTCCTGAAGTCCTTTTAAGTCATGATCTCCTACTGCGTATGCGATGTCATTGAATACATGGAGGACTCGTTTTGCTGTGGCTGATTCGGCACCGCTGGGAGACATGACCAGAAAATCTCCTCGCCAGTCGCTCCATGTGATGTAGTAGAGTGTGCCGTCGAGTTGATTGGAGACAGCATCCATAGGGACAGCTGTGTAAATGACGAGCATGTGGAGCGTCTGGATGGCATTATAGGTTTCCTTGTCCACCTTCATCTTCATGGTGCGTACCACGTTCTTCCCCATTTCGATTTTATCGGGAGATGCAGCATCCTTGCCGGGGCTTAGCACGACAAGGGAGGTGTCCCTGGCATCGTAGCTGAGCGCATGAGGCGGATTGAAAGAGGGAGCGCTGATGAAAAGATGTTTGTAGCGTGGATAGATTTTCTGCATCTCTTCTTCTTTATCCGTGTACTTATCTATTTCTTTATGCCATTTCTCTCGCATGGCTTTCTTGACTTCCTCGCTGGCATCCTTGTCAGGAAATTCCTGCTTGGGCACATAATATCCTGTCCACCATCTTTTGCCCTCTTGATTTCCAGCATATTTGAACATCTCGATGATGTCCTTGTTAATTTCTTTCCCGTTTCTGTATCTCAGGGTGGAATTGAGACAGAATCGGTCTGTTTTCTTGCTGAAATCCACCTGACCCATTGCATAGTTGGCGATAAGGGTCAGCAGAATGATTGTCATAATCTTTTTCATTGTCGTACAGGTTTTATGGGTTGGTTTATGGGGTTTGTTCGAGTCCTTCAAACTCATCGGCGCTGATTATCCCCTCAAATTCATCGACGTTGACGGTTCCCCTAAGCCTTCTAAGTTTGGTTATATCTTCCTCCTTGATGGTTGCACGGGATTCCATGATGATGTCATACTTTTTTCTGTTCATGTCGAACTCCACAGAAAATAATCCTATGTACGTAACACGAATTCTGTCTTTGGGGTTCACTACTTTGAGCGTGAAATGACCAAGGGAGTCGGTGCTTGTTGCTCCCACAATTTGCCCCTGTTCGTCTATCTCAACTACATTGGCGCCCCAAAGCGGACCTGCAGCGTCGCTCACTGTACCGCTGATTTTCTTTTTCCCTTTGGCCTTCATCGCGTTGCGCTTAGTCCTGATCTCGATGACTCCATTGTGGCCTCTCGTACCCCAAACGGCTGTGGCTGCACCATCCTTGAGGACGGTGATGTCTTTGATGTCCTTAGGAGCCACCCCTATGAGTTCTGCAAAGTCCTCTTCGCGGGCATTCTCAAAGTCAAATGGTCTGGTCAATTTGAAGGGCGCTCCATTCACTATGATTAATGGAAGCTCTACCACTTGAATAACTTCTTCCTGATTCGTGGGCTGGATGACGATTCTGGGGAATCTTTTGCCGAGGGCATCCATCTCATCTGAGCTGATTTTACCTTTGACATAGAGTTCGTCGATTGGTATCTTTTCCATCCATTCGGGCAGGACAATCTTGTCGGTGAAGGTGAGGCGCAATTTCTTGATGTGCTTCAACTGGGAAAGATGCTCGGGCACTCTGTTCACCCGCAAATCAATACCTTCGAAAGAATTACTTTCGGCCATCTCCATGAGTTTCTCCACAATCTTTTCGTCGCTCTCTGTCTGTCGCACCATCCAACCCATCTTGGGGGTGAGGGCATGGGTCTTGGTATCCACCTCTGTCCCGATATACCCGGCAACGAGTTCCATCGGGGTATCGAGGATGACGTTACCATTGTTTGGGTCGATGATTTGGTATCTGAAATCTACATACACGCGCTCTGAGGGCATCTCGTGGGTGTGTGGCACTTGATCGAGCGTCTGCCCGTTTTCATCGGGGAAAAGCTTGAGCATCCAGCCGTCCAGCACGGTTGGTTTGCGGACGTCGCAAACCTTATTGCCTATCAGTTCGTCAGGTCTTTCCTTCTTGACCATACCCTGCCAGAAAGCTTGGTCGGGTTCTCCCTGGGAGGCATTGACGAACTCGGTCAGGATGGGTGTGAGGCTCTTGATCCAGTCACTCATGCCGTACTTCTCCAACTGCTGCGTCTTCTCCAACACCTTCTGCCAGTCTTCTGGTGTGCCCGTTAGGGTGATGTTGGGGATGCCACAACCTATATAATGGATAATGTAGTCGAAGTAGGTCTTCACCGTCTCCATCAGCGTGATCTGCGAGGTGATGCGCTCTGTGACGCCCGTGGTGGTGAAGTCGGCAGTGATAATCTTGGCAATGTCGTCCTTGGTGTATTCATCGATTTGTGCAGCGAAGTCAGCGATGAGTTTCTCCCAATCACGATTCTCATGTATCAGCTCTTCTTTGGTCTCTATCACCAAATCCATCTTTTCCGTGTGGCTCACAATCTGGTCGCGCAGTTCCTCTGAATGTGCATTCACGTAGCGTGCGAATCCTTGACTGATGAGCAACCAAACCATATCGGGCGAGAGCACGAGGGGGCGATGCTCAGCGTATGCCCGTACCATCGTCTGGAAGAACACGTCCTTCCCCTTGACCACATAAAACCATTCGTCGTCGCCGAAACTCTTGGCAATTATCTTTTGTGTTTCGTTTGGCATTCCTTCTTCTTGAAAGATATGCCAAGGCGCATCTGCTCCTTTTGTCCGTGCATTCTCTATGGGGAATTTCTGATCGAAGGGCGCAAGATTCTCATCCACCACAAAGGTGATGCCTTCCTTCGTGCGGTTGATGATTTTTGACTGCTTACCGGTCTTCTTGTTTTTCTTCGTGTCCTTCATCGCCTCCTTCACGATGTCCTCCGCTTCTGTCTGTATGATAGAGTCGATGGAAATAGAGGGGAATTCCGCGAGCCGAGATTTTGGAGGGTCAAGAGGAAGTGGAAGCGTGTAAGCGCGTACTTGATTCTGACCATAACAAAGGGTCGAGAACGTGAGGCTAAGGATAGCCCAGAGAATGATGTAGTTAGTCTTCATAACGTAAACTTTTTGATGTGAAACGATTTTCTGCTGCAAAGATAGGGCTTCTTGTCAGAAAACACCAAAAAAATGAGTTCACAAAAAGTTCACATTTTATTTAAGGGGTGGAAAAATAGTTCACAAAAAGTTCACAAGCTTCTTGCAACTGTCTGGTTTCGTTTGGATTACAAAGAAAGGATGAAATTATCCCAGTCTTTTGCCGTTCCTTCGCCATCAAACACTTTTTGTTGCATTCTGAGACGATTTTGTGACACAGCACTCTTGCCGATGGCCATCAAATCGGCAATGTTGGAAGGCGAAACCTCCATTTTGATGAGCATACAGATGCGGTATTCCGTGTCGGAAAGGGGGTAAAGACCGTAGAGCCTTTCCCTGAATGTGGGGTAGGCTTTCAGGAGCCGTTCCTCCATCTTTTTCCAGTCGGCATCCTTCAGCACCTTATTATTATATATATGTGTAGTGAGCAGTTGGTTGACCTCTTTGTCGTAGAACTGACGCTTGCTTCTTGAAGACAGGAAAATCTCGGCAGCCTCTTCCTTTCGGATTTCTCTCCGTTTGCGCAGTTGGAGCACCAACAGGATGGCAGCCGCGATGATGACGAGTGATGAGATCACCACAATCCAGACGAACTGTCGCTCTTTCGAGTTCTCGGCTTCAAGACGGGTGTTCATGTCGTTGAGCACTTGGCTTCGTGCTTGTGCATGAAGTTTCTGGATGCGTACAATCATCTCAGGTCTGGGCAGGTTCGTGAGTGTGGTGTCTGCCTTCATCTCCTTAATGGCCTGGATGTCCTCGTTGCTGTACCTCATACCCAGCGTGTCGCCACTCTGCTTGCAATAGAAGTAGGCAAGTTGCTGCATGTCGAGTGCCTCATCAAGGAGTCCGTTGCGCAGATAGATGTGACCGATTTGTGCGTAGCACCGATTTCTCAGGTATGGGGTGATGTGCGTGCTGTCGGCTAACAGCGCTTTCTGGAAATAAAGCAGGGCTTTCTCTCCGTTCTGAAGGTAAGAATTGACGCATCCCGCATAGTAGTAAGCCTCGGGGAGATGTCCGTCGGGGTCGTGTTGCTCGAAGTGCTCGGCTACGGCACTGATGAGCGAGTCGGAGACATGTTCCTTCTTCGCCCGCTCGTCGGCCTTGACCCTGAGCATATTGTAATAAGCTTTGGTGTCTTCGTCCGCATGCTTCATCTCTTCGCTCATGCCCAACAGTAGCTGTCTGGCACTATCGGCATTGGTGGCAGTCAGGCTGTCAATGTCGATAAGAATACGCTCATGCTGACTCACCTGTTTGCAGCAGGTAGCCAGCATGAGTATAAGGATTAGTAAAGATGCGGTTCTTTTCATGTTCGACTGATGGTCGTCGAGTTTGTTTTATCTTTCGATGGTCTGTTCACGGTCTGGACCTACGCTGACAATCGCGATAGGGGTCTCGAGCTCCTTCTCCAAGAAAGCGATGTAGTCGGAGAAAGCCTTGGGGAACTCAGCCTCGCTGCTCATCTTTGTGAGGTCAGTCTTCCAACCTGGCATCTCAGCATAGACTGGCTCAATCAGACCGTCGCTGATGTCGTATGGGAAGTCGCGTGTGATGCTGCCATCCTTCAGTTTGTAGGCGGTGCAGGCCTTGATGGTGTCGAAGCCATCGAGCACGTCGCTCTTCATCATGATGAGCTTGGTCACGCCGCTGACCATGATGGCATAGCGGAGAGCCACGAGGTCAATCCAACCACAACGGCGTTCACGACCTGTCACAGCACCATATTCATGACCGATGTCACGCATCTGCTTGCCGGTTTCATCGAATAACTCTGTGGGGAATGGACCAGCACCGACACGTGTGCAGTATGCCTTGATGATGCCGAATACATCGCCAATCTTGTTAGGACCAATACCCAAGCCGATGCAGGCACCAGCACAGATGGTGTTGGAAGAGGTGACGAATGGGTAAGAACCGAAGTCAATGTCGAGCATTGTGCCCTGAGCACCTTCGCAAAGTACAGACTTGCCCTGCTTCAGGAGCTTGTTGATTTCGTGCTCAGAATCGACGAGCTGGAACTGCTTGATGTACTCAATGCCTTCCATCCACTTCTTCTCTACCTCTGTGATGTCGTAGTCGGTATAGTTGAGGCTCTTGAGAATCCCCTCATGACGTGCCTTGTGGGCAGCGTACTTCTCTTCGAAGTTGTCGAGGATGTCACCTACACGAAGACCGTTGCGGCTGGTCTTGTCCGTGTAAGTAGGACCAATGCCCTTACCTGTTGTGCCCACCTTGTTCTTGCCTTTGGCTGCCTCGTAAGCTGCGTCGAGCAGACGGTGTGTTGGCATGATGAGGTGTGCCTTCTTCGAGATGTGGAGGCGGTTCTTCAGACTGTGACCGCTCTTCTCGAGGTCTTTTGCCTCGTCCATGAAGAGGTCGGGTGCCAATACCACACCATTACCGATAATATTTACCTTGTCACCTTGGAAAATGCCCGATGGAATGGAACGAAGCACGTACTTCTGTCCCTCGAACTCGAGCGTGTGTCCTGCGTTAGGACCTCCTTGGAAACGGGCTACAACATCATAGCGTGGCGTCAATACGTCCACGACCTTACCTTTACCTTCGTCTCCCCATTGAAGACCTAACAATACATCTACTTTGCTCATGTTGATTATAATGTTTATAGTTTGTATTTACTTGAACCATTCGGCTGCCTTGCTCAGTTCCTCGTCGATTTGGGCGAATCGCTTCTCTTCACGGGTCATGTTGGACAGCTTCTGCTCCCTCGCCTCTTTCTCCATCTTCTTCTTCAAGCGTGCCAGCTTGGCCTGACAGATGTTGCAGATGCCATAGATGTAGGTGCTGCACCGCAGTTTCTTGAATCGGGGTGTCTTCACCTTCGATGCGGCTTGCTCGATGGAGGTGTCCCTCAAGTCCCAAATCTTGTTGCATCCAGTACAGATGTAGTGGTGATGCACAGGCACTTTGTAGGCACATTCGTAGAGCGTGGCACCAGTTGTCTGATGGTTGTACAAAAGACCGCATTGCACCAGCAGGGACAAGGTGCTGTACATCGTAGCACGGCTGACCGGAAAGTTCTCTGGCATCATTTCGAGAATCTGGTCAGCGCTGTAGTGCCCTTTCATCTGCATGACAACATCCAAGATGGCATACCGTTCACTTGTCTTACGCATGCCTCCTTGTTCCGCAATGTAGCGATCCAGAATGTCACGTGGGGCGTCTTTGGGCGATGTTCCCTCTGCCTTTTTCATCCTGTCTTTGCACAATATGGCTACAAATGTACTGCTTTTCTTTGGGTATCACAAATAATCTGCCACTTTTTTAACTTTACGTGCATTATCTTCACTCAAAGAGGCATATATCTGCAATGCCTTTATGGCATATCTGTTGTCTAACGACGCACCTGCCTGATCCAAGAATTCGGCTTCTGCCTCCTCGCTGAGGGGGTATTTTCTCATCAGGTGGCACAGGGTCAGATAACCGCAGTTTTGGAGCATCTTTTCTTCGCGTGCCATCCATTCGAAGGCTTTCGTGCTGGCATAAGGCAGTTTCTGCACAAGATAGAAGCAGAACATCGTGGCAATCTCTTCCGTGCGGATGCTTTCTGCCCAGATGTCACACACTTCCTCATCCATCTCTTCTGCTGGCATCAGCATGCACCCAAGAATCTTACATTCTCGGGTGCTTTCGTTCCAAAGAGCCTGTGCCAAAGCTCTTAGGGAGATGTCTTCTGAGGGTGTGCTTGAAAACCTGTTTTCTGCGATTTCATCGGCTAAGTTCGCCAGTCTGGGCAATTCTACACCCCAATTCACACGGTAGTCTTCCGTTTGTCTGGCGTGTGCCGAAGCCACCCCGTTCATGTTGGCTCTCAGCTCCTTCTTGATGTCGTTGATGAGGTTATTCATTGATGAGTGGCAATGTGGCGTAATCCTTGCTGTAACGTAGCATCTGCTCTGCATATCCCTCCGTGTAGGAGATCTTCACGTCGGTAATGTTGCCCTGTGCATCACGAACAGCCGTATAGACAGGGTTGATGAATCCTTTGTAAGGCGCGATGTTGAGTTTGGCATAGCGGTCGAGGATTTCCTTGTGCAGTTCTGGGTCAATCTTCACGCCGTAGGTCTCCACCAGCGCTTGTGCTCCTTTGAAGTCGCCCGTTGACTTCACACGCTGAATCTCTGCCAGCAACTCGCCAAAGAGCCCGCGCAGTTTCTGGTAGTCATTGATCTTCACGTATGTCTTGCCATCACGCTTCACCAGTTCCATCACATTGTCGGCCTTTCCATGTTCCAATGCCCAACGGGCAATCAAGGCGCGATTGCGCATATGTGCCTCTTCGATATTGTTGCCTAAGTTGATGCGCACCAACTGTGTGAGCAGTCCGTTCTGCATCTGAGCGATGTAACTGGCTTTATAGGCTTCGGCATTGGGCACCAGTCCCAACTCCACCAGTTTCGGGTCAGCCAAATAATAAAGGGCAAAGAGGTCGGCACGGGCTTCCTCGATCGTGCTACCATAGGCCTTGAGGCTGTCGCCATCGACACCCTCTAAGAGTTTGCCGCTTCCATGTCCCAAACACTCGTGCAGGTCTGTATGCAAATCGTCGGTCATATCGCCATATTTCTCCATCAGGGCAATTTCCTCCTTGCCGTAGCTGAACTCTTGCAACATGCCGTTGCCTTTGGCTGCCTGATTGTAAGCGTCGGTCAGATTGCCGATGGTCACAGACTTCGAACCGTGTTCTGCGCGAACCCAGTCGCTGTTGGGCAGGTTGATGCCGATGGCTGTCGATGGATAGAGGTCACCTGCAAGGATGGCTGCCTTGATCACCTTTGCCGTGATGCCCTTCACTTTCTCTTTTTTGAATTCTGGTGCCACAGGACTATGGTCTTCAAACCATTGTGCATTGGCGCTCAGTGTCTCTGTACGCTTCGTGGCTTCCACATCCTTGAAGTTCACGATGCTTTCCCACGAACACTTCAGGCCTAATGGGTCGCCATAACACTCGATGAAACCGTTGACAAAGTCCACCAATGGCTCCGTATTTTCCACCCACGCAATCGAATATTGGTCGAAAGTTTTCAAGTCACCCGTTTCATAATAAGAGATGAGCAGGTCAATCACCTTCTGCTGTTGTGCGTCTTCGGCAAAAGGACGTGCCAGTTTCAAGTTCTCCACAATCTTCTTGATGGCATCGCCATAAAGTCCGTTGATAGTCCACTTTTTCTCGATGAAATCGCCGTTTTTGGTCTTGACGAGGCGCGAATTCATACCATACATCACAGGATGAAGGGAATCTCCCTCTGCCTTCTGTTTGCCATAAAACTCTTCCGCTTCAGCCTGTGTCACATTTTCGTAGTAGTTGCTGGCGCTGGTCTTCACCAAATCCTGCCCTTCTGCCAAGTTGACGCGCTTCTGCAAAATGTTCGGATTGAAGATGACATCGGCTATTTCATCGGAACAATTCACCGCATCCTGCAACCATTTACGAGTGAATCCAGGCACGAACTTCTCGCAGCCATAGTGGTGATGAATGCCGTTCGAGAACCAAACGCGTTTCAGGTATTCTTCCAACGCCTTGAAGTTCTTGCTTTCCTTATCACCCTGGTAGTTCACATACACCTCCTCCAGCGTCTTGCGGATGCGAAGATTGTATTTGCCGTTCTGGTCGAAAAGGATGTCACGACCATAGAGTGCCGCCTCTTGCAGATAGTAGATGAACGTCTTCTGCTTCAAGGTCAGGTTCTCAAAACCCTCCACCTTATAGCGGAGCATCTGCAAGTCGGCAAACCGTTCGTTGCTGTACTCAAATTTCTTCTCCTTCTTGGCGTCCATAGGGGACGAGGCGTCATGCTTCTCGGCATTCATAGGACATACCGTTGTAGCCATAAGTGCTGAAATCATCATTGTTTTTACGATTGTCTTCATTATGTTTAGATTAAAAATGATTGGCAGAAAGGTGATCGTGCGATTACGTTCGACGAAACTTCTCAGGAGTCGTTCCTGTCGCCTTCTTGAAAGCGGAAAAGAACGACTGCCGATTCTTGAAACCCACCATCGCGCCAATGTCATCGATGGAGTAGGGGGCAAACCGCTTATTCTTCAGGTGGCGCATCGCATCTTGAATGCGGTAGGTGTGCACAATGTCGCTGTACGACATGCCATAGATGGTCTTGAGGAGCCGCGAGAGGGCAAATGCCGAAATCCCCATCTCCTCCGCCAGTTGCTGGGCAGAGAAATCAGGGGCAAGATAGCCCTTCCCCCTGATGAGAATGGCATCAATACGCTCTTTATGTGTCTCCAGCTTATCCATTTCGGCCACAAAGTTAAGAATGATTTGTAAAACAACAATAAAATCCAGATAGAAATTGCCTTTTCGTTCTTTAATCATACAATGTCTTTCCAAAGATTTAACTTCCGTGATGATTTACGATTGTTTATCATCTGTATCTAACAGAGATGACAAAACAGGTGAAAAATACAAAAAAAACAAAGAATTATCCTAAATAGGATTATCCTAATTTGGATAATTTTGCAAAAATAAGCACCTTTACCTTCAAAATGAACAAGATATGGATAATTTCAGATGACCCACAAAATGCCAGTGTCGCGAATCGCGACGGCTTTCATTGACAACTTCACACGGCTAAAGGCAAAAGGTCGTGCGCCTTTAGCCATTTAATCGTGTGCCTTTAGGCAAATGATGGTGTGCCTAAAGCTGGTGTCCGTATTGAACCCGCAACCAGTGAAGGCATCATTCTCAATAGTGGTTAGGGTGCCGGGCAATTCGATGGACGTCAAAGACACGTTGTAATTGAAAGCAAAAATGCCGATAACGAACCATAGGACTACCCTAAGGTTACCGTAAGGTTGCCCTAAGGTTAAGGTAGGCTTAAAAATCAAGGTTAAACATAGACTACTTCCAGA
>Ga0310786_10004792_pt1 | contig 18661 bp, 10 predicted proteins | sample AusTroGonzalo_MG_FD_203881 | JGI IMG/M metagenome (GOLD analysis project Ga0310786, IMG submission 203881) | Bovine rumen microbial communities from tropical cattle in Woodstock, Queensland, Australia - Gonzalo_03 (v2) (version 2) | ecosystem: Host-associated > Mammals > Digestive system >... | reverse complement strand
CGCTGATCACCAATGTCGGCACCGCCCACATCGAGTTCTTCGGCGACCAGGACGGAATCGCGCGCGAGAAGGGCGTCGTGCTGGAGCGGGCGAAGGACTTCGGCGTCGTCTCGAAGGAGAACGTACGGCTGGAGATACTGCGCGGAATGTGCCGTGGCGAGTTCGTCGAGGCCGATCCGCACCAGGAGTGGATGGCGAAGGCGCTCGAGGGAGTCCTCCCAGGCGACCACAACCTCTCCAACGCCTGCCTGGCGTTCGCGCTCGCTGAGCGCTTCGGGGCTACGCGCGACGGATGCGTCGCCGCACTCGCCGGTTTCTCGCTCCCAGGCGCGCGCTGGAAGATATCCGAGAAGTGGGGCGTGACCTTCATCAACGACACGTACAACGCGAACCCCGACGCCATGATCGCCGCGCTCGACACCTTGGCCAAGACGCCGTGCGACGGAAAGCGCGTTGCAGTGCTGGGCGACATGTTCGAGCTTGGGCCGCGTTCGCTGGAGCTGCACAAGAAGGTCTTCGACCACGCGATGGCTCTGGGAATCCCGCTCGTGATCGGCGTCGGCGAGATGTCGTCGCAGTGCATCTGCCACCTCGCGTACAAGACGCTTGAACCGCTGAAGAAGAAGTTCCGGCTCGACGTCTCCGCCGGCGATCTGGTGCTCATCAAGGCGTCGCACGGCATGGACCTCGGGCGGCTGCTCGAATAATGTGGTATAATATCCCGAAATGCTGGAAGTCCGCAACATAGCCTTCGCATACCGCGCAAACAAAGTCCTGCGCGACGTGTCGTTCGTCGTCTCGCCCGGCGAGACCGTGAGCGTCGTCGGCGACAACGGCGCGGGGAAGACCACCTTGCTGAGGATTCTGGCGACCATAATGATGCCCGACGCGGGGAGTGTGCGCGTCGACGGGCACGACGCACTCAAGGCCCCGCTGCGCTTCCGCCGCGAACTGGGGTACCTCCAGGAGAACCCGTCGCTCTACGAGGACATGTCCGTGAAGTCCTACCTCTACTACCGTGCTCGGCTCAAGGGCGAGCCGGAGAAGCGCATCCGCCGCAGGATAGGGGAGGCGTCCGAGACGTGCAGGATCACGGACATAATGCAGAAGCAGATACGGAGCCTTTCGTTTGGGCTCAAGAAGCGCGTGGCGCTCGCGGACGCGATTCTGCTGCGCCCGCGCGTGATCCTTCTCGACGACGTCCTGGCTGGCCTGGACCGCACCATGCGCGACGCGGCCGGCGAGATCATATCCTCGGTGGCGGCATTTTCGAGCGTCATAGTCACGGGGCACGAGCTGATGGACCTCGCTAGATGGTCCACGCGCTTTCTCGTCCTCGACAAGGGCCGAATAGAGGCGACAATCCCCGCCGCGGGCCTCGACGCCGCGACGGTGGTCGGAAGGGTGGACGCCGCGCTGAAGGGAGGCCCGCGGTGAGCCCTGTCAGAGTCACTATGCGGCGCACGATGGGCATGGCCCGCAGCCTCTACTCGACGGCGTTCGCGCTCGGGGGCTTCCTTGCCGGTGCCGCGGCGCTCTTTGCGTTCAACCTGGACGCGGCGGAGGGGGGGCAGGCGAAGCTCTCGTCGATATGGACGGTTTCCGTCTCGCCGGTCCTTCCGGTCCTCGCGGCGCTCCTCGGCATGGACACGTGGAGCGACGAGCGCCGGTCTGGGAGGGTGGAGCTGCTGCTTTCGTCGCCGATACGCGAACGCGACTTCGTGCTGGGCAAGTTCCTCGGCGTGTGGGCCATGACGGTGTTCGGGGCCGCGGTGTTCCTCTTTGCGTCGCTTGGCTTCCTGAAGGCGTTCGCCCCGCAGCTCGTTGTGGAGACGTCCCTGCCTGGTTTTCTGCCCGGGTTCGCCGCGCTTGTCATGCAGGGGGCGCTGTGGAGCGCCGTCGCCGTCGCGGCCAGCGCGTTCTTTGTCAACGCGGCAGTGGCGGCCACCGCCACGGTCGCGCTGCTGGCGGCGCTGCCGCGCGGGCTGTGGTTTGCGCTTTCGAACTGGGGGCCGCAGGGCAGGACGAGCTTCGGCGAGATGCCGATCGACGCGCATGCGTTCGACTTCGCGTCCGGGCTGGTGTCCACGGGCACGGTGCTGACGTATGTCATACTCACGGTGGCCACGCTCTTCGTGGCGACCAAGGCGGTGGCGGTCCTGAGGTGCGGCAGCAGGGGCGCCGCGGCTCTCCGCTTCACGTCGAGGCTTTCGTCGCTGCTGGCCGTCGTCTTCGCCGTCCTGGCGTCTTCGCTTGCCTACAGGCTGGACCTGACGCTGGACCTTCCGGTCGGCGGCACGGGCGACACGCGCTTTTCCGCGCGGACGAGGAGCGTGCTTTCCGAAGCCCACGGCTCCGTGTCGATAACGGCGTTCCTCGAGCGCGGCGACCCCCGGTTCAGGCAGCTGGGGCACTTCCTCAGGGCGCTCAAGCGGGAGGCGGACGAGGTGTCGGGCATCAGGATCGACCTCAGGTACGTCGATCCGACGCTTGACCTCGGCGAGGCGCAGCGGCTTGTGCGCGCAGGGGTCGGCAAGGAAAGCCTGGTCTTCGAGAGGAACGGGCGCATAGCGGACGTGGTGCGGCTTGCAGATGGATACAGCGAGCGGCTCATCGCGTCCATCATCGAGCGCGTGGCGCTTCCGTTCCAGCGCAGCTGCGTCTACTGGACCTCCGGCCACGGCGAGGCGTCTTTTGCGGACTACGGCGCGGAGGGCATGAGCGACATCGCCCGCGACCTTTCGCTGGACGGGTACGGCAACCGCAAGATAGACCTGGCGAGCGACGCGGCGATCGCCGACGACTGCGCGCTCATTGTCGTGGCGGGCGCCCGCACGGACTTCTCCGCGGTCGAGCTGGACCGTGTGCGCGCGTATCTCGAGGGAAGGGGCGGCAAGAACGAGGGCGGGCGGCTCCTTGTGCTGCTTGACTCGGCCGACACTGGCGGAATACCGACGCTGCTCTCGGAGTGGGGCATCCGCCCCGTTGACGCGGCGCTCGGGCAGACCCGCACCATATCCGGGACGGACGTGATCGTCACGGACTTCACGCTCGACCACTCCGTGACGCGCCCGTTCGAGGGGCAGCAGGTCGTGCTCGAGAAGCCCATATCGTTCGTCCCTTCGGCGGCGGCCGGGGACGTCGGCTCGGGCGCGGACCTGAAGCGATACCACGAGCTGCTGCGGGCGGGCGGCGCGTGCCTCGCGGCCGGCGTGGAGCGCGGCGAGGCCGGGGCGGACCTCGCCATAAGGCCGACGCGCGTCATAGCGGTGGGCGACGTCGGGTTCGTCATGAACGGCAAGCTCCGCGCATACGCCAACGCGAACCGGGACTTCTTCCTCAACGCCGTCAAGTACCTTTCCGGGCGTGACGCGCTGACCGAGTCGGGGACCGAGGCGGACAGGCTGGTTTCGGGGATGGACAGGGAGGCGCGTTCGCGCTTCGTGATGGCGTTTTCGGTGGTGTTCCCGTCGGCGTTCTTCCTTCTGCTGGTCGCGGCCGTCGCCAAGAGGAGGCGCCGCCAATGAGCAACCGCCGCGTCATTATGTATCTGCTTCTCGGCATAGCGCTGCTCGTCGGCGCGCACCTCTTCCTTTCATTCAAGGGGGTGGGCGGGGCCCTGGTCCAGAAGACGGCCCTCCTCGACGCCGCCGTCCAGAGGGCGGACCGCATCGAGGTAGTCCGGGCGGACGGCGCGCGCACCGTGCTGGTGCGCGACGAAGGCTGGCGCGTCGCCGCGCCGTATTCCGCGCTTGCGGAGGGGAGGGACATCCTGAGGCTGCTGGACGCAATGTACATCTCCAGGGTGCAGGCGGTATATGGCGAGCAGGACCTGGTAAAGTTCGACAGGACCCGGGAAGACTACGGCCTAGACCCGCCGGCCGTCAGGCTGACGTTCTCGTCGGCGGGCGCGGAGAGGTCCGTCTCCATCGGGATACTTACCCCGACCGCCGACGGCGTGTTCGCGTCCGTGGAGGGCGATCCGTCGATCTATGTCGTCGAGACGAACGTCCTTGTCGCGGCGGACAAGCCGGCGAACGGCTTCAGGCTTCGCAGCCTGTGCCCTGGCGGCGTCGAGTCGGTGGACGCGTTCGACCTGAAGCGGGGCAAGGGCGTGTTCATGCGCTTTGTGCGCGTCGGCGGGGTCTGGACGAAGGCGGCCGCCAAGGAGGGGGACCCGTCCGAGCCCGCGTCCGCGGCAAAGATCAAGGAGTTGCTGTCCGGGCTGGGGGCGGCCTCCGCCGTGGAATTCTTGTGGCCGGTCGGCGCGTCGAACGAACCCGCCATCGCGACGGCGCCGCTGCTGGCCGGATACGGGCTGGACCCGGACAGCGCCATAACGGTGACGCTCCACTCCAGCGGGCGCGCCGACCAGCAGGTCGTGCTGGGGAAGGAGGCGAAGGACGGCCTAGTGTACGCGCTTGTCCAGGACGCTGGCGCGGTCGTGACCGTCGACGGGGCGCTGAAGGACCTCGCAGGCGGGGCGGACTTCATCGACGCGAGGCTCTTCCCGTTCGAAAGGGCGTCGGTCACCCGCGTGTCCATAGCGGACGGCGGGGTCAGCTACCTAGTGGCAAGGGCCGACGACGGCTCGTGGCACCTGGACGCGCCTGTGTCCGTCGAGGCGGACGCGCCAAGCGTCAACGCCCTGCTGTCCCGCCTTCTTGAGCTTACGTACTCGGACCGCGACCCGAACGGCGTGGGCGTGTCGCTTTCCGCCGACGCGCCCGCCGAGACCGTCTCGCGCAGCGCCGTCGTCGCAGGCGCCCCGCTGGAGGACCTTAGGAGCCGGGAGATACTCAGGATCGACCCGGCGGACGTGAAGCGCATCGCCGTCACTTGGCGGGGCGCGGCGAAGCCCACGTCGGTCGTCTTCGACAGGGACCTGCGCTCCTGGATCGTGGAGTCGGCGGAGCGCCCGGGGACTGTCGCGCAGGCCTCCGTCGAAGGGATGCTCGGCGCGCTCACCCCCCTCAGGGCGGACAAGATCGTCAAGCTGAAGGTCTCCGCCACGGACTTGCGCCGCTACGGGCTCGAGACGCCGCGCTTCACCTTCGCCGTGGACTCGGCCAAGGAAGGGGCACTGCGCCGCAATGTGCTGGTGGGCGAGCGCGCGCAGGGCGGATTCTTCGCGACGCTCGGCTCCGCCGACGCGGTGTTCGTGCTTTCAGACGAGAAGGTGCGGCTGCTGTCCGCGCCCCTCGTGACGGAATGAGCTAAAACGAAAGGACAAAGATGAAATACGACAAGAACCACGCGCTCCTCGAATGCTCGATCCCGGGCATCCCGTCGAAGAGCGGAAAGGTCAGGGACGTGTTCGACCTCGGCGACAAGCTCCTGATGGTCGTGTCGGACCGCATAAGCGCGTTCGACGTCATACTACCCTGCGGAGTCCCGGACAAGGGAAAGGTGCTCAACCAGCTCTCGCTCTTCTGGCTGGAGTTCCTCGGGATGAAGAACCACCTTGTCACTGCGGACGTCGACGAGTACCCCGAGCAGCTCCGCCCGTACCGCGACGACCTCCGCGGCAGGTCGATGCTCGTCAGGAAGGTCAAGATGGTCGAGGTGGAGTGCATAGCTCGCGGATACCTCACCGGCAGCGGCTGGAAGGAGTACCAGAAGTCCGGGACCGTCAACGGCGAGCGGCTGCGCGAGGGCTACCAGAACGCGTCCAAGCTCGACGACGTGCTCTTCACCCCGACGACCAAGGCGGCGATCGGCGACCACGACGAGGCCATAAGCTACGACCAGACGGTCAGTCTCGTCGGCGCCCGGACCGCCGCCGCGCTCAGGGACGCGACGGTCTCGCTGTACAAGCGGGCCGCGGACTACGCCGTCCAGCACGGCATAATAATCGCGGACACCAAGTTCGAGTTCGGCATGGACGACGACGGGTCGCTCATCCTCGCCGACGAGGTGCTCACCCCGGACAGCTCGCGCTTCTGGCCGGAGGCCAGCTATGCAGTCGGCTCCAACCCCCCGTCGCTCGACAAGCAGTACGTCCGCGACTGGCTGGACTCGGTGAACTTCAACCACCAGCCGCCGGGGCCGGTGCTGCCGGACGACGTGATCGCGCGCACCCGCGAGATATACGTAAAGGCGTACGAGGAGCTCAGCGGCAGGAAGCTCGCCTGAGCGGATCGGGCCGCTACACAACAAGAAGAAAGGCAGTACACACACCATGGGAATGTTCGACCAGATCAAAGAGGCGATGAAGATGCGCTCGGAGGCGAAGCGCATACAGAACGAGATCCAGAAGATATCCGTGTCGCATACGAACGGGGGGATCACCGTCGTCGCGAAGGGCGACATGACGATCACCTCCATAACTTTCGCGCCCGACGCGTACGACGAGGTCAAGGCCGGCAAGCCCGCCCGCTTCGAGACGATGCTCCTCAACGTGGTCAACGCCGCGCTCAAGAAGGCGCGAGAGACGACGCAGCAGGAGATGCAGAGGCTCATGCAGGCCGGCGGCGCCGGCGGGCTCTTCGGCAAGTGATCCGGCGATGACGGGTCCGATCGACGAGCTTGAGAAGGCCCTGGCCAGGCTGCCCGGGTTCGGACGGCGCTCCGCCGCCCGCGCCGCGCTCGCGCTTGTGCGGGAGCCCGCGCGCCTGGCGGACCCACTCGCGGAGGCGCTGCGCGCCGCCCGCGAGCGCGTCCGCTGCTGCTCGCGCTGCGGAGCCTTCACGACCGTCGACCGGGATCCATGCGGGACGTGCACCGACGCGACGCGCGACGGCTCCGCCGTGTGCGTAGTGGAAGAGCCCGCGGACATCGTGTCCATCGAGGCGTCCGGCGCGTTCCGGGGCCGTTACCACGCGCTCGGCGGCAAGCTCTCGCCCGCGCACCGCATGGGCCCCGAGAGGCTCCGCATCGCGGAGCTCGTCGACCGCGTTGTCCGCGAGGGATTTTCCGAGGTCCTGCTCGCGCTCTCGACGGACATGGAGGGCGACGCCACGGCGGGCTATGTCGCTGAAATGCTCAGGGGGACCGGCGCCAAGGTCACGCGCCTCGCGTTCGGGCTCCCGGCCGACTCCGGCGTGGCGTATTCCGACCCGCTCACCCTGAGGCGGGCTGTCGCGAACCGAATTCCGCAGTAGCCATGGCAGAAGTCAAGCTGACAGGCGTTAGAAAGGTATACGCGAAGGGCGACCGCCCGGCCGTGGAGGACTTCAGCCTCGTGGTGAGGGACGGCGAGTTCCTCGTGCTTGTCGGCCCGTCCGGCTGCGGCAAGTCCACCACCCTGCGGATGGTCGCGGGGCTGGAGCTGCCGACGTGCGGCAGGATCGAGATCGGCGGCCGCGACGTGACGGACCTTCCGCCGAAGGACAGGGACATCGCAATGGTGTTCCAGAACTACGCGCTCTACCCCCACATGACGGTGAAGGAGAACCTCTCCTTCGCGCTGAGGCTCCGCCGCATGCCGAAGGCGGAGATAGAGCGGCGTGTTGCCGATGCCGCGTCCGCCCTCGGCCTCGCCCCGTACCTGTCCAGGCTGCCCAAGGCGCTTTCCGGCGGACAGCGCCAGCGCGTCGCGCTGGGCCGCGCCATAGTGCGCGAGCCGGCGGCGTTCCTCTTCGACGAGCCGCTGTCGAACCTCGACGCGAAGATGCGCGTCGAGATGCGCGCGGAGATCATACGCCTGCACAACAGGCTCGGCGCGACGATGATCTACGTCACCCACGACCAGACGGAGGCCATGACGATGGGCGAGCGCATAGTCGTCATGTCGGAGGGCCGCATACAGCAGGTCGCCCCCCCGCTCGAGCTCTACGAGAGGCCCGCGAACCGGTTCGTGGCGGGCTTCATCGGCACGCCGCCCATGAACCTCTTCCCTCCGGGCACCATGTCGCCGCACCGCACGATCGGGCTTAGGCCGGAGCATCTGGCCGTCAAGCCGGCCGCCGAGGCGGGCGAGGCGGACATGCCGGCGGAAGTCGACTTCGTGGAACCGCTTGGCAGCGAGACGCTTGTGCACGTAGTCACAGGGCCTATGAAGTTCCGCGCGGTGGTCCGCGTGCCGGGCTTCGCGGCGTTCAGGGCGGGCGACCGCGTCGCCCTCGCCAGCGACATGTCTAAGGCCGTGGAGTTCCCCTGAAAACAGAACAGCCCCGGCGGAATGCGGGGCTGAAGTGCTTTGGTGGGGCTGCCGGGAATCGAACCCGGAACCTACGGTTTAGGAAACCGTCGCTCTGTCCAGTTGAGCTACAACCCCGTGGTTGGCGCATATTATACCAAAAATACCCTCGGCTGAGCGGAGGATTTTGAAGATTGTCTTGAAAGTGAAAGTAGACGCACCGTAGGGCAAGATGCCCGCAGAAGGCGTGGCCTACACTTCGCCCTTGCTTTAGCGGTGGGGGATGTACTACAATGCCGACGTTCCTTGGATGGGGAACGTGTGGCGATTGTTGTGGCAATGTAAAAGCTCCAAGCACCAAGCCAAAAACCTCCGTGCGGGGAGATCGAAACCTCCGTGCGGGGAAATCGAAACCTCCGTGCGGGGAGCCGCGACCCTCCGTGCGGGGAGGCGCGACCCTCCGTGAAGGGGGTGTCATCGCCGCGGAATCTCTTCGTTGTCGCGCACTGGCGCATCCATTACGCGCACTGGCGCGTCCACCACGCGCACCTGCGCGTCAGAAGTGCGCCTAGGCGCACGGCGCTAACTTTGCGTTTTCAACTTTTAATTGTCAATTTTTCACAATTGCCCCCCTCCTGAAAAGCTCAAAAGTCTCCTTGCGTAAAATCAGCCAAAATGGTATAATGCTAATGCTTAATTCCTCGGTTGCGAATGTCAGCCAACGTGTGTCAGCAAATCAGGCAGCTTGCAACGTCGGCTTCGCGAAGAGGGGTTTTGCAATTACCTCAAAGCAAAGGAACGGAAAGCTATGAAAAAACGGTCAATGTACTACGCATTCTTTGCATCTGCGGCGATTTTCGCAGTGACTGCGTCCGCCGCCGACCCGAATACATGGTGGGTTGATGACGCGAACTATGGCGCGGCGGTGCAGGACGGCTCGGAAGAACATCCGTTCGGCACGATTCTCGCGGCCGTCACCAACTCGGCGTGCGTCGCGGGCGACACGATCAAGGTGAAGCCCGGCGTCTACGACAAGGACTGCTACGAAAGCACGTATACGAAAGACGGCGTTACTTATATCGTCAAGATGCGCGTCTGGATCAACAAGATTGTCAACATCGTTGCCACCGGCACGAAGGAGGAGACGCATATCGTCGGGCGCTTCGCTACCGAGGAGGAAGGCGCTGATTCGACATTCCATTGCTGCGGCAACACCGCCGTTCGGTGTATTTATGTCGCGGCTGACGGGCGTGGCTCCACTTTGACGGGCTTTACTCTGCGTGACAGCGCCACGATCGACTACAGGGGGTCTGGGATTTACAGCTGTGGCGGCGCGATTGGCGTACACGCCAACGACAGCAACTTCTACGTGACGGACTGCGTAATCTCCAACTGCGTGGGGCGCTACTATGGCGGCGCATCCTACGGCGGCACGTTCAACCGCTGCCTGATCTCCGGATGCTGGTCTTATGCCTCCAGCGCCGCGCTGTACCGTTCTTATGCCATCAACTCGGTTTTCGTCGGTTGCCAGCTGATGGACAGCAAATATATCACGGTATGTTCCGGAGACAACGAGAACAGCAAGGTCGTCAACTGCACGATCTACGGCAACAAGTCGGCGAGAGTGGTGACAGCGGACTGCTATAACTGCCTTTTCGTCGGGAACGGATCGGTTGAGACGAACGGCATAGCGGTACAGTCTTCCAACGTCTACGCCTCGCCCGGGAAGGACTACTGCAACGAGCCGAACGAGTTCCCGCTCTATGCGCCTCACTTGGGCGACTACCATCCGCTCGCCGGTTCCGCCGCAATCGGCGCGGGCGATCCGAGCAAACTCGCGATCATCCCTCTCCCCGCCGGAATGGAGCTCCGCGACATGGACGGCAACCTCATCGACCTCACGGCAGGGCGCATCAACGCCGGCGCGTACCAGACGGCGAAGGCGGCGCCCGAGCGCAAGTACGGCGCCGTGCTGTTCGAGGGTTCCGTGGGGATAAACGGCCACGCGCCGTCGCTGGCGCCGAGAACCATCGTCTATGCGGACACCTGGCCGACGACCATCAAGGCCTATCCCGGGGACAACAATTTCCGCCTTGCCGTCTCTGGCGCGAAGTCCACCGATCTCCTTTCTCGTTTTGCCGGAAAAGACGGCTACGTCGCGATCACGCCGCCGTATGAGCAGGGCGCCGTGCAGACCAATACAGTCGAGAGCTTGTCCGAGATTGGGACAAGGTACGTCGACGCCGTCAACGGAAGCGACGACAACGACGGCCTGACTAAGACCAATGCGTACAAAACGCTTCAAAAGGTGATTGAGAACGGCAACGATATAAATAACCGCCGTGTCATTTACGTTGCGGAGGGCGACTACAATACCGGCGGCGAATTGGATCGAGGCGTGACAAATCGTGTCAATCTGACCAAGCGACTCTGGTTGAAGTTCATTGCCACGGGCGACCGCGACAAGACGATCATCCGCGGCGCGGCTGCGAAGAACGAGTCCGACCCGGTGAACCATCCCGGCTGCGGGCCAGACGCCGTCAGGTGCGTGAGCTTTGACTACAATAAAACCGGTGACCATACGATTGCGTTTGTCGGCTTTACGTTCGCCGACGGCCACACCGATGTCGGATCCTCTGCCTACGGCGGTGCGGCGTATGGTCGCGGGAGTGGGACTGACTACCTCCAGTTCGTAGACTGCGTATTCACCAACTGCTACGCGCCGGATGGCGGCGTAAGCACCAGGTCGCACTTCACGCGCTGCCGGTTCATTGACTGCGGCAGCGGCTCGCACGCCTTCCGCTTTTCGATTCTCAACTCGTGCGTGGTCGAGAAGGGAAGATGCGGTACGGGCGTGTTCGGCCCCACTGTGATTGCCGTGAACTGTTCCGTTGCCGATTCCAATGCGATAGAGACGGGCAACAACAATCAGAAAATCCTCAACTGTGCGCTGGGCGACGGCGGCTCTCTGCCGTCTTCCGTTGTGACATGGGGCAGCACGGCGACTTCCTGCTTTGCGGATGCGGCGAACGGGGATCTTCGGCCCGTTTCCGGATCGCCAGCGCTCGACGCGGCGCGGCGCACGTTCCCGGTGCCCGGTGACGCGGACTGGAGCGACTTCGCGACGTACTTCGCCGACTTCGCGACCGACAACATCGACGGCACGCCCTGGCTTTTCGCCGGCGGATTCCCCGCCGCCGGCGCGTATGGCGGCTGGGTGCCGGGCGTTTCGATCGCCCTGGACGCAGAGAGCTACTCGGTCACGGGCGGAACGGTTGGCGGGAATGCTCTCAATCCGGGTGACACGGTGACGATCGCGCGTTCGACATCTGCCGCCCGCCACTATGGCGTTGTCGTAAATGGCGTCACGAACATGCTTGACTCGGGTGCGTGCGCCTATACCATGCCGGCAGACTCAGACATGAACAGCGGCGCCATATATCAGGTCCTCGACCAGAACTGGTACGTGAACCCCGATACGGAGTCTGGCGCAAGCGACTCGAACAATGGCTTTACGCCTGAAACGGCGAAGCTGACGCTGGCGGGAGTTCTTTCCGTCGCGACGAACGCGGGGGACGTCGTGAACGCCTATCCCGGCACATACGACAGCGGCGAAATGCGCAATGTAGAAGATTCACCTGTCGCGGCGCGCGGCGTTATTGCGGCGAATGTTACGCTTCAGGCTGTTGGCAGCGTGAGCGAGACCATTATCATGGGGGCGGACTCCACGGCTCCGGACAAGGATGATAACGGCAACGGCACGAACGCCGTCCGCTGTCTCTATCTTCGCGATGGAGCCTGCGCGCGAGGCTTTAAGCTGGCGGGCGGCCGGACGGACAGGCGATATAATTCAGATGATAACAGGGCGGCCTGCAACGGCGGCGGAGCCTATCTTAATGGCGGCGCTCTGGTCGATTGCGAACTGACGGAGAATGGCTGTGCGTATCGCGGTCGTGCCGTTGCTGGCACAAGCAGCAGTGCGATCATACGGTGCTATCTGCACGACCAGAAATGCGGAAGCTTTGAAGTCTTCAGTTACGTCTCGGTCATAAACTCGTATGTTGGCAACAGTTACTATGGCGTCGGCTCCATTCTTAATTCCACTATTAAAGGCGACGCGCGCTCATCCGGAACTTTGCGAATCTTGAATACGTACCTCACGAGCGCGTCAACGCCTCCAAACAGCAACGAGAAGGCGGTTTGCACGAATTGCGTCTTTACATCGGCGGTTGGAAGTGCGATAAAGCCCAACGCAACATACGATCCGGAGACCTGCCGCTTCTCGGTCGCCATGGCGGACAACCTCGACGACAACTTCCGGCCGAAGACGGCGACGTCTCCTCTTGCCGATTTCGGAGACAGGGCGCTCTACGACAGGTATTTCCCCGAGAAGTGGGCGCAGTTCAAGGACTGCGACTTCGCCGGAGGCCAGCGCGTCTACAACGGCCAGATCGACGTCGGCTGCGGCGAATACGACTGCCGGGCGGACTTCGAGCGGCTTCTGGGCCGTGGCGTCGTGATTCCGGTCATGGGGCCGGGCGTGACGACCAATTCGGTTCCGAACATCGTCGTGCCGGAAGGCGACTCGATCACCCTGTCGATGCAGCCCAAGGGGAGCATCAAGACGCTGTACAGGCTTGTCTACACGCCTGACGGCGGTTCGATGACCACTTATTTCGAGGAGTCCGAGGATCCCTTCCTGTACACGCTCGACGGGGCGTGCACGGTGCAGTCGTTGACCAAGTTCGGATGCAGTGGCTTCACCGTGGTGTTCCGCTGACGACAAGGAGGTGACAAGGCTATGACATCTATTTCCCTGGCGTTGATGGCAGTTGTGGTCTCCGTGGCCGATTTCGGGGCGAAAAGCGACGGCACGAAGTGCACCGAGGCGTTTGCGCAGGCGGTCGGGAAATGCGCTGAGGCCGGCGGTGGGCGCGTGATCGTGCCGCCGGGCACGTGGTACACGGGGGCGATCCACCTCAGGAGCAACGTAGAGCTGCATCTCGAAGAGGGCGCGGAGATACTCTTTTCGGACGACCGCGGCGACTACCTGCCGCCGGTCATGAGCTCGTGGGAGGGGCTGGAGTGCATGAACCTCTCGCCTCTGCTCTACGCGTACTGCTGCACGAACGTGGCCGTCACCGGGTCCGGGACTATACGGGCGAAGATGGACTTCTGGTCCAGGCAGATGGATGAGGGCAAGACCGGCATCCAGGCGGCCCGCGCCATCCTCTACAAGTGGGGCAGCGAGGACTATCCCGTCGAGAGCCGCGACATCGTCGCGGCGCATCCCGCCGTCCTGCGGCCGCAGCTCATCCAGTTCAACCGCTGCCGGGACGTGCGCCTGGAGGGCGTCCGCATCCGGGAGAGCCCGTTCTGGACGATACACCTCTTCATGTGCGACGGCGTGGCCATACGCGGCATCGACGTCTGCGCGCACGGGTTCAACAACGACGGCGTCGACATAGAGATGACGCGGAACGTCCTGATAGAGGATTCCGTTTTCGACCAGGGGGACGACGGGTTCGTCTTCAAGTCGGGCCGCAACCGTGACGCCTGGCGGACGGCGACGCCGACGGAGAACGTCGAGGTGCGGAACTGCCGTGTGAAGCAGGCCTCCTCCCTCGTCGGCGTCGGCTCCGAGCTCTCCGGCGGCGTACGGGACGTCTACGTGCACGACTGCTCGGTGGACAACGCCGTGCGGCTCTACTTCGTCAAGACGAACCACAGGCGAGGGGGCTTCGTGAAGAACGTGCGGCTCGAAAACGTCCACACTAAGCTCGTCTGCCAGGTGATGTCCCTGTCCACCTCCACGCTCTACCAGTGGGCGGAGTTCCCCGACTACGAGACGCGCATCACGGAAATCGACGGCCTGGTCGTCAGCAACGTGTCGTGCGAGGCGTGCTCGGAAAGCGCGATAAGCCTGCACGGGGACCGCCGCCTTCCCGCGAGGAACGTCCGCATCGCGGACGTCCGCGTCGGGAGGTCCGGCAAAAAGCTCATAGACATCGACAACGTCGCCGGCGTCGAGATCGTGAACGTCACGGGCGGGGATGTCGGCGACGTCCCGTACGAGTTCCAGGGCGGCCGGCCGAAGGACGAATTCGCCTCGGCGCCCGCTGCGCCCGTGTTCACGGCGAGGCTTGCGTCCGTGGCGATCGAAGGGGGGACCGGAGGCGGGTGCGCGGCGGACGCGCGCGCCGAGCTGGAGAGGCACCTTTCGCTTGTCGCGGGATACGGCTTCTCGCCGGCGGCGGGCGCGGCGGACCTGACGATCGTCCTTGGCGAGCGCGCGCCGGGGGCGGGCGAGCCCGAGCCCTTCACGGCGTACGCGAAGCTCGCGGGCGACCGGCTCTACCTCTGGGGCGACGACGCGCGCTGCCCGGGGACGCTCTTCGCCGTCTACGGCTTCCTGGAGAAGGTCCTCGGCGTGGTCTGGCCCGTGCCCGGGGACGCGAACATCGTAGCCCCGCCGGCGGCCTCGGTGAAAATGCCCGCGGACTGGAGCTGGCGCTACTGCCCGCCGCTCAGGTGCGGCATGATCCGCGGCGGCAAGCCGCTCACGGGCGCGCCGAAGGACGGCAACGCGCACCTCGCGCCGAACGCGCTGCGGCGGACGGCGGAGCAGATCGTGCAGGCGAACGACGACTTCCGCCGCTGGAAGCTCCGCCAGAAGATGTTCGTCCGCGAGGACATGCCCTTCGGCCACGCCTTCACCGGCTGGAACGACAAGTACTTCGACACCCACCCCGAGTACCTCGCCCTGCAGGCGAACGGCGTGCGGGGCCTGGCGAAGAAGGGGTCGCGCGACGCGCAGTACATGAAGCTCTGCCTCGCGAACGAGGACGTCGTCGACCTCATCGTCACGAACTACGTCAAGGCCGGGTGCCCCAAGTACTACAACATCTGCCCGAACGACGGCTACCGTTTCTGCCGCTGCGAGAAGTGCCGGGCCCTCGACTGCCCCGTGACGGAGGACGAGCGCGAGATGAACATCTCGAAGGCGGTCAACCTCACGGACCGCTACGTCAACTTCTGGAACCGGATCGCCGCGAAGGTCGTGGCGATCCGCCCCGACGTGATGCTGAACACCTACGCCTACTCGTGCTACCGCGACCCGCCGCGCCGCGAGCGCGTCGCCTTTCCCGACAACATGTGCTTCGGCATGGTGCCCTCGCAGGAGGACGACAACCTCGCGCAGATCCGCGCGTGGAAGGAGAGGGGCCTGAAGCACTTCAAGCTCCGCCCGAACTACCTCTGCTACAAGGGGTGGATTCCGCGCGGCTACGAGCGGTTCTTCCTCGAGAACTTCAGGATGAACTTCCGCGAGGGGATGATCGGCACCGACTACGACGCCTCGTCGCTCCGCAGCGGCGTGACGGCGTTCGAGTACTACGCGATCGCCCGCGCGCACCAGGACCCGGAAGTTGCGTTCGAGCAGGTCGAGCGCGAGTTCCTCTCGCAGTACGGGGCGGCCGCGCCGAAGATGAAGGAGTACTACGGCCGCGTGCGCGAGCGGGGCGAGAGGGCCCTCTACGCCAAGCAGCGCGTCCGGGCCGGCGACAAGGAGGCCGTGCTGGACGACTCCCTGCTCGTGGGGACGGTGCTCGGGGCGAACCCGCCCGAGGAGCTGGAGAAGGACGAGGAGGTCCTCCGCGCGGCGCTCGCCACGCCCGGGCTTTCCGCGGCGGAATACCGCCGCGTGCGCGCGGTGTCGGTGCTGCCGCGGCATGCGCTCCTCGCGCGCGACTTCCAGCTCGCGTTCGACAGCGAGAAGACGGGCGAGATGGCGCCCGACTTCGTCGAGAAGGGCCTCCGGCTCATGGACTACCGCATCAAGGAGGTCCAGCCCGCCGTCGGGCCGGTCAACTGGGGCCCGTCCTTCCGCGGCTATCCGTTCGAGGTGAAGTACTGGCGCCAGAGGCCCATCAAGAGGGTGCTGGAGAAGCTGTACCCCGAGATGGGCTACGCCGGGTGAAAGGGAAGGGTCTAACGATGAAAATGTCAAGTCTGGCGGTTCGGCTGGTCGCCTTTGCGGCCGGCATCCACTGCGGCGGCGCTTTTGCCGATGACGGGCGGTTCACGTTCTACAACATCATGCCGTATTCCGAAGGGCGCGAGGAGGAGTCGGCGCGGGACATGGTGGAGTATGTAAGCCGGACTGGGAACCCCATCTGCCTCTATTCCCTCTCGGTCCATGCGGAAGGCCGCCCCGCGATGACGCGCGCGCTGCGCCTTGTGGAGAGCTACCGCAAGGTCCGGCGTCTTGTCGACGGCACGCCCGTCAGGCTCGGCGTGCTGCTGCAGTCCACGCTTGGGCACTGGGCCCGCGTCGACCGCGAAATCGAGCCCTGGCAGCGCACGATACGGATCGACGGGTCCGAGGGCCGGTTCTGCCCGCTGGATCCCGGGTTCCAGGCATACATCCGCGAGGTCGTGCGGCTGCTTGCGGAGGAGAAGCCGGCCATGGTGATGGGGGACGACGACATCCGGGGCTTCTCCGGCGGCAAGATGGAGTGCTTCTGTCCGCTCCACCTGGCGGCGTTCAACAATGCGAACGGAACGCATTTCACGTCGGAGCAGCTTCGCGAGGCGGTGCAGAACGGCAAGGAGGGCGATCCGACGCTGGATGCATTCGTCAAGCTTCACCGAAAGACGGTCTGCGACTTCGCCGCGCTGATCCGCGAGTCGCTCGACGGCGTCGACCCGTCTATACCCGGGGCGGCCTGCATGCCGGGCATGACATGGGAGCAGAAGTGGTCGCCGCTGACGGCCAGGGCCCTTGCGGCAAAGGGCCAGGAGCCGATCCTGCGCATGGGCAATTCGCAGTACGGGGAGATACTGCACAACTTCTGCGAGCTGACGCCGCGGACACTGCGCACGATGGCATATTTCTCGCTGCACGAGGGCTTCCCCTGCCTGCTGGACGAGTCTGACTCGTTCCCGCACAACCAGTGGTCGAAGAGCGGCATGACGCTGCATTCCAAGCTCGTCTCGTCCATATTCATCGGCGCGCGCGGCTCGAAGATCTGGTTTGTGAACGGGCACAAGGACGGGGGCTTCCCCGTGTCGCGCGTCTATACGGATGTGCTGGCCAGGTTCCGGGGATTCTATCCGGCCCTGGCCGGTGCCGTCGAGGGGACCGCCCTGGCCGGCGTCATCTCGCCCGCTCATCCCCGCTTCCCGCTCGGTTCCAAGGCGCTTTGCGACATCGGCAGCATGGCGGACGGCATCTTCGGTACGATGGGCATCCCCTATCGCTGCGACATCCACCTCGAGCGCGACGGCGCATACGTCCTTTCCGGCGAGAAGGCCGTCGAGGGCTTCTCGGACGCGGAGCTGAACCAGTTGCTTTCGCATCGCGTCCTGGTGGACGGCGACGCCGCCGTTGCGCTGACGGCGCGGGGCTTCTCGGACAAGACTGGCGTCTCCGCCGTGTTCGACCCGGAGCTCAAGTTCAAGCAGGACTATTTCGACGCCGGAGGCTTCCCGATGTACTACACGGCGCTGAAAAGCCCTGCGGTGCGCTTCGACTGCGCGGCGGGGGCGGAGGCGTTCTCGCACCTCGTCTTTGTCGAGCCGACGACCGGCAAGCGCGACCCGGTCACGCCGAGCGGCGTCAAGTTCGTCAATTCGGCGGGCGGAACGGTCGTGACGGTCGGGTATTCTACGCAGCAGTACTGGCCGTATCTCCGCTCCGAGCAGCGGCGAGACTATTTCCACTATGCGCTTGGCCTGCTTGGGCGCGACGCAATCGGGTATGCGCTGATGAACCCCCAGCCGGCCCAGTGCCTGGTCCGCCGCGGCGCCGGGGCGGACCTTGTCGCCGTGTTCAACTTCTGCCCCGACCCCCTGCGCGGCGTGTTGCTGAAGTGCCCGGCGGCCCCCAAGTCCGTGGAGCGCCTTGGCGACGACGGTGTCTGGCAGCCGCGCGGCGTTCGCGCCGCGGGGGAGGGCGTCTACGAGATCGACGACGAGATGCCGTGCTGCGGCGCGGCGGTCTACCGGCTTTCGACCTGAAGGGGCGGTTCCAGCGACAGCGCGGCCCGGGGCGCCTTCGCCACCGTGCGCGCCCCTCGGCGGTTGCGCCGGGCCCCGGCTTTTGGTATAATACCCGAAAATTTTAAACGTCCCGCGGGACAAACCGAAGGAGTAAAAAAAACATGGTCAAGACGCCGAAGTTCGCGAACGCCAAGGTGTTCGCATGGGTTGACAAGTGGAACAAGGTCTGCTCGCCAGACAAGATCGTCGTCGTGAAGGGCACGAAGTCCGAGCACCTCGCGATCTGCGAGATGATGGTCAAGAAGGGGCAGTTCATCAAGCTGAACCAGAAGACGCGCCCCGGGTGCTATCTCGCCCGCTCGCACGAGAGCGACGTCGCACGCGTCGAGGGCCGTACGTTCATCTGCTCCAAGAGGGAGATCGACGCGGGCCCGACGAACCACTGGATGGACCCCGTCGAGATGAAGAAGAAGATGACGAAGGCCTACACCGGCTGCATGAAGGGCCGCACGATGTACGTCATCCCGTTCGCGATGGGCCCGATCGGCAACCCGATCACCCAGTACGGCATCGAGATCA